>Ga0334882_1001018_pt1 | contig 36840 bp, 26 predicted proteins | sample GraSluR1_MG_5_FD_207226 | JGI IMG/M metagenome (GOLD analysis project Ga0334882, IMG submission 207226) | Sludge microbial communities from methane-producing bioreactor in Wageningen University, Netherlands - Granular Sludge_15_04-R1 | ecosystem: Engineered > Bioreactor > Anaerobic >... | reverse complement strand
GTCAATGCAATATGCTGTAAACTAGTCAATAGGGTTTTCGCTGTAGTACAAAGAGGGACCCCTTTTGTACAGACCTATGCAAATCTTGTCAATTAGTGCTTGACTTTATCTTAGAATTCGCAAAGGGGCTTCTCTCTGCCTACCGGCAGACAGGCTTCTCCTCAACAATTCGCACTCGGACTCGTGCTTTTTTAACCGCAGGGATCGCAAAGAAGCGCGATGAACGCAATGAGGTTTCTTCTATCCCCCTTCTTATGACTTATTCCTTTTGAATTCTGACTTCTTACATAAAAAAAACGGGGCCGGTCACTGACCAGCCCCGCTTAAAAAAAAGATCCTCCGGAAATTAATCCGTGATGGTAATTTCTTTCACATCGCTGTTGGCCGCATCGATGGTGAGGGTAATATTATAGGTAGCCTTGGTGGATACCACGATATTGCCGCTGCCATCGTCTACCAGGTTGCTGGTGCTGTTGGCGGTATTGATAGCGCTGTAACCGACATCGAAGTTGGCGCCACCGCTTGGAGGAGCCACGCCATTGAGGGTACGCAGCTTGAAGCCTTCATTGGCTTCCAGGATGATGCTGGTCCAGGTCCAGGTATAGACATCGCCTGCCTGGGTAGGTACGCCGCCATTGTCGGCTACCACAACATTACCCCAGTTCCAGCCTGAGGGATCAGGGGTAGCGGTCGGGTTGTCGATGCTGACACCGGTTCCAACGGCATCGCATTCCACGCCGGCCCAATTGGTCAAAGGCAGGTCACCGGTTTTGGTTACCGTGGCTGTATAGCCATCGCCAAGGGTATAGGCCAGGGTGATGCTGTACAGGCCGGGGGCGCTGTTCACGATGTTGGCACCACCGGGCACCAGGTTATCTACGGCTTCTCCGAGGTTGGTATTCACCTTTACACCGATATCGCCACCACCAATGTCGAGGGTGGTATCAAGCTCCACCTTCCAACCGTTGGAATAACGGAATTTCCAGTCGCCGCCACGGAGTTCAAAATCCTGCACGCTCCAGCTCATCGACTTGCTGTCAAAGGCGGATTCGGTCAGTTGAGTGGATCCACCCCAACCATTAGGCGTAGCAGCACCAATCACACCCCAATGTACGGGGATGACAGCACATTTGCCCAGATCGGTATCGATCACCACGTGGTACATACCATCGGCAGGTACGGTGAACTTGGTTTCTGTTTCCTGATAGGTTCCCCTCCAGAAATCAACTTGCGGTTCATCCGTAGTAGGGTTGGTAACCACTGCAAAGTCTCCACCCGGGCCATAGGTTTTGCGGGTACTTCCTTCCACCATCACGATGTTAAACCCACCAGTTGCACGGATGGGGATGTAGAGTTCGTAGAGGGTGGGGCGATCGGTCTGGTTCACCTCATTGCGTGTGATGGCCATACGGGCATCATCATTGAAATCGGAATAGGCTACAGCATCGCCTTTCACATACAGACCATCGAGGATGATCACAGGTTTGTCGTCATCGTCATCATCGTCCTTGTTACAGGCGGTGAAGGTGACCGCAGATGCCAGGGCCAGCATCCACATTACTTTCATCAAGGTTTTCATACTCAAACGTTTCATAATTGATAAGGATTTGGTGAAAAATTGGGTTAATAGTGTTTATAAAAGATTCGGATTTAGATCGGTGGCCCATTTTGGGATGGGGAAGGTTTCTCTTTCCGGGCCGGAGGCTTCTTTCTCCCACCAAGCATTGCCCCAGGTACCAAAACGGATCTGATCCTGACGGCGGTGTCCTTCCATATACAATTCTCTTCCTCGTTCATCCAGCAGCTCATTCAAAGTCGCCCCCGACCAGGTGCTCACCCCTGCCCGCTGGCGGATGGGGTTGATCCACTCATCCCCGCTGCGGCCCAAACGGATCTCCGTCTCGGCTTTCATCAGGTAAAAGTCGGTAATTCTGAACAAAGGAAAGTCATTGCTGAGGTTTTCTTTTGCCCCCATCTTGATTTCATACTTTCCAAGCCTGGCTCCGGTAGTCCGGATCTGTTCGGGGGTAAAGTCAGGCGCCTGCATATAGAGGGCAGGAAGATAAGGATCTATATCCAGGGGCTTATTGGTTTCCCCGTCGATGATGATATTGCCATTCACATCGTACTGCGGACCGAAGATATGGTAGGCTTCGCGACGCAGGTCATTGGTTTCGTAACGGTCGAAGTGGGTGGGTACCACGGCCAGGCCGTTCCAGGGGCCTACCGGCATATCGTATTTGAGGTTATGCTGGTAGTGCAGGGTGCGCATATGGATGCGGAAACCCTGGAAATTGTCTTCGTCGTAAGGAATGGAAAGAATGATCTCCGGATTATTCTCATTGTTGGTAGCGAAAGGAGATTTCACATCATTCACCAGCATATAGGGCCCGGCCAGTACGCTGTCGGTGTATTGTCCGGCCAGTTCCCATTGCGGGTTACCGGTATAGACTTCCGCATTCAGGTACAGCTTGGCCAGCAGGGCAAAGCCGACATAGCGGGTCACCATATACTTGTTGTTGATGGGCTTCAGATAGGGAAGGGCAGCGGTGATGGTAGTGACCAGGCTGTCGTACATTGCGGCACGCGGAATTTTGAAAGGCTGGGCCGGGGCATCATTGACAGAAGTAAGATAGGGCGCATCGCCATAATTATCGAGCAATAGATAATAAAAGAAGGAACGCAGTACCTCCACTTCTTTCATTTTGGCCATCAGGGCATCGTTCTGCGGGAGTTCGCGCATCATATCCAAAACCTGGTTGCTGGTGGTGATGCCGGTCCAGAAAGCCCCCCACATCCGGTTCACACCTTCGTCGTCGTTGGTCCACTGGTGGCGGTGCATATTGACCCATTTGCCGCCATCGTACCAATCAGCGCCTCGTGTAGGGGCACAGAACTCATCGGAACTGATCTCCTGGGCAAGGAACCACCATCCTTTGTCGTCGGCCAGGTCCTTGAACTTGGTATAAGCCTCCACACTCAGGTTGGCAATCTGGTTATCGTTTTCGGGATAGAGATTTCCGGGGATCTTGTCATACAATTCTTCATCCAGCTTGGTACAGGAGAATACCGTAAGCAGGAAGGAAAAAGCGATCAGATAGGGAATATACTTTTTCATCTTCATAGGAACTAAAAGCTTGCTTTCACACCAAAGGTCAGAGAGCGGGTTTTGGGATATACATTGTACATATCAACACCATAGGACAATCCGTCCATCCTGGTTTCAGGATCTACGCCGGAATAGCCGGTGAGGGTCAGCAGGTTGTTGGCTGACACAAATACATTCAGGTCTTTGACCCATTCCACTTCATTCATATCGAAGCGGTAGGAAAGGGCCACAAAGTCGAGCTTGAGGAAGGAAGCATCCTCCACATAAATATCGGCGATGGCTGCACCGGACTGACGGCCATCTTCGCGCCATTCCAGGGCATCCGGATGGGCATTCAGAGAGGGCAGGTTGCCGGGGTTATCGAAATACATCCGGGTGGCATTGTAGACGTGGTTCCCCAGCATTGCCCGGAAAGTAAAATCAAGGGTCCAGTGCTGACGGAAGCTGAGGCTGTTCGACCAGCCGAGTTCCAGCCAGGGGGCTGCATTGGCGATCACGCTGCGGCGCGCTTTCGTCACATCATCGGTAAATCCCCCCGATTGCGACTCATAGATAAAGGATCCTTCTTTAATGGTCACATAGGTGGGAAGGTAGAAGGCGCCGGTAGATTGCCCTACCAGTATGCCGGTCACATAGTACTCATCCCCGATCAGGCCACGGCCTTCCAGATAGCCCTCTTTTCTGACCGCGCCCTCTTCAAAGTACTCACCCAGGTCGGTGATTTTCGTCTGGTTATGGGCGGCATTCAGGCTGGTCTTCCATTTGAAATCCGGGCGATCGATGGCATAGGTCTGCACAAACAATTCCACGCCGCTGTTTTCCATTGAGCCGGAGTTGGCGAAGGTTTTCTGGGCGAGGTTGGGCGGAACAGGAACATTGTATTCACCCAGCAGATCATTGGTTGTTTTCTTGTATACTTCAAGACTACCGCTGATCTTGCTGTTGAGTATGGCGAAGTCGATACCCACATTCATTTCCGAGGTCTCTTCCCATTTCAGGTTAGGGTTGGCATTCCAGGCGGGTTTGAAGGTGATGACCTCCTGTCCTGTCTCCGGATTGATGGCCTTTTCGCTGGGCTCCCACACCACGATGCTGCGGTACTCTCCAATTTCCTGGTTACCGGCCACCCCGAAGCTGGCGCGGAGTTTTAACTGATCGAGCCAGGAGAGGCCGTCCATAAAGCTTTCGTTGGAGATATTCCAGCCCACCGCTGCTGTGGGAAACAAGCCCCATTTATTGTTTTTTCCAAACTTGGAAGAACCATCGTAGCGCAGGGAAGCCGAAGCATAATAGGTTTGACGATAGTTATACTGCGCACGGCCAAAGAAGCCGATCAGGTTCCATTTGCCCTTCCAGGAATTGATATCCCCCCACTTCACATCGTTCAGCACCCTGAGGTTATCCGGGCCGGCCGATTCCGACTGGGCATCGTTGCCCTGGGCGAAAAAGCCGTTCTTGACGTACTCCTGCCAGGAGTAGCCCCCCAGGAAATTCAGGTTGTGATCCTTATTGATTACCGTATTGTAGGTGGCGGTGAGCTCCATCACCTTTTCTGTGGTATTTTCATATTCCTTCTTCCCGTGACCATTGTCGGCCGTAGCATAGAGATTGGCCGGGCGGAAGTAGTCCTTGGTGTGGTCATTGCGCAGGTAACTGAAATTGCCGCTGAAGATCAGGCCTTCCATTGGCTCAAAGTCTGCACGGAAATTCCCAAGGTAACGCTTGGCATCCCGGCTGTTGGTTATTTCATTAATGACTGCGATGGGGTTTTCATAGTTAAAGACCCGGTTCGACTGGTAATAGTTGCCATCCTTATCATAAACCGGGTCGGTGGGATTGCGGCTGATGGCCTGGTAAATGATGTCGTCTTTATTGTAGCTTTTGTAGTTTTCGTAGTCGTTCTGTTCAAAGGTGGCCACCAGGTTACCGCTTACGCGAAGCATATCATCCAGGGTGCTGTGCGTAATATTGACTCTGGCCGAGGTTCTTTCCTTGGAAGTGCCTTTCATCACCCCTTCCCAGTCGGCCTGGGTAAGGGAGGCGTAATAAGAGCTGCGGGCATTGCCTCCGGCCAGGCTGATGTTGTGGGTGGTGGAGATCCCGGTGCGGAAGATCTCATCCTGCCAGTCGGTGCTGGCTCCCCCATCCGAGAAGACGCTGTCCATCGTGGCATTGGGGTTAGTCTGTTGCTTTTCTTCCAGCAACATCCGGGTAAAATCGCGCATCTCACCGGCTGAGAGCACATCCACCTTTCTGGCGATGCGATCAAAGCTGACTTGCGAGCTGAAATTCACCTGGCTGTAGGGTTTAGTCCCGCTTTCTCTTTGCAGTCCTTTCCCTTTTTTTGTGGTGATAATGATGACGCCATTGGCTCCACGGGATCCGTAGATAGCGGTAGAGGCTGCATCTTTCAGGATGTTCACCGATTCAATGTCTTCCGGAGCGATGATGGTGGGATCCACTCCCGGTACCCCGTCGATGACATAGAGCGGTTGTGTACTGGCACTGAAACCGGAGGCACCCCGCACCCTCACTGAGAAGCCTTCGTTGGGGTCTCCCCCTTTTTTAGTGATGGACACCCCGGAGGCTTTCCCCTGCAAGGTCTGTATCGGATCGGTCATCACCCCACCCTGGAGGTCGTCGGCCTGCACATTGGCCACCGCCCCGGTCTTGTCTTCCTTCTTCTGCGTGGCATACCCGATCACGATCAGTTGTTCCAGCTCTGTCACGGCAGATTCCAGGTTGATGTTGTACACCCCTTCTCTCTCTGCCGTGAATTCTTTTGTGGTGTATCCTACATAGGAAACCACGATTACGGCACCTTGCCGTACCCGCATCTGGTATTTCCCATCCGGGTCGGTGATCGTACCCTGGGTGGTGCCCTTCTGCACCAGGGTTACCCCGATCAGGGTTTCTCCTGTGGCAGCATCCCTTACCGTTCCAGAGATATTGAAATCCTGGGCCATCAATGGGCCTCCCAGCAACAGCATCCCAAGCCCCAGCAAGAGATACCGAATACGTCCGCTAAATTGAATATTCATACGTCTGTGATTGTGTTCTTCTCTAAAAAAAGCCTTCGAACTCCCTGATTCACAAGGCAGCAATGTCAATTCTTTGGCAAATATAATACATCTCTATATTTACAGCACTCCATAAATAGAATCCTGTAGAAAAGAGGCCGGATTCATACAGTATTGAAGTACTTTCATCCAAAGCGCTCTGATCATCATTGTCATAGAAAACCTACATTCGTCATTAAAATAGCAAAGCAGTCTTTCAGGTGGGCGAACTCCTTAAACCATTCAGGATGAAATTGGTTTAATTTTACATCCTGAATTGACACTTCGAATTTAAGGAATTAGGGATTATGGTCAAATATATGTTTCAGATTTTCAGTGTACTGCTAATCAGCATTTTATTCTCCGGCTATTCCCAGGCTCAGCTGGTTTCCACTTCCCCTGTTTTTCCCCGTGCAGAGGATACGGTACAGGTTTTTTTTAACCGGGCAGAAGGATCCGGAGGCCTGGCCAACTACAACGGGGACATCTATGCCCATACCGGGCTTATCACCCAGGCCAGCAGCGGCCCTTCCGACTGGAAATATGTGAAAACCGCCTGGGGAAGCAATACCCCTGAAACCCGCCTGATCAAAGTGGGGACTGATCTTTACCGCCTCGATATCGGCCCTTCCATCCGGGATTATTACGGGGTGCCGGCTTCTGAAACCATTCTTCAGATGGCCTTTGTCTTTCGCAGTGCTGCTGCTGTAGGCGGATCCTACCTGGAAGGCAAGACTGCCGAGAACGGGGACATATTCCTGGATATTTTCGGGCCGGGATTGCAGATGAAGCTTGACAAACCCTCCGGCGGGATGAGCCTCATCGATGTGGGGGATACCCTGAATCTGAACCTCCACGCCCAGGACGCAGATTCTCTTTTCCTTTTTCAAGATACACTTCTGCTTGCTGCAGGAACCGGTATCCAATTGCAGCACACCCTGATCCCCGGCACGGCAGCCGCATTCTGGGTGAAGGCATTGGTGAAGAATGCCACAGAAACCAAAATCGATTCCTTCTATTGTTTCGTGCGCGGTCCGGTCCAAACCGAACCTCTACCGCCCGGACTGAAAGACGGGATCAATATCGTCGGACCCGATTCGGTGGTACTGGTGCTTTTTGCCCCGATGAAAGACTTTGCCTTTGCGATCGGTGATTTCAGCAAGTGGATCCCACAGCAGGCCTTCTATATGAAGCAAACACCGTCACAGGACCGATTCTGGGTAGGGATTGGGAACCTGGATCCGGATAAGGAATACATCTATCAATATTTTGTGGACGGAGAGATCCGCATCGGGGATCCTTATGCGGAAAAGGTGAGCGACCCCTGGAATGATCATAATATTCCCGCATCGGTCTATCCGGATATGCTGGAATACCCCCACGGGAAAACCCAGGGCATTGCCACGGTTTTCCGGATCAATGAAGACCCATATCAATGGGCTGTACCTCAATTCACCCCTCCTGATCCGGAGAAGTTGGTGGTGTACGAACTCCTGGTACGGGATTTCACCGAATCCCACAGTTTTCAGGCGGTGATCGATAGCATCGGCTACTTCAAAAAGCTGGGAATCAATGCCATTGAACTGATGCCGGTGAATGAGTTTGAAGGAAACAGCAGCTGGGGGTATAATCCGAATTATTATTTCGCGGTAGATAAATATTACGGCAAGAAGAATGACCTGAAGCGCCTGATCGACACCCTGCATCAACACGGCATTGCAGTGATCCTCGATGTGGTGTACAATCATTCCTTCGGAACGGCGCCTTATGTCCAGCTATACTGGAATGCAGCCCAGCAGCAGCCGGCCGCTTACAGCCCTTTCTTCAATCCGGTGGCCCGCCACGATTTCAATGTGGGTTATGATATGAACCACGAGAATGCCGCCACCCGCAAGATGATCGGTCGTGCCCTGCGTTTCTGGCTTGAGGAATACAAGGTGGATGGCTTCCGCTTTGATCTTTCCAAGGGTTTCACCCAGAAGAACACCCTCGGCAATGTGGCAGCCTGGGGGGCGTATGATGCTGACCGGATAGAGATCCTGAGCAATTATGCTGATACGGTGTGGTCGGTGAATCCGGATGCTTATGTGATTTTGGAGCATTTTGCCGACAACAATGAAGAAACCGAACTGGCCTCCCGCGGGATGATGCTCTGGGGCAATCTGAACCATCCCTTTACCGAAGCGGCAATGGGTTATCATTCCGGAGGAAAGTCTGATTTCTCCTGGCTCTCGTGGAAGAAGCGGAACTGGGCGGCGCCCCGCCTGGTGGGTTATGCAGAAAGCCACGATGAAGAAAGGATGATGTATAAAAACCTCCAGTATGGCAATGCCCAGGATGCTTATGACACCAAAGATTTTGAGACTGCCCTGGAAAGGATGCAGTTGAGCGCCCTCTTTCTGCTGACTATGCCCGGGCCCAAGATGCTTTGGCAGTTTGGGGAGCTGGGCTATGATTTTTCCATCGACTACAATGGCCGAACCGGGGAGAAACCCATCCGCTGGGATTATTATACCGATCCGGCCAGGAAAGAACTTTACCATTTCTACAGCCATCTGATCCATTTAAGAAATCAACACGAAACCTTCCATACGGATGATTTTGATATTTCTTTGAGAGAAGGGGTGAAATATATGGTGCTCCGCCATCCGGATATGAATGCGGTGGCAGTGGGGAATTTTGAGGTAGAGCAGAAGTCGGTGCTGCTTCCCTTCCCTGCCACAGGGGTTTGGTATGATTACTTCACCGGCGACTCGGTGCAGGTGGAAGACCTTGATCTGCCTCTCGATATGCCTCCGGGTGCCTGGCATCTTTTCACAGACAAAAGGCTGCCCCGGCCTGAAAACCTCCTTCCCCGCTGGCGACTGGCCCGGGATTTTGATGCCGGGCTGGCCCTGGTCTTTCCCAATCCCTCCGATGGCGCCCTTACCCTGTATGTGGAGCTGGAGAAAGAAGACGCGCAGAAAGTGCACATCGACTTTCTGGACACCGCCGGGCGCAGCATCGCTTCCCTGGAAGATACGGTAAGTGGAAGGAAGGAAATCCGTATCCGTGAATATGGAATACATTTGCGCAGCGGCATCTACCTCTGCCGGGTGCGTGCCGGAGATCAGACCATTACGAAGAAAATCGTGGTACGTTAAACCTTAACCGCCTTTTTATGAGCGCAATGCAACGCAAACCCCGCTTGAGCCTCTCTCAGATCATCAATATGAGTGTGGGCTTTTTAGGGATACAGTTCGGCTTCGCCCTGCAAAACGCCAATGCTTCCCGCATCCTGCTCACCTTCGGGGCCGATGTGCATCACCTGAGCTGGTTCTGGCTTGTGGCCCCGGTCACCGGGATGATCGTCCAGCCTATTGTAGGCTATATGAGCGACAAAACCTGGAACCGCCTGGGCAGGCGACGGCCCTACTTCCTGGTGGGCGCCATCCTCACCAGTACGGCCCTTATCCTGATGCCCAATGCGCCCCACCTGGCCACCTTCATCGCCCCGATGTTCATCGGGGGCGGCTTGCTGATGATTATGGACGCTTCCATCAACATCTCGATGGAGCCCTTCCGGGCCCTGGTGGCCGACAAGCTGCCGGAAGAACAGCATACGGTGGGTTTTTCGGTGCAGACCCTGCTAATCGGCATCGGAGCCGTGGTGGGCTCCTGGCTGCCCTACATACTCAGCGAATGGATAGGCATCCCTTCCGTGGCAAAGGAAAGTGGCCTGGTACCCCCTAATGTGGTCTTCTCCTTCTATTTCGGTGCCGCCGTCCTCCTGGCCACTATCCTATGGACCATCGTCTCCACACCTGAGTACCCCCCTGAATTCTATGAGAAACAGGAGGCAAAAAAAGATGAGAAGCGTTCCAAAACCTTCTACATCCCCCGCATAATGGTGCAGCTGCTGGTGGTCCAGTTCTTTTCCTGGTTCGCCCTCTTCTCAATGTGGGTCTATACCACCCCGGCGGTAGCCCAGCATTTTTATGGCACTACCGATCCCAACAGCGATGTGTATCAGGAGGCCGGAAACTGGGTCGGCATCCTGTTCGGTATCTATAATGGCGTTTCGGCGATGATTGCCCTGGGCTTGCCGGTGCTGGCGGCCCACATCGGGAAAAAGCTGACCCACGCCGCCGCCCTGAGCATCGGCGGGCTCTCTTTTCTGTCTTTCTTCATTATCAGCGACCCGGTGATGCTGATCCTTCCGATGATCGGCATCGGGATCGCCTGGGGAAGCATCCTGGCGATGCCTTACGCCTTGCTGGCCAGTTCTATTCCCGCCGACCGGATGGGAATTTATATGGGCCTCTTCAATATGTCGATCACCATCCCCCAGATCATCAACGGGATTTTCGGGGGGCTCATCCTTCAATATTTCTTTAAAGGCGATCCCCTTTATTCCATCCTGATGGCGGGCGTGCTGATGATCCTGGGGGCCGTCAGCGTGAGCTTTATCCGCGAGAAAAAAGTGGAAGAAAGCCTGGGCCTGGAAGGGGATATCTGAACAAAAGTGTAGCTATGAAAGAAGCACAGCAAGCGCTCCGCCACCTCTGGCAGGAGCTGTACGGAACGGATAAGACGGAACTGTTGGAAGGGCTTTTTGAAGAGATCAGCCTTTTCAATCAGCAATACCATCCCCCTGCCCTTTCCCCGGAATGGTATAAGGATGTGGTGGTCTATTCGCTCTATGTCGATCTCTTTAATGAAAACTTTGCCGGCCTCCGCGATAAGCTGCCCTACCTGAACGAACTGGGGGTCACCTGCCTTTGGCTTTTACCCATCCTCGACTCGCCAATGCGGGATGCCGGATTCGATATCCGCGATTACCGCCGCATCCGACCCGAACTGCTGCCACAGGATGAAGCGGAAACCGCTTTCCCTGCTTTTCTCAAAGAAGCTGCCTCTTTTGGAATTCGCGTGATCTTCGACATCGCCATCAACCATACCTCCGAAACCCACCATTGGTTTCAGGAAGCGCTGAAGTCCCCCGACAATCCCTATCGCGATTATTACATCTGGAGCGAAAAACCGGATCAATACCTGGATGCCCGCATCATCTTCCAGGGCATTGAAGAAAGCAACTGGGCGAGGGCGGGAGATGCCTGGTTCTTCCACCGCTTCTTTGATTTCCAGCCCGATTTGAACTACCGCAACCCCCGGGTGCTGGTGGAGATGTGCCGACACTTCCTGTACTGGCTGTCTGTAGGTGTGGACGGATTCCGGGCGGATGCCATTCCCTATCTCTGGAAAGAAGAAGGCACGGATTGCGAAAACCTGCCCCAAACCCATCTCCTGGTTAAGTTTTTCCGCCAGGTGCTCGACTGGGCCAGGCCCCACACCCTCCTCCTGGCTGAAGCCTGCCAGAAACCTGTGGAAGTCGTGAAGTACTTTGGCCAGGGCGACGAATGCCACGCCGGTTACCATTTCCCGCTGATGCCGCAGCTGTTCAAAGCCATCGCCGCCGAAAGCGCGCTGCCGGTGATGCATACCCTGAGTGAAGAGATCACCCCGCCTATCCCCGAAAGCAGCCAATGGTTCACCTTCCTGCGCTGCCACGACGAGCTGAGCCTCGAACTGGTCTATGTCTCGGAAGAAGACCGCAAGTACATTCACGATCACTACTGCAAACAGGATCAGTGGAACTTTCGCCTGGGACAGGGCATCTCGGCCCGACTCTCGGAACTGATGGACCGCGACCCGCAGAAGATCCTCCTGGCCTATGCGATGATGCTCAGCCTGCCCGGTACGCCGGTTATTTATTACGGAGATGAATTCGGGAAGACCAACGACCAGGCCTATTACCATCAGCAGATCAAAGCGGTGGGCAAAGACGACACCCGCTTCCTGGTGCGGGGCCGCATCGACTGGCAAGAACTGGAGGCTGCGCTGCAAAAGCCGGACAGCCTGGCAGCCCAGGTTTTTCCCCGGGTAAAAACCCTGATCAATGTCAGAAACCTTTACCCGGCCTTTGGAAGAGGCCGGATAGAATGGCTGAAAGCGACTGATGCCTCCGGAAACAGCGCAAACCCTGTCCTGGCCTTCATCCGGAAACAAACAGAAGCGGATATCCTCTGCCTCTTCAACCTCGCGGCAAACCAAATAACATTCCGACTCGAGGGAGCGCACTTCTCTTCTTTTGAAATGATCGCCGGGGAAGAGCCTGTTTACCAGGCTCAAACCAATCAATGGACCTTGCCCGGCCGCAGCTGGCAATGGATTAAGATTTCCTGAAAATGAAAAACACTCCTTTGAAAGCCGTCATTTTCGACCTCGACGGTGTAATAACCCAAACCGCCCTGGTACACAGCCGGGCCTGGAAAGAGATGTTTGACCATTACCTGCGCGAGCGGGCGGAGAAATACGGAGAAAGCTTCCGGGAATTTACCCACGAAGGGGATTACCTCACTTATGTGGATGGCAAGCCCCGCTACGAAGGGGTGAAATCCTTCCTGTCATCCCGCGGGATCGAGCTGCCCTTCGGGGATCCCGGAGATGCTCCGTTAACAGAGAGTATATGCGGGATAGGAAACCGGAAGAACATCGCTTTCAATCTCATCCTCGAAAGGGATGGGGTTCAGGTGTATCCTTCTACCGTGAAATTAATGGCACAGTTGCGGGAACGGGGCATCCGCATCGGGGTGGCTTCTTCTTCAAAAAACTGTGAGAAAGTGCTGGAGGCCGCCGGGCTACTCGACTGGATTGAAACACGCGTGGATGGTGTCGTTTCGGCTGAGCTGGGATTGCAGGGAAAGCCGGAGGCGGATATCTTCACCACCGCAGCGGCCAATCTGGGGGTGGAATGTCATAATGCCGTGGTGGTGGAAGATGCCATCTCCGGGGTGCAGGCCGGCAGAAAAGGCAATTTCGGCCTGGTTTTAGGCCTGGCAAGGGAAGACAATGCCCGGGCCCTGCTGGCCAATGGCGCCGATATTGCGGTACAGGATATGGCAGAGATCGGACTGGAAGGCATTTTGAAGTGGTTTGAGGAAGGGATGGATAAAGATGCCTGGCACTTGGTTTACCACGATTATGATCCTGCCAAAGAACGCTCGCGCGAGGCCCTGCTGAGTGTGGCCAACGGCTACTTCGGTACGCGGGGATCGATGGAAGAAAACGGGATCAATGAGGTGAATTATCCGGCCACCTATATGGCAGGAGTGTACAACCGGCGGGTCTCACGCGTCTCGGGCCGGGATGTGGAAAATGAAGATTTTGTGAACGGCATCCTCTGGCTGCCCATTCTTTTCCGCATCGGAGAGGAAGAATGGCTGGATGTGAACCGGACCCACATCCTGCAGATCCGCCGAAGCCTCGACCTGCGACAGGGAGTCCTGCACAGAACGATGATCGTGGAAGACAAAAAAGGCCGGCAGACCCGTGTCCGTTCACGCCGCTTTGCATCGATGCAGAACCCTCATCTGGCAGGAATAGAATATACCCTGACACCCCTGAACTACAGTGATAAGCTCGAAGTAAAGACGATGTTGCGGGGCGATCATATCAATGAAGGCGTGAAGCGCTATGCCGAGCTCAACCAGCATCATATCGCAGCCACCGATGCCTGGGTGAGCGGAAATATTCAATTCCTGGAGGTGCAGACCACCCAGTCGGGCATTAAGATGAGCGCCACCTCCCGCCTGGATGTAGAGGTGGAAGGACAAATGCATTTCCCGGATTATGAAGGGGAAGTCGGGCAAGGCCTTTGCTCCCTTTCCTTTGCCCTTACCCTCGGTCAGGGCGCCTCGGTAAAAGTGCAGAAAAGCGTATTTCTGAACAATGAGCTGCAGAAAGAAGTCTTTGAGGATCAGCCCCTGGACAGCCTCAACAATGCAGGTTCGTGGGAGGAAATGCTGCAAGACTCGGTCGCAGCCTGGGAAAAGATCTGGGAGGAGACCGACATCCGTATAGATGGAGACCGTCAGGCACAGCGCCTGCTGCGTTTGCACATCTATCACCTGATGGGCACTACCTCGCCACACAATGCGCGGCTTGACTTTGGCATCCCTGCCCGAGGCCTCACCGGTGAGGCATACCGGGGCCACATCTTCTGGGATGAGTTGTTTATTTTACCCTTTTATTTTCTGCATTTCCCCGCCATTGCCCGCTCGGTGCTGATGTACCGCTACCGGCGAATGGAGGAGGCCCGCAAATATGCTGAAGCACACGGCTACCAGGGCCTGATGTTCCCCTGGCAAAGCGGCAGCAGCGGCAGGGAAGAGACCCAGCAATTCCACTTCAACCCTGTTTCCAGTAAGTGGGGCGACGACCATAGCGCGCGCCAGCGCCACGTGAACCTGGCCATCGCCTGGAGCATTCTCACCTATCACCATACCACCGGCGACCAGGACTTTATGCTGCATCACGGGGCTGAAATGCTCACAGGCATCTGTCGCCTCTTTAATAGTATGGCGAAGAAAGACCCTGAAAGCGGGCGCTACTCTATACCCGGGGTGATGGGGCCGGATGAGTTTCACGAACACCTGCCCGGGAGCAGGGATGGGGGACTGAAAGACAATGCCTACACCAATGTGATGACCGCCTGGATGATGCAGGAGGTACTGTCCTGGTTCCGGGCTCTCCCGGCAAGTAAAGCGGCTTCCTTACAGGAATCTTTGGGGCTGAAAGAAGCAGAGATGCAGGAATGGGAAAAGCTGTCGCAAGGGATTCGCCTGGTAATGCAGGACGGTATCCTGGCTCAGTTTGATGGATATTTTGACCTGCAGGAACTCAACTGGGAGGATTACCGGCGGCGTTACGGCAACATCTATCGGATGGACCGTATCCTGAAAGCGGAGGGCAAATCGCCGGATGAGTACAAGCTGGCCAAGCAGGCCGATGTACTGATGCTTTTCTATGTGCTGCCAGAGGCGGAAATCAGGGCGTTGATAGAAAAAGCCGGCTATGCCTTACCGGAGGATTTTTTCGCCCGGAACTTTGATTACTATTTGCCTCGCACTTCTCACGGAAGCACACTCAGCCGGGTGGTACACGCTTTGCTGGCGCATCGCCTGGACAGGAAAACCCTCGCCTGGGAGCTCTTTAAAGAGGCCCTGGGCAGCGATCTGAACGACATTCAGGGCGGGACTACGGCCGAAGGGATACACAACGGGGTGATGGCCGGCACAGTGATGATCGCCCTGAATGCCTATGCCGGTCTGAGCCTCGAGGGAGCGAGGCTCAGCCTGAAGCCTGACTTGCCACCACATTGGAAAGAGATGGATTTCCGACTGCGTTTCCGTGACCTCCACTACCGTTTTTGCCTGCGTCCAGGTGAGACAGAAGAGAAATCAGATCATTTGTACTTTTAAGGCCACATCCCAGGTCTTCGCAGTAGCTGTACTGTATGCTCAAAGCGGGCAAACAGGGCATTTGCACAGGGGCCGATAAACAGAGATTATTGTCAATCAGAAAGCCCAGATCAATCAATGAGTGCAACACAGGAAAACGCATCCCGATGGCTGATTAGATGGACAAGCGAGGCAAAACCTTCCTACGTTTTTGCTGCCATATTGTCCCTGCTGAGCGCCGGATGTTTTGCGATTTTCAGCTGGCACTTGTCGGGCTTCACAGCCTTGTGGCTGAACGACAATCAGACCCTGCCCCAGGCTTTGCTCTATGCCTCAGTATTTCTTGCAGGCAGGTATATTTTTGCCCATTTCGCATCCGTAACCAACTACCGGGCTGGAACGATCATCGTTGCCAAAATCAAAAAGAAACTATATCCCAGACTACTCCATCACAACTCATCCGACTCCATATCCAGCACTTTAATGCTTACCCGGGTCAGCGACGACCTGAAGCCCTTTTTCTCTTTCTTTATCCCTAATGCGCTGGCTTCGGTTCTGGTTGGAATACTATTGTTGATCGTGGCTTTCCGCTTTGAAGTTTGGGTCGGGATCACCCTGTTCATCTCATTGCTGGTTATTCCTTTGCAAATGATCATAATCGGGGTGGGTGCCGAATCACTCCACAAAAAACACATCCATCTGTTTATGAAATACTCGGCGGTCTTTTACAACCGCTTGCAAACCATTGCCGAAATAGTCAATTTAGACAACCTAAAGCCCCAATACCGGTTTTTGTCGGATAAGAGCACGGCGCTCAACAAAGCCACTTCCTCCGTAATGCGGGTGGCTGTTCTCTCGTCGGCAGTATTGGAGCTTTTCGTTTCCATTGCCATCGCAGCTGTGGCTATTTATTTGGGGTTGAGCCTGCTGGGAATAATGCCCGGCTCCAGCTACGGGCGTGGCTACGATTTCCATATCGCCCTCTTCTTACTGATGATTACTCCCTATTTTTTCTATTATCTGCGGAAGTTTGTGAGTGCCTATCACGACAGGAACAAGGCCCTGGCATCGGCCAGAATACTGATGCCATTATTGAAGGAAGAGGAGGAAAGCCCGATTAGCATCGAAAACGAAGCCCTGCAGTCTCTTGAAATCAAGGATTTGAGTTTCGCCTATCCCGATTCCCCGCTGAAAGTGCTGCACAAGATTCAGCTGAAGCTGCCCGCAAAAGGGCTGGTGCTGGTGAAAGGCATTTCTGGATCGGGAAAATCCACTTTACTGAAGATCATTTCCGGAAACCTGGATGTGCAGGATGGACAGGTAAGGGTGAACGGAAAGGGCCGAGGCTGGTCGACACAGTGGCTTAATGCCAACTCTTCCTATATGAACCAGTTCCCCTTCATTTTTGATGGAACATTGCGGTACAATGTTTTTCTTGATAAGGAGACAGAAACAGCAGCCCGATACCCTGCATTTCTGGATGGCATTCTGAAGAAAAAACAGGACGGATGGGAAACGCTTTTAAGCCATAATGGGAAACAACTCTCAGGTGGTGAAAAACAATTGTTAACCCTTGCCCGGATGATGCTCTTCCCAAGACCCATTGCCATATTAGACGAACCTACAGCGAATCTCGATGGCAGAACTGTTGAAATTATTCTTGATCAAATCCGGGAAATGGCTCAAAGCAAACTGCTTATTGTGGCCTCGCACGAAGAGAAATTTGAAGCTATTGCTGACACCATCCTCAATCTAAACTGGGGAGAACAGATGAGGTATGCATAGTTTTTTATTTAAACATATACTTCAACCCCTAGCGGGCAGATGGTTTTCGGGCTTTTTTCTGCTGTTGTTCTGGACGCTTGCTTTCATAGCCCTTCCTGCCATCTCGGGCTGGTTTCTGGCGATGTGCAGCCTGGCCTTCATCACAGCAAATACCCTCTTTGCCTATTTGGTTCCCTCGTCCATCATCCGTTTTCTAACCCTCTTGCGCACGATCACGAGATATTTTGAACGCCTGGAAAATCACAAAACAACTCTTGATGCACAGCGAAGCCTGCAACTAAAGATTTTCGAGTCGGTGGCCCGTTTTCCGTACTTTAAAAAACAAATCAATAACAATTCGAGCATACTCGAAAACAGTACGTATGGCATCGATTTACTGCTAAATCACATCCTCCTTTGGTTGTTGCCCTTTGCAGCCCTGACGATCTCCCTCATTATCTATTTTTTCTTCCTAAATGTATTCTCTCTGGAAATAGCCCTTGAGTTTTTGATCTCTTCGGCCATACTGTTGTTTGTTGTCCCCCAATATATTTTTCTGAAGAACAGGAAATGCTATCAGGAGCTCAAAGAAAACAGGGAAGAAAACAATCAGAGGCTCATTCAAAGTTTCAGGGGCCGGATAGAAATTTCCAAATATAATCTGGAGCGCAAAGTAATTCTCCAACAAGAGAAAAGAACATTACAGCTTGATCACCTGGAAAACAGATTGCAAACCAATTCATTTTCACTGCAAATGATGGTGGGCTTTGGGCTGAGTGGCATTGCTATTCTTATTCTTTGGTTTTCAAAAGATTATGGCATCAGCGCCCCTATGGCTATCGGGATTTTCTTTGGCATTCTGGCGCAAGCCGATTTGGCTGAGATGCTTTTTTCGGGGAAGGCTGAAAGAAGTTCTGTTGCCCATCAAATTAAAGATATTGACGCGATCATCACCCAAGGAAAGCAGAATGGGGAAACGCTAAGCGTTTCGTCCAGCCTGAAGAAATTGAGCTTCAATAATGTAAGGGCTGGCATACCCGAAACGCCGGTGATCACCGGGGAGGTTTCCTTTGAAATGTCTAAAGGAGAATGGATAGCAATATACGGAGAAACAGGGAAAGGAAAGACCACCTTACTGCACAGCCTTTTTTATCCGGAATACCGGTATAACGGCAGCGTAATATGGAACGAGGAGACGATCCTGGAGCACTTACCCATACCTGAATGCATTTATGTTACGCAGAAAGCCTATTTGCTTACCGGTACCCTGCGCGAAAATTTTGAAGGATACCCTGAGGAGGACATAGAGCAGGCCTTGACAACCGTGGATTTGCATAGCTGGTTTGCTTTGCTCCCCGATGGATTTAATACCTGGTTGGGAGAGAATGGTGAAACCCTGAGCGGTGGTCAGCGCAAAAAGCTATTGTTGGCTCAGGCGCTTCTCAAAAAGCCGCAACTCCTGGTTGTGGATGAACCGACTGCGGGCATCAGTTCCGAAAATGCTTTGGACATTTTCAGAAAGATTAAGCAACAGTATCCTGACATAAGCATACTGATGGCCACCCATTTAAAAGATTTTGAATCAGAAGTGGACAGGGTCATAAAGATCTGAGCCCCGACACCCGGCCCCTAGTTTGTTTCCTTGAGGAAACTGCAGCATAGCCTCGAGCCTCTCGAAGGATCAAACTCAAGCTCATTTTCCCCTTGACCTGCTCACTCCTTGCCTCCCCACCTTAAGACTTCTTACTTATGAATTCTGCCTTATGACTTAAAAGGGCCGCCATTTCCGGGCCAGTTTCATTCGGCACTCGAAATGGTATTTTTATTAACGCGAAGGGTGCAAAGAAAACGAGAAGGGCGCAGATCGCACTAAGACTAATCTTCTTCTTCCAGGGATTCTTCGTATTCTTTCAGGAGCTTATCCTGAACATCTCCCGGAACCTGGGCATATTCGGCGAAGCTCAGGGAGTACATTGCCCTTCCGCTGGTGATGGAGCTCAGTGAGGTGGAATAGCGGTTCATCTCGGCCAGGGGAACCCTTGCTTTGATTTTCTGATAATTGCCTTCGGCTTCCATCCCGAGGATGATGGCCCTGCGTCCCTGCAGGTCGGTCATTACATCGCCCATTCTTTCTTCCGGCACAATGACTTCTACATCGTAAATGGGTTCAAGAATTTTCGGACCGGCATTTTTGAAGGCCTCACGGAAAGCGTGGCGGGATGCCAGTTTGAAGGAGATTTCATTGGAATCCACCGGGTGCATCTTTCCGTCGTATATATTGACCACAATATCGCGGGCATAAGAACCGGTGAGGGGGCCTTCTTCCATCTTCTCCATCAGTCCTTTCATAATGGCCGGTAAAAAGCGGGCATCGATGGCACCTCCTACGATACAGTTGTTCAGAATCAACTTTCCTCCCCAGCTAAGGTTCACTTCTTCCACTCCACGGATCGGAAATTCTTTTTGCGGCTCCATCCCTTCGGTATAGGGCTGGATCATCATATGCACTTCCCCAAACTGGCCGGCTCCCCCGGACTGTTTCTTGTGGCGGTACATCGATTTGGCAGGTTTGGTAATGGTTTCACGGTAGGGAATACGGGGTGCAATATATTCCATCGGTACCTTCTCGATGGTTTCCACGTGCCACTTCACAATGTTCAGGTGCAGTTCTCCCTGTCCGCCGATGATCATCTGTTTCAGCTCCTTGGAGTGCTCCACGGTCAGGGTCTGGTCCATTCTGTGGATCTCGTGCATTGCGCCCGAGAGTTTTTCTTCATCTGTTGAACTCTTGGCTTTCACAGCCATTGTGATCTTGGGATTCGGGAAGACGATGGGGGAAATCTCCTGATCCGGGTTCTTGAGGGAGTTCAGGGTATCATTGGTCAGGGTGTCTTTCAGCTTGATGGTAGCGCCGATGTCTCCGGCCATCATCTTCTCCAACTTCACCCTGTTCTTGCCGTACATTGAGAAAATCTGTGAGATCCTTTCCTTGTTGCCGCGGCGGGGATTGCTCACATCCATTGCTTCGGTGAGTTCACCATTAAAGATTTTGAAGAAGGAGATTTCTCCAAGGTGGGATTCAATGGTGGTTTTGAAAACCAATGCCGAAAAAGGCTCATTGGCATTGCACTTCAGGTCTTTGCCATCCTGTGTTTTAACCGGGGTCACCTCATTGGGTGCCGGGGCGGCGCTGGCCAGGAACTCCATCAGGGTTCCCACACCCATATTGTGTTTGGCGTTAGTGCAGAAGAGGGGATAGATATCGCGATTCGCAATCCCTTTGCGCAGCCCTTCCTGCAATTCTTCTTCCGTTAAGGTTCCATTCTCAAAGAATTTCTCCATCAGGGCCTCTTCAGCCTCGGCCGCATTCTCGATGAGGGCAGCCTGTAGCTCTTCTGCTTTGTCTTTTTCATCCGCCGGGATATCCAGTACTTCCGGGGCGCCTCCGCCGGCCGGGAATTTGAGCATTTTCATTTTAAGCAGATCGATGACGCTGTTAAAGCTGGCGCCGGGGTTGACCGGATACTGAGCCGGAGTCACCTTGTTTCCGAATTGGGCTTTAAGCTGGCGGAGGGTTTCATCAAAATTGGAGTTGTCGTGCTCCAGGTGGTTGACTACGAAGATGACCGGCTTATCGTCGCGGCTGGTATATCTCCAGGCGATCTCAGCACCCACCTCTACCCCGTTCTGGGCATTGATGACCATCAGGGCCGTATCGGCTACTTTCAGGGCAGCCACTACCTCCCCCACAAAATCGTCCATCCCCGGGCAATCGATGATATTAATCTTCTTTCCTTTGTATTCGGCAAAGAGCACGGTGGAGGAGATAGAGTTCTGGCGTTCCAGCTCTATCTGACGATAATCCGATACCGTGTTTTTGTCATCGACAGAACCTCTGCGGTTGATCAGGCCGCCTTCAAAAAGCATACATTCTGCCAGAGTGGTTTTTCCTGATTTGGCACCTCCTACCAGGGCGATGTTCCTGATCTCATTTGTTTGATAAACCTTCATCTTATTTCTAGGGTTAAATGATTTTTGTTCAGTCCCTTCCGGGGAGCGGCAAATTTATGAAAATCCGCTTATAATGTGAAAGGAATGCGTTTCCGGGGATGATTTGACCTGTTTCAGGCTTAGGAGAGCAGTTCACTGAACTCCCGGAATATTTTCTCCCAGCTCTCATCAGCGATGCCTGTACCGATCACCTCGATCACCCTGGCCGCCACATAATTCCCCAGTCGGGCACAGTCGGGGGGCTGGTGCCCGCGGGCATAGGCTGAAAGGTAGGCGGCAGCGAAGAGGTCCCCTGCGCCATTGGTATCGATCACCTTTGCTTCTACTGCCGGCACCGCCCAGCGCTGATCTTCTGCCGCAATAAGGCAACCTTCCGCACCGGTTTTGATGATGAGCTGGGGATAGAAATCGGCATAGGCATCACGTATCTTATGCAGGTCATCTGCACCACTCAGCGCCCGAATCTCGCTTTCATTGGCAAAGAGAATATCGATGTTGCCGGGCAGCTCTTCCCGCAGGAAATCACGATGCTGTGCAACCACATTATACGAGGCCAGGTCGAGGGAAATGAGCAATCCTTCGTCAGCCGCGATTTCCAATGCAGCCAGGAAGAGGTCGCGGTTCTGCACCAGGTAGCCTTCCAGATGGAGGAGGTCGTATTCGGCAAAGACATCCGGATCCAGATCGCCGGCATCCAGTTCAATGGCAGCGCCCAGGTAGGTGGCAAAGGTGCGTTCCGAATCGGGGGAGATGAGGGTGAGGGCAACGCCGGTATCGGTATCACTATACTCGATATGCGGCTTGACCCCGTTCTTTATCAAATCATTCAGAAAGAATTCGCCGGGGGCATCTTTCCCCAGTTTTCCGATATAGCCACATTCGAGGCCCAGGCGGGCAATGCCGCGGGCCGTATTGGCGGCCGAGCCACCGCTGGCCATCCAGAAGGGGGCGCCTTCCAGTTGTTTTCTGTACAAGAGAGATTGGGCCGCATCCACCAGGGTCATACTGCCTTTGGGGAGTTTCAGGCTTTCCAGCACCGGATCGCTGGCAACGCGGATAATATGGTCCACCAGGGCATTGCCCAGGGTCAGGATTTTCATCATCAGGCAAGTATATTACAATTCAGCGGGGCAAACATAGAAAGAAATCTTTGTTTTGTTTGGGGTGAATTCAGGCGAACCCTGTGAGTGGGCGGGTAATTATTTACCTTTGATTGGTATTGATGAAGATCGAAGCAATGAACCCCCTCTTCCACAAAACCACGACGCTCATTGCAAAGGCGGATACCTTCCTGGATACCGTGGATGAAAGCATCCTGGTTTTCAGCACAGGCCTGCAGGATTACCTGAGCGGCGATACGGCCGGCTTTAAGCGAAAGCTGGATCATATCTTTCAACTGGAAGAAAAAGCCGATGCCCTGCGCAGGGAAATCCGGACTGACCTTTATCAGTTCTCTCTCATCCCCGAATTCCGGGCTGATATCAGTTCTCTGCTCGAAAAGCTGGATGATGTGGTGGACCGGGCCAAGGAAAACCTGCACATCTTTGCCATCGAGAAACCCTGGGTACCTGAGTCCGTCGGGCCGGAATGGATCCGCCTGAGCAAGGTGTCGTGCAAGGCCGCTGAAGCCCTGGTGCTGGCGGCCCGCGCCTTCTTCCGCGAGGTCAAGCTGGTGAACGACCGCCTGCATCGTGTGTATTATTTTGAGCGCGAGGCCGACGAAATTGCCGCCCAGATCAAAGAGCGGATCTTTCAGCATATGGATGAGGTCCACCTCAGCAACAAACAGCAGCTCCGGCATTTTACCAACCAGATCGACAACCTGGCCAATATCGCCGAAGATGCCGCCGACCTGCTCACCATCCTGGCGATCAAACGAATGGTATAAAAGACAGCCGTGACCTTCCTTTTTCTCAGCAGCGGACTTTTTCTGGGCTGGTCTCTCGGGGCCAACGATGCCGCCAATGTTTTCGGCACCGCCGTGGGCTCGCGGATGATTTCTTTCCGGCGCGCCGCCCTGATCTGTGCTTTGTTCGTCATTCTGGGGGCGGTATTGCAGGGGGGTGGGACTTCTGCCACCCTCGACAGCCTCGGGAAAGTAGGTTCCCTGGCCGCTGCCTTTACCCTTGCCCTATCCGCCGGCATTGCCGTCTTTCTGATGACCCGGGCTGGCCTGCCGGTATCCTCCAGCCAGGCCATCGTGGGGGCCATCATCGGGTGGAATATGTATTCCGGCACCCCCACCGATCTTGCCCTCCTCGGAAAGATCGCCGGAAGCTGGGTGGCCAGTCCCATCCTTGGAGCCGTATTCGCCGTGGGGATCTTCCTTATATTGAAGCAGATCATCCTACGCAGTCCTATTCACATCTTTCGCCTCGACCAAGGCATCCGCACAGCCCTGATCCTGATCGGCGCTTTTGGGGCTTTCAGTCTGGGAGCCAATAATATTGCCAATGTGATGGGCGTCTTTATGCGGGCTGTCAGCCTGCCGCTTCTAAAGCTTGGGCCCTTCACTCTGGGTCACGAGCAGCAACTCTTTCTACTGGGCGGACTGGCCATCGCTGCCGGGGTATTCACCTATTCCCGGAAAACAATGGATACCGTTGGCAAAGGGCTGATGAAGATGAATGCAGAAGCGGCCATAGCCGTGGTGCTGGCCCACGCCCTGGTGCTTTTCCTCTTCTCATCAGTCAGCCTGCAAAGCTTTCTGCACAGTCTTTCACTTCCCGCCATTCCCCTGGTTCCCGTTTCCAGCTCTCATACCATTGTGGGTGCCATTGTGGGTATCGGTCTCTTGTATGGAGGCAGGAATATCCGTTACGGGATGCTGGGGAAAATTGCCACAGGATGGCTGCTGGCTCCAATTATTGCCGGCCTGCTGTGCCTGATCGCTCTTTTCATTGTTGAAAATGTCTTCCTCCTAAGCCTGTCCTCAGGCTGAACACAATGGTGTACCTTTGCGCAATAATCTGCCTATGATCATTCCCCGATACGAATACCGTTGCTTCGGCCTGGATCTCCTCCCGCTCGCATCTGTTTTAAAAAATGAAGCCAGTCAGGACGGTAAGGTATTCACTGCAGAGGTGTACCTTCTGACCCGAAAAGCCCACCGCCTCAGCGCCAAGATGCGGGAAGATCATTTTGAGATCAAAGAATTGATGAATGTGGAAGATGGCTTGGAGAAATGGACCGTTCGGATGAAAGAAGCCTTTCCACTCAGCCGTACCCAGGTGGAGGATGAGATCCTTCCCCAGCTGGGAATTCAGGCAAGCATACGCCAGGAGGAATATGATCAGGAGGAATTGACCGAACGCCTCACGGGCCTCGATCCCGGGCTGTTGGTGATCCACGTGGCCAAGCGGAGAGACCGCTATGTTTGGGGTTCGGTGAAGGCTGAATTCAGCCACCTGCTGGTGAATGGCGCCCTGACCTATACCTGCTGTCTTGAATCCGAAGACAAGGAAGCCCTGCTGGAAGCCCTCCGCAAAATGGGCCTGGACACCAAAGAGAATCAGAGTTATCCGGCCTTTCTGAAAGGCCTCACCGGCATTCTGCCCCTGAAAAAGATTCCGGTTTTTCCGGAGGATTATTGAGATGGGAAAAGAAATTGAAAGAAAGTTTTTGGTGAAAGACCCCTCTTTCCTGAAGGAGCTGGAAGGGGTTTATTATCACCAGGGATACCTGAGCACCGAAAAGGAAAGGGTGGTCAGGGTAAGAATAATGGGTGATAAAGCCGCCCTGACCCTGAAAGGAACGGATACAGGCTTCACCCGTCTGGAGTATGAATACAACATTCCGGTTGCAGAAGCTGATGAGATCCTGGAAAAGCTTTGTCTTAAACCCACGATTAAAAAGAAGCGTTACCGGGTTCCTTTCCAGGGTTTTACCTGGGAGGTGGATGTTTTTTCGGGAGAGAACGAGGGGCTCATCCTGGCGGAGATAGAACTTGCTTCGGAAGAACAGGAATTCCCTCTGCCATCCTGGGTAGGGGAAGAGGTGACCGGAGATCCCCGCTACTACAATGCTTATCTGATTGCGCATCCTTACGCCGGGCACTGAGCGCTCGCCCGGAGTCCCTTGCTTCTCTTAGGCTGTGCCTGCGGACAGCAGGATTAATTCTCTTGCTCTAAGCTGTTGCCTGCCCGCCGGCAGACGGGCTCTTGCATAAAAAACATAAGCCTGCGGACGGACTTTGTTCGAGTGCGATTTCGAGTACGAGCACGAAGTAAAATATTTAAATCGATAATATTTGAATTGGTCGTCTGAAGACAACCTCCTTGTCCGCCGTAGCTTACTGAACACCTTAGCTCTGGCGAAGGCGGACTCGCACGCACGTGTCAGAAAATTCACCTTCGCTCTGGCTACGGCGAATAAAAGAAGACGTGCGCGAGCAGGGATAGTCGTTGGTAACGGTTATCAACGGCTATCAGCCGTTAATATCGGTTAACAACGGTTGACAACGGTTGACAACGGCTGGCAACGGTTGTCAACGGCTATCAGCCGTTAATATCGGCTATCAACGGTTAACAACGGATATCAACGGATATCAACGGTTAACAACGGCTATCAACGGTTAACAACGGGATGATTATCCCAATTTAATCTGTGCTATCTGTGGTGCATATTTCTGCGCTGATCTGCGGAATCTGCGGGAGAGTATTTTTTTCCGCTGGCACAGCCTACGGACAGACTTAGTTCGAGTGCGATTTCGAGTACGAGCACGAAGTAAAATATTTAAATCGATAATATTTGAATTGGTCGTCTGAAGACAACCTCCTTGTCCGCCGTAGCTTACTGAACACCGTAGCTCCGGCGAAGGCGGACTCGCACGCACGTGTCAGAAAATTCACCTTCACTATGGCTATGGCGAATACTATAAGACGCGCGCGGGTGGGGCGGTCAGGGATAATCGTTGGTAACGGTTATCAACGGCTATCAATGGCTATCAACGGCTGTCAACGGATAGTAACGGATACGAACGACTAACGATCAAGAATAAGAGCAGTAGCGGATTCCGGAGCGATTACCTGTCCGACACCACCAAAGTTTATTAAATGCACAGACCTTGATTCTACCACTTCACCCACTATTGCTCGTATATAATGATGTAGCCAGTTTTTCTCTGTATTTCGTCTCCAACACATTTGCAAAAGCAGATTTGTCAGTCCGTAAAAAATCCATTTCTTTTCCTTTCACAATAGTTGGATGCATATCCCTAAGATGCTCATCGCTCCACAAAGCCAGTTCAACTAAAACAGTTGTCAAAGCCAAACCTTTTTCGGTTAAGAGGTAGAGCTTAGTCTTTTTATTGCCTGGTCGTTGGGTTTTGATGATAATACCCACTTCTTCCAAAAATTTAAGCCTGGCAGAAAGAATATTGGTCGCTATTGCTTCATCACTTTCTGTAAAGTCCTTAAAGGTCTCCTTGCCTTCAATGAGCATTTGTTTTACGATGACCAATATCCACTTGTCTCCCAAAACATCTAAGGCTGAGGTAAACGGGCAATTACATCTGAAATCTTGTCGCATCTGTTAAGTCAATATTAAATTTTACTTGCAAAATGAAATTTATTTCTATTATTGCTTGCATATTGAAAGTTATTTTGTATTTTTGCTTGCAGAACAAAAGTAATAATTATTCCTCAAATGACAAAATCAATGAGAAAAGTATTGGCAGTATTAGCGCTATCAGGTATTCTCGCTTCCTGTGGTACAGCGCAAACAAATTCAACAAGCGAGCTTAACTCAAACAACAACAAAATGAACAACAAAGAAATCGTTGGCACTTTCTTAGGTGCCGTTGCCAAACAAGACGCAGAAACTATGCGCAAATTTGCAAATGCCGATTACATTCAACATAATCCATTTGTGCCAACTGGTTTAGAACCTTTTATTGGTTTATTACCCGTTTTAAAGGAACACGGAACTTATGCCGAAAACGTGAGAATGTTTCAAGATGGCGACTATGTGTTTATGCACAACATCTGGAAAAACGCCAAACCATTTGGGGCAGATGAAATGGTGGCCTTCGATATTATCCGTATAGACGAAAACGGAAAAGTAGCGGAGCATTGGGACGCTATGACAGTTTTAGTGAAAGAAACTGCCAGCGGAAGAACGCAAACCGATGGGCCAACAACTGTTGAAGACTTAGATAAAACTGAGGAAAACAAAGCCTTGGCTGTTTCCCTGGTTGAAGACGTTTTAATGGGTAAAAATCCAGGTAAGATTGGTGACTACATCAGTTCCGAAGAGTACCACCAGCACAACCCGCAAATTAAAGATGGATTGACGGGCATAGTGGAAGCAGTAGAGTATCTCACTTCTCAAAACAATATGTTTAAATATACCAAAATCCATAAGGTATTGGGTGAAGGCAATTTCGTCCTGACGGTAAGCGAAGGTGAATGGAATGGTGGTAAAAAGCACGCATTTTATGACTTATTCAGAATGAAAAATGGAAAAATCGTAGAGCATTGGGATGTAATACAGGAAGTTCCAACCGATGGATTAGCAAATGATAACGGAATGTTTGGAGGTTTTTAATCATTATTATTAAGCAATTTATAATTTTTGAAAATGAAAAATGTAATCATCACTGGTAGTAGCAATGGATTTGGTCTGAAAGCCGCAAAAGATTTTGCCGATAAAGGCTATCAGGTTTATGCAACAATGCGCAATCCAAACGGGAAAAATGCTACTGCAAAAACAGAATTAGAAGAACATTCTTCCTACATCAAAGTCATTGATATGGATGTAAGCAACGATGCTTCGGTAAAAGAAGCTATGTCAGCTATTCTTGCAGAAGCAGGAAATATCGACATCCTCATCAATAATGCAGGGATTATGTATTTAGGCATTACCGAAGCATTCAGCGTTGAGCAAGCAAAATTTCAAATGGAAACCAATTATTTTGGGGCTATCAGAGTAATGCAAGCTGTTTTACCTTCTATGCGTACGGCAGGATCTGGATTGATTATCAATACCTCATCCTTGGTTGGTCGTATGTCGCCACCATTTTTTGGTACATACACCGCAACGAAACACGCTTTAGAGGGCTACTCCCAAGCATTACGCTATGAGGTTTCACCTTTTGGTGTTGATATTGTTTTGGTAGAACCAGGGCCTTTCGGCACAGGATTATTGGCTTCAGGACAAGCTCCTGCGCATAGTGAAGTTTTAAAATCTTATGGCGAATTAGCAGGTGTTCCAAATGCAATGGGTGATAGTTTTGCTCAGATGTTGCAAAGTGAAAACGCTCCCGACCCACAATGGGTAGTGGATGCGTATTTGAAATTGGCTGATTTGCCTTTTGGAAGTCGCCCTACAAGAACGCTTGTTGGAATCACTTGGGGTACTGACGAAATCAACTCTTTAACTCAACCTATTCAAGACAGAATTTTGAAAGAAATGCAACTCGAAGCAGTTTTGGGAGGAGTTTCTGCTTAATCACCAGGCTTATCTTCAATTTAATAAAATCACAAGGGTTTCGGTTCTTGTGATTTTTTTCTTACGTCGTTTTGTGCAGGGTATCCAAGAATTGGCTACGACAACGGCTATCAACGGTTATCAACGGGATGATTATCCCAATTTAATCTGTGCTATCTGTGGTGCATATTTCTGCGCTGATCTGCGGAATCTGCGGAATCTGCGGGAGAATTATTTCCGCAGCCATAGCCTACGGACAGACTTAGTTCGAGTGCGATTTCGAGTACGAGCACGAAGTAAAATATTGAAACCGATTATATTTGAATTGGTCGTCTGAAAACAACCCCCTTGTCCGCCGTAGCTTACTGAACACCGTAGCTCCGGCGAAGGCGGACTCGTCCGCACGCGTCAGAAAATCCACCTTCGCTATGGCTACGGCGAATAATATAAGACGCGCGCGAGCAGGCTAACAACGGCTATCAACGGCTATCAACGGTTAACAACGGCTATCAACGGTTAACAACGGCTATCAACGGCTAGTAACGGCTAATAACGGCTATCAGCGGTTAACAACGGCTATCAACGGATAACAACGGCTATCAACGGATATCAACGGCTATCAACGGCTATCAACGGCTGACAAAAATTCCCGGAGGATGCCGAAGACCAGCCGAAGTGCCCGCCTATAACTGCTCCAGAATCTGAATCCGCTTCGCTATCGGCGGATGGGTGGCAAAAAGCGAAAAGGATGCCTTCTTCTTGAGTGATACCTGGGGGTTTTCGATGAACATCTGGGCCACATCTTTTCTCTTCACCGCTTCAATCACCGGATCTCCGCTCACCTTACGCAAGGCTGAAGCCAGCGCCAAGGGGTTTTTGGTAAGCTCTGCTGCCCCGGCATCGGCCAGGTACTCCCGCTTGCGGGAAAGGGCAAAGCGAAACAAAGAGGCCAGCAGCCAGCCAATCAAAGCGAGCACCATTGCTATGAGCATTGCCTGCCCGCTGCCTTTCTTATTGCCGCCGCCCCGCATATTCCCATAATACATCGATCGCATCAGCGACTCGGAGATAAAGGCGAAGATCCCGACGAAGACAATGGAGATGATCAACAGACGCACATCCCGGTTGCGGATGTGGGTCAACTCGTGGGCAATCACCCCCTCCAGTTCCTCATCATTCAACTTATTGATGATCCCCCTCGATAAAGAAACCGCGTAAGTCTTCTGGTCTATGCCACTGGCAAAGGCATTCAGTGAATCGTCTTCGATGATATAAAGTTTGGGCATTTTCATTCCGGCGGCGATGCTGAGGTTCTCCAGGAGATTATACACCCGTTTGTTTTCCTTGCGCTCCAGGGGCTTCGATCCGGTGGCCTTTCTGATCATCGCCGAATGGCTGCTCCAGGCGATCAGGAACCAAATGGCAACACCCGCAGTGATCCACGGGAAAGTATAGAGCCAGTTTTGATTGGCCTGGGGAAGACCCCCGCTTTCAGGATCGCTGGTTAAAAAGAAAAAAAGCCAGGTCAACAGCAGGATCTGAAGCGGAAAAAGGATTAGCAGTAGGACAGAGCGACGGTTATTTCGCCATATCTGATGCTGAAGGCCAACATACTTCATCGCAGTCAATCAGTCTTACTTGAATTTGATTTCCGGAGTCTGATCCATTTCTTCCCGCTTTTCCTCTCCCAGGTCGAACATCATCTCCCGGCGGAACCCAAACATTCCTGCAAAGATATTGGCCGGGAATACTTCGATGGCGGTATTGAGCTCGCGGGTGGCGGAATTGAAGAAGCGGCGTGCTGCAGCCAGCTTGTTCTCTATGTCGGATATCTCCTCCTGTAACTGCATAAAGTTCTGGTTGGCTTTCAGGTCGGGATAGGCTTCCACAGCGATCTTCAGGCCAGCCATCGCCTGGTTGAGGCGGCCTTCAGCAGCAATTTTTTCATCAATGCTTCCCGCTTGCATTGCAGCAGAGCGGGCGGCAGTGATCTCTGTCAGTACTTCCTTCTCGTGCTCCATATAGCCCTTGACGGTGCTCACCAGTTGCGGAATAAGATCGTGGCGCTGCCTAAGCTGCACATCAATATCGGCAAAAGCCTGCTCACGGTTGTTGCGCAAACGAACCAGGCGGTTGTAAATGCTGATAATGATGAGAACAAGTACCAGCAGGATCCCTAAAATAATGAGGATGGACATAGGAATGTGAATTTGATTCAGGTGGACGAAGGTAGTGTTTTTCTTTTCACATCCTTCTTACTTGAAGCAGCTGTAGGATTAAGGTTTACACCAGCTTAACCAGGAAATAGTTTTTCTTCCCTTTCTGCACCAAGATATATTTCCCTTGCAGAAGCTGGCTGTGATCCACCACAAAATCCTCCGGGACTTTGTCTTTATTTACTGCAATGCCATTGTCTTTCAGCATTCTTCTGGCTTCTCCTTTAGAGGGGAAAATGGCGGTGGCCTCTGTCAGAAAACTTACGATATCCATACCTTCTTCTATCTTTTCTCTGGACATTTCGCTTTGAGGTACTCCTTCAAAAACACTCAGCAACACCCTTTCCGGAAGCTTTCGCAGTGTATCGGTGGTGCCTTTGCCGAAAAGGATCTGGGAGGCTTCCTGGGCCATATTCAGGTCTTCTTCCGTATGCACAGCCAGAGTGAGCTCTTCTGCCAATGCTTTTTGCAATATCCGCAGGTGGGGAGCTTCTGCCTGTGTCGTCTCCAGGGCTTCAATCTCTGCTTTCTCTTTTACAGAGAAAATCCGGATCCATTTAGCCGCATCCGTATCGCTTGCATTCAGCCAAAACTGGTAAAAGGCGTAAGGACTTGTTTTTTCCGGATCGAGCCAGACGTTGCCCTGTTCTGTTTTCCCAAATTTGCCTCCATCCGCCTTGGTGATCAGGGGGCAGGTGAGGGCAAAGGCTTCGCCTCCGGTTTTGCGGCGGATCAGCTCGGTACCGGTAACAATATTTCCCCATTGGTCTGAGCCGCCCATTTGCAGCTTGCAGTTTTTATGCTGATACAGCCAGAGGAAATCGTAACCCTGCACAAGCTGGTAGGAAAACTCTGTAAAGGAAAGACCGCTTTCCAGGCGCTTCTGCACGGAATCTTTGGCCATCATATAATTAACAGTCAGATTCTTGCCTACATCCCTTAAAAAGCCAAGGAAGGAAAAATCCCTCATCCAGTCATAATTATTCACCAGCTCCGCAGCATTCTCCTCTGCTTCAAAATCCAGAAACTTTTTCAGTTGTACTTTGAGGCATTCCTGATTATGGTGCAAAACGTCCTCACTCAGGAGATTGCGCTCTTCTGACTTCCCGGAAGGATCGCCGATCATCCCTGTGGCACCTCCGATCAGGGCAATGGGCTTGTGGCCGTGGCGCTGCAGGTGTTTCAGCAGCATAATCCCTACCAGGTGCCCGATATGAAGAGAATCGGCAGTAGGATCAATGCCAACATAAGCCGTAACTTTTTCCTTCTGGAGCAATGCCTCTGTGCCGGGCATTATATCGTGGATCATCCCTCTCCATCGTAATTCTTCTACAAAATTCATCTGTCTGTGGCTAAGCGTTAGAAGGCACAAAGATAGTGATTGCGCGGGCTTGTAAACATTGGCTGTTTGATAAGTCGGGGAGGGCAGGCCCAGGGGCCGGACGAAACTTTCTATCTTTACGTTCTGCTTTCCAAATCATTTTTAATCAAAGGAATCAGCATTTTTTATGAAACGACAACCTTATCTGGCAGAGATTGCCCATTTGTTGGAAGCTATACTGGAAGAAACGGAAACGATCAGTCAGCACAGCGGTCGCATCCCTCAGATTGAGCTGGATATTGTGATGGAGAATATCCGAAAGTTGTATGAGGCCTATCACGGATTAAACAAGCATAACAGCGATCCTGGCTCGCTTAAGAAAGAGGTGCAACCTCCTGTGGATAAGCGCCCTGAGGCTCCTCCACCGACTGCCTCCCCTGCTGAAGCAGTTTTGCAGGATGCACCTTACCCGGATGTGCCTGGTGAGCAGGAAACGGCAGCTTCTGCTAATGAAACGCTCCCAAAGCCGCCGCCCTCCCCGGCTCCTCCACCCTCCCCCACTGCTGCGGAAGCAGCACACGAACCGGAGCCCAAACCACAGAAAGAGCCGGCATCGCCCCCTGAAAAGGAAGCCGGGCACACCCCACGCTATACCATCCCCAGGCGACCTTCCGATATTCCCTCCTCAGAGAAAACAAAGCCTTCTCCCGCTAAGGATGAGACAAGCCAGAGCATCGCAGATCGGTATAAAAGCGAGGAGAAGACCCTCAACGACCAGGTTGAACCTACGAATGGCCTGAGTGTGGCCGATCGCCTTCAGCAAAAAAAGATCACCGACTTGAGGACCGCTCTGGGCATCAATGATAAGTTTTTGCTCATCAGTGAACTGTTCGAAGGAGACTCTGTGAAATACAATGAAGCCATTGAAAAGCTCAATACATTCGAAGGCAATGCCGAAGCCGCTGTACATCTGGAGCATTTGCAACAACGATATGGATGGAAAGAAGACAGCCCGGTATTTCAGAAACTCAGATCATTCATCCGCAGAAGATACTTATGATACGCACACTCGCACCGATTGCCCTGTTTTTACTGCTTTGTTCCCCGGCTTCACGGGCTCAGGATATTATGTATGCCCGGCAGTTGATCGACACCCTTTGCGCCCCCGGAATGTACGGAAGGGGGTATGTGAATGATGGAATGGCGCGGGCTGCCTATTTTTTAGCGGAAGAAATGCGAAAAAACGCTTTGCATTCTGTTACAGAGGATTTTATGCAAGCGCTTACCATCGGGGTAAATACCTTTCCGGGTGAGGTGAGCCTGCATCTGGAAGACACTTCACTGCTGGCGGGCCTGCATTTTGTTGTGGCCCCTTTCTCCCCGCCAATGGCCGGGCGCTACGCCCTTGTCTATCCTGACAGCCTGGATCTGGTGCTTCAGGGAAGCCGTTGGAAAGCCCCGGACAGCAACAGTCTGCTTGTGTTTCCGCCCTACGGCAAAGACAGCCCCCTGCGTAAGCTGGCCGACAGCCTGCGTTATGGGAACCCTTTTGGCACCGCCGGCATCCTGCTCCGCAAGGAAAAAGTTTATTGGTATGCCTCCCGTTCATTTCCCATTAGGGATTATACTGTCATTGAGGTGTTGGACAGTCTGTGGACCGGCCGGCCCGACTCGCTGGAACTGGTCATCCGTTCAGTGGAGGAGCCATACTTTCAGGTAGAAAACCTCTTTGGTTTTGTGGAAGGAAAGAAGAATCCGGATCAATATGTTTTATTTACCGCGCATTATGATCATCTGGGAATGATGGGCAATCACGCGATGTTTCCGGGAGCGCACGACAATGCCAGCGGGACGGCGCTGATGATGGATCTGGCAAGGCATTTCGCCCAGTCGGCCCCGGATTACAGTATAGGCTTTTTAGCCTGTGCCGCAGAAGAGTCTGGCCTGCACGGGAGTACGTTTTTTGCGGATAACCCGCTGATCCCCCTTGAGCAAATACGGATGGTGGTTAACCTCGACCTGGTGGGGTCGGGGAGCGAAGGAATTCACATAGTGAACGGCAGAAATCACCCGGAAGCGGTGGCGCTGATGCAGGAAATCAATGCGCGGGATTCACTGCTGGCAGACATTACTGTCGGAGGCACCTCTGCCAACAGCGATCATTACCCTTTCCACGCCAAGGGAATTCCAGCCATTTTCATTTTTACCCGCGGACAGGAATACCGCGAATATCACACCCTGGCCGATAGGGCAGAGGATTTGCCCCTTACAGCTTATGAAGCGCTTTTTCGCTTGTTGACAACATTTTCACAGGCCTTGATGGAGGATGGAGAGTAAGCTCTATATTGTCCCAACTCCCATAGGCAACCTGGGAGATATGACTTTCAGGGCGGTGGAGGTGCTGAAAGAAGTGAGCCTTATTCTGGCTGAGGATACCCGGACTTCGGGGAAGCTGCTTGCTCATTATGGCATTGCCACACCCGCTCAGAGTTATCACCAGCACAATGAACATAAAATCACAGCAGCTCTGGTAAGCCAGATACTGGCTGGAAGGGCTATGGCATTGATTACCGATGCCGGTACTCCGGGCATCAGCGATCCCGGCTTCCTGATTGTCCGGGCTTGCGCTGAAGCCGGCGTTCCCGTGGAGTGCCTGCCGGGTGCCACAGCCCTGATCCCCGCCCTGGTGGTGTCCGGACTCCCCTGTGATCGTTTTCTGTTCGAAGGCTTCCTGCCCCATAAGAAAGGCCGGGGTTCGCGCATCCAGGCACTGGCGGCTGAGAACAGAACCTTTGTGCTCTACGAATCACCCCACCGCATCCTGAAGACCTTGGAGCAGCTTGCCCAGGCCTGCGGCCCTGAAAGAAAGGCTGCCGTTTCCCGTGAAATCACCAAACTCCACGAAGAAACCATCAGGGGTAGCCTGCAGGAGCTCATCGCCCATTTCAGCAAGCAAGCCCCGCGCGGTGAGTTTGTACTGGTCGTTTCCGGCCATTAGTGCCCCCCTTGTAACTTTCAATCCATCACCCCGTCCTATCCCTGTTCATTGAAAACAGGGTGGGCGTTCGCTTTCGAACAAGGTGTGTTCACCTGCCTACAATCCTGCAAAGTGTGTGAAAGCTTTCTATATTGCAATGAACTGTAAACAAAGACAATATGAGTTTTGGCACATTTATCGTAAAACAAAAAAACGAATAGATTGTATGATCACAAAACAAACGACAATGAAGACAACGATAAGCGCCCTGATGATAATGATCCTGACGATTCCTGCTCTTGCTGCCCTCGATCAGCCCCCGAAGGGGATGTGGGCAGACCTGAATCTGAGGGAATTTGTCCTGGAAGAAGAAGCCAATGTGAATGACATCCCCTTTAATACCCGGGAAGTAGTCAGTCAACTTGAGGCTGAGCTGGAAGAAGAAGCTTACGTTGAAGATATTCCTTTTGATACCCGCGCCATTGTAATGGGTCTCGAAACCCAGCTTGCAGAAGAAGCCTATGTGGATGATATTCCTTTCAATACCCTGGATGTTCTCTTGTTGGAAGGCATTGCGCTGGAGGAAGAAGAAGAAATCAATGACATTCCCTTCAACACTTCCTGCATTGTCCAGTCTGTCAAACGCAACAGCACCAACTGGGATCCCTGTATGATTCATTTAGACGGAAGGACCCTGATCCGGGAAACCCGGATAGACAGTTCTACTGCCAGTTACACTTTTTCCATTCGTTTCTAAGCGTCCCTTCTTTACTTTCTCTATATACCGTTTGAATGGCCCTACCTCTCCGGTGGGGCTTTTCTTTTATGCGATTGTTACATTTGCAGAAAACAGTCTCTTCACTATGTCTTATACCTATGCTTATCCCCGGCCTGCCGTTACTGCAGATTGTCTGATCTTCAAATCCGGAGCATCCGGTGATGCTTTATTGCTGATTCGCCGAGGAAAAGAGCCCTACAAGGGGATGTGGGCTCTGCCGGGTGGATTTATGGATATGGATGAGACCCTGGAAGAAACGGCTGAACGCGAGCTGGAGGAGGAAACGGGACTGCAGGGAATCAGAATGAAGCAGTTTCGGGCTTTCAGTGGCCTCGACCGCGATCCGAGACAAAGAACCATTGGCATTGTCTTTTATGGCTTTGCCCCAGCAGATGCGGTGGCGGTGGCCGGTGATGATGCGGCTGAGGCTGCCTGGTTTCCCCTGGACAGGCTTCCGCCCCTGGCCTTTGATCACAGCCTGGTAAGCCGTGAAGCCTTACAGATGTTGACGCAATGGAAGCACGAAAGAGGGAAGAACTTATGCAGTTGATGTTACACAGCTGTTCTGCTGGCGCAGGATTAAAAGCGCTAATTGAAATCCTGCAACAGGCAGGTGTTGTGAAACTATTGAAGGGAGAGTAAGGCTTCACTTTGGTGCACAATTGTGTGAATGTGTATATTTGCAGTCAATAGGCCTCATAGTTCAAGGGATAGAACGGAAGTTTCCTAAACTTTAAATCCAGGTTCGAGTCCTGGTGAGGCTACAAAGCAGCAAGAGCATACAGCAAGAGCATACAGGGTCCTCTCCCTCTTGCTGTATGCTCTTGCTCTTGCATCAAACAAATCCTTCCATCCAGCAACAAAAAGCCCCTGAAAAAGCCCTAAAACCTGTATGC
>Ga0334882_1001016_pt1 | contig 37007 bp, 30 predicted proteins | sample GraSluR1_MG_5_FD_207226 | JGI IMG/M metagenome (GOLD analysis project Ga0334882, IMG submission 207226) | Sludge microbial communities from methane-producing bioreactor in Wageningen University, Netherlands - Granular Sludge_15_04-R1 | ecosystem: Engineered > Bioreactor > Anaerobic >... | reverse complement strand
ATAATAGAACTGCTCTAGGTGTGTTCTAATCAACTCCCTGGCCTTTTCCTTATCCTTGTTTCGAATTGCTTTTACAAGAGGAAGATGATGACTGGGTCCAGATTTTATCTGCTCCTCAGTTGAATAGACTATGGTTCGCAAAAGCTGAACCTTTACGTCCAGCTTTTGTGCCATCTCTAGAAGATAGGGATTGCCGCTGATCCTGGCAATTTCCAGATGGAATTCGCTGTCTTTTTCAAACTGTTCCGAATGCATTCCGCTCTCAGCGTAATGTACAGTCTCTTTGGCCAGGGATTCAAGGTGGTTGCAATCCTCCTCAGTTGCCATGAGAATACATTCTTCTACCGCAAAGGAATCCAAAACGATCCTCAATTTACCAATATAATACCGGTCTTCCGGTTTAAGTTTCACGACTTCAGCGAACTGCCGGGGACGAAGAACCACCAGTCCGTATTTTTCAAGTTGCCGCAGCGCCTCCCTGATGGGGGTGCGGGAAACGCCGAAAGAGGCTGCTATCTTCTCTTCATAAATCTTTTCCCCCCCTTTGATCTCCTGGTTAAGAATCATTTTCTTTATGCTGGAATATAGCTGCTCACTCAGGCTTCTTCTTTCGATTAAATTATCCGCATTATCGGCTGCCATCTTTCAAACCTCTCATCGAATCGAGTAAAACACCACTGTATACTGAATACTATAATAACCTTTTTTTGATGAATTGCACCGTAAAACAACCCGATGTCATATTTTTATTGACATCCCTCATTATCAAAGATATACTGTATACAGTATATCTTTGAAGTTCAGATATATAAAAATTTAAGGAGAAGTCACAATTTTGGGGAGGTGGGTTTATGAACGGGTTCATGGGAAAGATACTAGAAATCAATCTTTCCACCAGCCAAATAAAAACAACAAGGTTAAATGAAAAAACAGCCAGAAAGTACTTGGGTGGCAGCGGTTTAGGCGCCAAGATTCTCTACGATGAAACGGGGCCTGAAACAAATCCCCTGGGACCTGAAAACATTCTAATTTTCTCCACCGGTCCGGTTACAGGCACCTTAGGATTCAACTCCAACCGGTTTGAAGTGAGCGCCAAATCTCCCCACACCGGTCTGATAGGAGAAGCCAGCTGCGGCGGGACATGGGGAGGAATGTTCAAGAAAACCGGATATGATGCCCTAATTTTCCGAGGTAAATCGGAGAGGCCTGTTTACCTGATGTTGACAGAAGAGAAAGCCGTCTTGAAAGATGCTGCTGTTTTATGGGGCAAGGACACTTTTCAGACCCAACGAGAGCTCAGACAGGTAGAGGGCGACAAGGTCGAGGTCGCCTCCATCGGCCCCTCCGGAGAGAATTTGATAAAGATCGCCTCCATTATTGCTGACGGCGCCCATGGGCGGGCTGCCGGCCGGTGTGGTCTGGGTGCCGTGATGGGGTCCAAAATGCTGAAAGCGGTGGTTGTGAAAGGTGCCATAAAGGTCGAGCCGGCTGAACCTGACAAAATCAGGGAGATCAACAACTCCATCAAAGATTCCATGAAGTTCGACTCTGCCGCCATGAGAGAAGCTGGAACAACCTGCGCCGTAGATATTTTTGAAGAAATCGGAAACCTCCCCATCCGCAACTGGTATCAAGGCCGCTGGCCGGAAGGCGCGGAAAGGCTCAAAGGGTATACCACCAGGGAGACCCACAGGATTAAGGACTATCGATGCGGCAACTGCCCCATCGCCTGCGGTAAAATAGTAAAGGCTAAGGGTGGTGTTTACGATGGAGAGGAAGTGGCGGCTCCGGAATATGAGACAGTGGGTCTAATGGGTTCCAACCTGTTGATCGACGATTACGATGCAGTAGTCAAGGAAAACGAAATCTGTAATCGATACGGAGTCGACACAATCGCAGCGGGGAACACCATAGCAGCCGCCATGGAAGCCTACGAGAGGGGATTGATCACCAAAGAACAGACAGACGGTCTGGATCTGCGTTTCGGAAACGCCGAGGCGGCTATCCTGGCGACAGAGAAACTCTGTCTGAATGAAGGGAACCTGGGCCCCTTGCTTTCCGGAGGTGTCCGCGAGTTCGCCGAGAAGGTGGGCCCCATCGCGAAAGAGTTTGCCATGCACGTCAAGGGTCTCGAAGTGGCAGCCCACGACCCAAGAGCCAACTTCTCACTAGCCCTGGCTTACGCCACATCCAACCGCGGAGCCTGTCATCTCTCTTTCACCCAGGACTACGAGGAAGCTCATGTGGCCGATCTGGGTGTGGCACCCACTGAGGGTCGTTTCTCCCCAAACAAGGCAGCCCTGGTTGCGAAGATGCAGGACTGGTCCTGCCTGTTCGATTCCCTCTGCATTTGTAAGTTCGCAAGATACGGTGGTCTTATGGTCAGCCAGACCCTGGGGTATCTTAATGCTTCCACAGGCTGGAATATGACCCTGGAAGAGTTCTTGAAGACCGGAGAGAGAATTTTTAATCTCAAGAGGATGTACATCATCAAGCACGGGATTTCCCGCAAAGACGACACTCTTCCTCTGCGGTTGCTTACCCACAAAAGGGGCGGTGGAACCGACAAAGTACCGCCTTTTAACGTGATGCTCAGCGAATATTACGAGTATCGGGGGTGGGATGAATTTGGAATCCCCAAGGAAGAAAAACTGAGAGAACTGGAATTAATGTAAAAGGGTAACATAATGGACATAAACGAGACAATGCATTTGAGTACAACGGCCAAAGAAATCCGAATGCTCACCATAGATGCAATCGGGAATTTGGGGGTGGGGCATATCGGCGGCTCCATGTCCATAATCGAGGTTCTTACAGTTCTCTACTTCCGACACATGAAAGTTAATGTGGCGGATCCTAAAATGCCAGACCGGGACAAACTGGTCCTCTCCAAGGGGCATGCAGGTCCGGCCTTATATGCCACCCTGTCGAAAAAGGGGTTCTTTCCCGTCGAATGGCTCGACACACTGAACAAGGGCGGTACTAACCTTCCAAGTCACTGTGATAAGAATCGAACCCCCGGCATCGACATGACCACTGGCTCCCTGGGGCAAGGACTTTCAGCGGCCATTGGTTTAGCTCTGGCAGACCGCATGAGAGGAAGGAAAAACAACGTCTACTGTATCATCGGTGATGGAGAATCTGATGAAGGTCAAATCTGGGAGGCGGCTATGGCGGCAGCCCACTACAATATAGGTTCTCTTGTCACCTTCACAGACTACAACAAGATGAATATTGATGGCTACACCAAAGAAATCATGAATCTGGATGACCTGGGCGCAAAATGGACCGCTTTCAACTGGCACGTCCAGAGAGTGGACGGTCATGACATAACTGCCATCAACAACGCCGTGGAGGCAGCAAAGAAGGAAATCGATCGCCCCTCCATGATCATCCTCGACTCAATAAAAGGAAGGGGTTGTTCTTTCGCTGAAGGGAAGCTGAGTAGCCACAATATGCCGATTTCCACGGAAGATTGGGCCCAGGCAGTAGCCGCGCTAACATAGCCGCGGGAGGAGTTCAACGATGAAAGATAAGAACATGCGTGATATTTACTGTGATACTCTGATTGAGCTGGCCGAACAGGATAAGAATATCGTGGTACTAGATGCAGACCTTATGGGAGCCAATGGTCTCGGTCCTTTCAAGGTGGCGTTTCCCAAAAACTTCTATAACACTGGAGTAGCAGAAGCCAATATGGTTGGTATTGCCTCCGGGCTTTCCGCAGGAGGAATGAATCCATTTGCCTCCAGTTTCGCCTGCTTTTCAGCCCGTCGGGCTTTCGATCAGTTTTTCGTGTCCTCAAATTACGCCAAAATAAAGGTAAATCTAACTGGCACCGATCCGGGAATTTCGGCGGCCTATAACGGCGGGACTCACATGACATTCGAAGACCTGGGGATCATGAGAAACGTTCCAAACCTGGTCATTTATGAACCGGCCGACATCGTCTCGCTCCATGCGCTGGTGAAGGAAGCGGCCTACACTTCAAAATCCACCTACCTGAGGCTCCACCGAAAGGGTATCAACCGCCTCTACAACGAATCTGAAACCTTCACCCTAGGCAAGGGAAAAGTTTTAAGGGACGGAAGCGACCTGACGATAATTGCCACGGGATTTATAATGGTACAAGAAGCCTTGAAAGCGGCAGAGCTTCTGGCGGAAACTGGTGTATCTGCCGCAGTGGTTGACATGCATACAATCCAACCCCTGGACGAGGATCTGGTTCTACAGTGTGCCCGCAAAACAGGAGCTATCCTGACCTGCGAGAATCATCAGGTTGCCACTGGATTGGGAAGTGCAGTAAGCGGATTTCTCTCTGAAAATTATCCAACACCGGTACTTCGACACGGTATACGGGATGAATTCGGAGAAGTGGGAAATCTATCATACCTGCAAGAGCGATTCGAATTCACTTCTGAAAAGATTGCAGCAAAAGCGATCCAGGTGATGCAGCTCAAAACGGTGGGAGTATAATTTAATGAAGTCAACAACGGAAGTACAAGCAAAGGGTACGGCACTGTTTGATCTTACAGGAAAAAGCGCTGTTGTAGTGGGCGGTGCTTCGGGTCTAGGAAAAGCCATGGCCGCCTCCCTTGCCGCCGCTGGCGCGGAGGTGATGGTGGCCGATCTTAACCTGGAATCAGCACGACAAACCTCCGAAGAGATCTCACAGAACGGACAGAACCACACACATTTCAAGATAAATGTGACCAATAGTAAAGATGCCGAGGAGATGGTCAAGAAGGCGGTAGGAATCTATGGTAAAATCGATATTCTTGTGGAAAGCGCCGGTTTAACCATCACTGGTACGCCCATGATAGATTATGATGAAGAAATGTGGAACAAGATCATGGATGTGAACCTAAAAGGCATGTTCTTCGTCAACCAGGCCGTGGCCCGGCAGATGAAAGGGCAGCGGTGCGGCCGGATCATCAACGTGGGGTCCATGTCATCTGTGATTATAAACAACAATCCCTATGGCTCCAGCGGCGTTTACTGCACTTCCAAGGGTGGTGTAATTAACCTGACCAAGGCATTTGCCTCAGACCTGGCACCTTATAATATAACTGTAAACGCCATCAGCCCCGGTTATATGAAAACTCCTCTTTCCGCCTCGTTCTGGGCAAATCCTGAAGATTCGGCAGATAAATGTGCTAAAATCCCCATGGGTAGACCGGGAGAGCCGGAAGAACTAGCGGGCATAGTGGTTTATCTAGCCTCAGATGCGTCGAGCTATATGACAGGCGCCAACCTGATCATTGATGGCGGATATACTGTCTGGTAGGAAAAAATGTAGAGCAGGGAACATTCTCCTGCATTGAAGGCGATTTGATGCCTGAGGAGAATGCAACCCCTGCCTCACTTCTTGTCAACAAACCGCCCCCGTCCCTAAAACTCCACCACCTTCTCAGCCAGATTCACCGGGGGATAGATCTGCTCCGCCACGGGGGGCATGGAGTTGTAGACCCAGTCCACCGAAAGACGGCCACCCCCACCCTGCCGATGAAAGGTTCCCCGGACCAGAACGTCCTCCATGGTCAGGGCCATGGCGAAGAGGGCCACCGATGCTCCGTCCGGAATATTCCGAAACTCCCGCCGGTACTCCACCCCGGGAAGATAGATCTCCCGGGAGTTTAAGGAGACCGCGCCCAGTTGGGGGATGATCCGGGGAAAGCCGTCTTCGCCGATCCAGGCGAGAAACTTCAGGTTTCTCGGCTTGCCGATGAAGGAGGCGGTCCAGGGGTTCATCACCTCCGGCCCCGCCGGTTGACGCCGGAACGGCTTGGTCAGCATCGATTTCACCATCCCCCCGGTCACCGCTCCCAGGGGCAGGGGGTGCCCCTCCCCCACCGCCACCAGATCAAGATAATGGACGGTGTGGATGCTGAAATAGGCGTTGTAGCGCCACATGGGCTTTTTGTTCATCATCTCATGATCGGCACCGCTGTGGGTCTTGCCGGTCCAGAGGGCCCGGCCCTTCCACACCCGCCTGTCCAGAGTCATGAGGAGGAAGCCCGCCCGGGGGTTCTCTTCCAGATGATCCTTGCTCCGTCCCTGACAGAACTGCCCGAAGATCAGATGCCCGGGATCGGAGGCCTGCATGGCGGTGATGAGGGTGATATGGGGCTGATTATCGGGATTCACCGTGGCCAGAAGCCCCACCTTCCCGTCGGGTTCAAAATTGACCAGATCTTTCTCTTCAAAACGGTTATTTTCCATATTCACCCTTCCTCCTGGGGATTTTCCCGGGTCATGCCGGACCATTGTATCCTGTCGCCGCGCCAGCCTTCGTCACGGGCCGCCCGAACCAGAGCATCCATCTGGGCTTTCGTCATAAGCGGCGCATCGGAGAGTTCCCAGTTCTCTCCCAGGCCGAGGTATTTATCGGTGCAGAGATTGTTGAAGGCGCACAGATCCCACCGTTCCACCATGTCCCGCCCTTCCTCAAGAAGGATCCGGGCGATCCCCCGGATGTTTTCCTCCGAGTCGGTCATCCCGGGGATGACGGGGGTCCGGACCCAGATTCTTCTGGCCGGGGTTTCCGGCCAGGCCTGGTGATGGAGGTGCGACTTTTCCGTCTCCCGAATCAGGAGCCGGAAACTCCGCAGCACCGTCTCCAGGTTCCCGCCGGTTAATTCCCGGTGCTCCTCCGGATCGGAAAGCTTCAGATCAAACAGCACCAGCCCGGCAGGCTCCAGGGCGGTGAGAAACTTCTCTTCACTGCAATAACCGCAGGTATCCAGGGCGGTTTTCACCCCCTCTTCCTGAAGGCCCCGGGCCACCCGGCCGACGAATTCCGCCTGCAGGCACGCCTCGCCCCCGGAAATGGTGACGCCCCCTTCTTCACCGAAATACGACTTGTCCTTGACCAGCTCTTTCACCGCCTCTGCCGCGGTCATCCTCCGTCCCCACATCTCCAGGGCGCCGGCGGGACACACCTCCAGGCAGGCTCCGCAGGCGGTGCATTTTCTCCGGTCCACCAGAATCTCCCCGGAGGATCCCGCCGAAAGGGCACCGGAGGGACACCCCCCCAGGCACTGGCGGCACCCCAGACAGCGGGAGGGGATCCAGTGGATCCGGGGCTCCGCCGCGATGCTCTCGGGATTGTGGCACCAGCGGCACCGAAGGGAGCAGCCTTTGAGAAACAGGGTGGTCCGAAGGCCCGGGCCGTCTTCGGTGCTCATCCTCTGGATTTCCAGGACCAGACCGGTGATTTCTTCGGCGGTCTGCCTCTGTCCCCGTTCCGGCTTCTTCTGCCCCCGCCCCTGCTTCTTCATCGCCGGCCCTTCAGATCTGCTCATGGGAGATCCTGGCAATCACCTCATCCTGCAGCTCCCGGCCGATGGAGGTGAAGTAGGCGTTGTATCCGGTGACCCGCACCAGCAGGTGGCGGTAGTCCCCGGGATTTTTCTGGGCCTCCCGCAGCACCTGGGGGTCGAGCATGTTGATCTGCAGGGCGGTGCCGCCGTTTTCGGTGTATCCCCTCAGAAAGGCCTTGAACTTGCTCCGGTTCTCCGGCTTCTTGATCAGGGCGGGATTGAAGCTGATGGTGTGGCTGGCACCGTTGGGCAGGCAGTTCCGGTAGTCCTCCCAATCCCCCGGGAGGGAGCGTTCGCCCGGGAGGGAGCGTCCGCCCAGGACGGTCCCCACCGAGTTGGAGTTGGCCGTGGGCCCGTTGATGTCCGCGCCGTTGGAGGGGCAGATGGCGTTGGAGAGAAACTGATCCTTGGGCCGTCCGTCGGGACTGGCGGGTAGAATGTAGCCGTCCCCCACCCAGTAGTTCCAGGAGAGCATGCCGGGTCGGAACCGCCGCCCCGTGGCACCGGTGGTGTACTTCCAGGTTTCCCCGGTCCAGAGATCCATGACCCGGCGGGCCAGGGCATCGGCCTCTTCGTGGTCCCGGCCGTACTTGGGGGCCTTGTTTTTCGCCCGGACCTGAAGCACCTCGTGGCCCGCCCAGTTGTCCTTCAGGGCCCGGATGAGCTCATCCATGGTGCAGAAGGCGTTGTCGTAGACCAGATATTTCACCGCCAGGAGGGAATCCACGGTGGTGGCGAAGGTGACCCCCTCGATGGTGACGAAGTTGAGTTCCGGCCCTCCCTGGGTGATATCCAGCCCCTTCCGGGCGCATCCGTGTACCAGGGTCGAAAGGTAGGGGGTGGGATGGTAGCGGGCCCGCAGGGTCTCCCCCTTGTCGTAAAGGCCGACGATTTTCTCCACCAGATACCGGGTCTGCTTTTCATAGGCCGCCCAGAATTGTTCAAAGGAAGAGAATTTCCGGGGATCCCCCGTGGCGGGGCCCTGGAGAGAGATCTTCTCGGTTTTCCCGGTGATGGCATCGGTGAAGGGAATCAGGGGATACCCGTTTCCCAGCACCAGTTCCACCGCCTTCAGCAGGTTCAGGTTGCAGTCCACCGTGCCGGACCGGTCGTTCCCCGCCATGGTATTCTCCAGACACCCCACCGAGGCGTAGTCGTGGACATTCTCCGGGGTGATCTTGTCCTCCACCCCGCCCTCCCGGGCCTCCCTCATCATTCCCGCCATGGACCTTTCATCAAAGTTGAGCAGAAAAGGCGCCCCCTGACTGGAGATGACCATATCCACCACCTTGTCCAAGAGCTCCTCGGGACTTCTCCGGTGGAGGCGGACGTTGGGCTTGGGCTCCAGGATGGGGGACATCTCGTCGATCACTTCCAGAAGGAGCCAGGTCATCTCGTTGGTCATGTCCCGGCCGTCGGGGCCCAGGCCTCCGATGTTGAAGAGCTGACCGAACCCGGCGGTGATCCCCTGGTTGCCCACCCGGATCATGGAATCGTAGGCGGTGTTGGTATGAATCCAGAAACATTTGAGGATCTCTTTGGCAAACTCCCGGGTCATCCCCCGGTCCCGGGAAATTTCCCAGTAGGGGTTCAGGATCTGATCCAGCCGCCCGAAGGAGACCCCGGGGCCGGGGTAGTTTTCATCGCTCATGACCAGCATGTGGGTGAGCCACAGGGACTGGAGGGCCTCCCAGAAATCAGAGGCCCCCTCCCGGGGCACCCGCTCCAGGTTCCGGGCCATCTGTTCCAGTTCAGCCTTCCGGGCAGGATCGGTTTCCTCCGCTGCCAGCCGCAGTGCCTCCTTCCGATACTCTCCGGCCAGTTCTATCGGCATCTGACAGGCGCTGAGCATGGCCCGGAGCTGGGCCCCCCGGGGCCCTTTTCGTTCCGCCGGGGTCAACGCTTCATAATACCCCTGGATCTCCCCGGCCACCCCCTGGAAGCCCCGCTGAAGAATCCGGGCGTAATCGGGAATCAGGTGCCCCGAGGTGGGGCCGGCGTTGCCGAAACCGTGGCTGTGAAAAGAGAGGGCCTGGCGGCGCAGTCCCTTCTTTCCGTACAGCACCGCCCCCCGGGCCCGGGCTTCCTCTTCGGTGAGGCAGTGGGAGGTATGGACGTTGAACCGGCCCCCGGCGATAAGATCGCCGGGAAGGATCTCCCGGGGCAGATACTTTATCATCACTTCTTTGTTAAACCAGGCCCGCCGTTCCGGCAGACTCATGTTCCAGAACCCTTCGCAGAGTTCCACCCTGGCGGCGATCTGGCGGTAGGAGCTGGTGAAGGTCTGGAAGAAGGCGTAGGTTTCAGGGACGATGTGGTAGTTCAGCTCGTTATACTGAAGGTCCCAGGGGGTGCCTGAGGAAAAACTGATCTGCTGATTGTTCCAGCCCCGGCGGGCCCCGGAAAAGTAGTACTCCCGGAGTGCTTTTATTCGGTCCGACAGGTTGTTCGGCTCCTTTATCAACACGGCGCCGTTTGCTTTTTCCCGATTTTCCATCATCTCCCCCTTGAGACCGGCCGGTCCGGCCAGAATATCTAAAAATTCAGCGATTTGTAGACCTTGTCCCTGCCGTAATTCAGGGCTTCCTTCAAGGCCGCCACGGTTTCGGAGGGGTCCCGGCGGGCGATCCCGCCGATGAACCTCTCCAGCTGCCCGAAGGTGACCGCGGCGTTTTCGTCTTCCCGATAAAACTCCTCGGTATAAAACAGGTACACCGACTTACAGGCATTGAAGAGAATCCGCAGGGCCAGGTTTTCCGTCTGTTCCACGAAACAGGCGTGAAACCGGTAGTCCGCCGCCGCCAGGGCGGCGGGATCCCCCCGTCGTTCCTTCATCTCCGCCAGGATGATCTCCAGGGCGGCGGCTTTTTCAGGCCCCCCCCTGAGGGCCGCCTTTTCGGCACACCCCGCCTCCAGGATCTCGCGGAATTCATTGACCGCCTGAAAAATCTCTTTATCCAGGGTCTCGTTGTTATCGAGAAGGTAAATCAGAAATTCCAGGGAGGCCTCTTTACGGTAGTCGGTAACGTAGGTGCCGCTCTGGGGTTCGGTGCGGAGCAGTCCCAGCCCGGAAAGATGGCGGATCCCCTCCCTGAGGATGGAACGGCTCACCTGATACTTTTCCGCCAGCTCCCTCTCCGGGGGAAGACGATCCCCGGGCCTGTACACCCCCGAGAGAATTTCCCGTTCCAGCTTTACCGCCACATGGTCGTTTTTCTTTAGCATAAATTGGTCCTACCAAAACCATGGTACCACCGGTAAGGGGGGAATGCAAGGAGAATTTTATGCTCTCATCCCATTCCGGCATATTAAAACTTGCGAAATCCCGATCCTGGGGTATTCTGATACCATGCACTATTCGGTACTGATCGTAGATGACGAAGATATCATTCGGGAAGGCCTTAAAAAGGTGGTAGCCTGGGAGGACCTGGGCTTTGTCATCAGGGGTACGGCGAAAAACGGAGCCCAGGCCCTGGCACTTCTTGAAACAGAAAAAATTCACGTGGTTCTTACCGATGTACGCATGCCGAAAGTCTCAGGGATAGAACTGTCCGAAGCGGTTTACCAAAGATTTCCTGATACCAAGGTAGTCATCCTGAGCGGGTATGACAATTTCAACTTTGCCCAGAAAGCGATTCGGTTCGGGGTATATCATTACATCCTCAAGCCGTGCCGGGAAGAAGAAATTATTGAGGTCTTCTCCCGCCTTAAAACGGAACTGGATGGGGAAATTCGGCGCAGAGACTCGGAAGAACAAGCCATGGAGGTTCTGCTCCGGTATGAAATCAGCCAGGTGCTCAGAGGCCAGGGGGAACCACCCCCTGCCGGTACCCTTATGGCATGGATAGAACGTTTCACCGGGGCGTCAGCCGCCATTTTTCACCTTTGGATTTCCCTGGACGACAAAAGTCTGGAGACACTGCTGAAAGATGAAGAACCCCTCCAGGCCCTTGAGGCCGCCTTGGCTCAGAAAATTGACCCTGAACTTACCGACTCCAACTCGCTGCTGGCCAAAACCGGAGAAAATCAGTATGGAGGCATCCTGCTCGCGCCGCATGACAAAATAGGCTCGGAGATGATGAGGCTTTTTCATGTCCTTCAGAACCAGGTATCCCACAGCGACCGTTACGTCCTCTCCGGGGCATATACCTTGATAGAACCAACGGCGGGCTGGCTTCAGCAGGATCACTATGGGAACCTGGAAGGGTCTATGGAAAGAGTCAACCGTAGAGGTATGGGCACCCTTTCTCAGGCTGACACCCATATCCCCGCCGGAGATGAGCGGCCTTCTCTTCCCGATCCCGGAGAGTTTGTACGCCGTGTCTGCGGGAAAAAAACCGATAATGCCGGCAGCTGGGAACAGATTCTGGCCTTCCATCGGGACGCGCTGAAATCCATTCCGGACCTGTCCGTCCGACAACTGGGGGAATGGTTTGAATCAGCCACAACGGCTCTTCTCCAGACTCTGCAGTCCTGCGGAATAGATTTTAACCGGTCCGTGAGCATGAGTCGAAAAGTATTCCAGCTCCTGGAACCCTGCATCACCGTCGAGAGAAGCTTCTTGATCCTGAAAAACCTGCTGGACCGCGCTTTGGGGGAACTCCGGGCTAAACAGGAAAACTGCCTCAGCAAGAGCATTCAGGATGCCCTGGAAATTATCGACCGCCGGTTCATGGAGGGTCTCAGCCTTGAAGAACTGGCAGACAACCTCAGCCTGAGTGTTTCCTATTTGAGTAGACTCTTTAAAAAAGAAACGGGAAAGAACTTCAAGGAGTATCTTCTCCATGTCCGGATAGAACGGGCCAAGCGTATGCTGAAAGAAAGCAACGAAAAGGTCTACATCATTGCGGATTCTGTGGGATATCCGGATCAGCACTATTTCAGTGAACTTTTTAAACGCACCACGGGGTTCAGCCCCCTGGAATATCGGAGACTCAATCCCGATGATTAGGCCGATAACAAAGCTCTCAACGAAACTGAGCATTGCCTACGGACTCCTCTTCGCCCTGGTTCTCTCTTTTTCCGGATTTTTTGTCTATACCAGTGTAGAGAGGGTCATCAGTGAAACCGTGGACAGCAGCCTTGACTCCATCTCGGACCTGATCAGGCAGATCGTTGAAACGAACATGGAGAACAAGCGGGGGGAAACCCGGAAGGATCTCATTGTGGCCCAGCACTACCTGGGAACCGATATCGGCATAGATGAAAATACCGTCACCTATATCACCTTCAATCCTGTTAACGAGCAGCGGGGTGAAATAACCCTGCCCACATTGACGGTGAACGGTATCCCTGTGGGAAATGAACACTGGATTGTCGACCAGATACACATCAATACCCAGGGAACCGTTTCCCTCTATCAGCTTTCCCAGGAAGGCTTTGTCTGTATTTCCACCTCGGAGAGAACGGGAGAGAACTATCAGGGGATCGGCTGGCTGATTCCGAAAGACTCACCGCTCTACACCCTTATGATGAGAGAGCAGACCTGGTTCGGCAGGGATTATGACTATATCGCCAAGCAATGGCTGTTCACGGGCTACAAGCTGATCTACCTGGAAGGCCGGGTCATCGGAGCCATTCATGTAGCCCAGCAGCAGACCCAGATGGAAAATCTCCGGAAGGATATACTATCCATCCCCGTTGGCAGCAGCGGCTTCCCTTATATTATCGATTACGTCGGCAAGGTGGTGGTTCATCCCAGCCTGGAAGGGAAATATCTGCTTCATCATGATTTTATGCTCGACCTGGTTTTCAAGAGAAACGGCCGTATCCGTTATACCAGAATCGATGAGATAACCGGAGATCTGGTGGAATACATTGCCTACTTCAAATATATTCCCGAGATGAACTGGATTGTCATCGTCGGTTCAACGGTTCAGGATTTCTACGGCGGCCTATACCTTGTCAGGGTCATGATGATTGCCGTCTTCGGGACGGCAATTCTCACAACCCAGATTCTCAGTCTTCTTCTGGGACGGAAAATTACCAAGCCCATAACCATTATCACCCGCAAGATCAAGGAAATATCCGAAGGAGAGGCCAACCTGTCCCAGACCCTGGATGTACGCAGCAGTGACGAGGTGGGGAAGCTCTCAGAATATTTCAATAACTTTGTCAAGAAACTGAAAAACATCAGCACCCTGGAGCGCCATGGGGTAGAGGTCATGTTGAGAGACACCCAGATGAATGCCCTCCAGGCCCAGATCAATCCTCATTTCCTCTACAACACCCTGGAGACAATTCGATTTATGATATCCATGAACGACAAGCGCTCCATGGATATGGTGAAACTTCTGGCCCAGCTTTTCCGGGTCTCCATCGGCAAGGGTGAAAAGTATGTCACCCTTCGCAGCGAACTGGAACACGTAAACCTCTATCTTGAACTGCAGAAAATCCGCTATTCCAACCGTTTTTCCGTGGAAATCGCCATTAATGAGGACCTGATGGATCTCTACACCATTAAATTCCTCCTGCAGCCCCTGGTGGAGAACAGCATTTACCACGGTTTGGAGGAGATTGAGGGGGGAGGAATCATTAGAATCAGCGCCTTAAGAAAAAAGGAACGGCTTATTGTGTCCGTCTATGATAACGGTGCCGGAATACCGCCACAAAAACGGGACACCATACTGGCCCATTTGAAAAATGAAGACCGGACCGGAAGTGTGGGGCTTCAAAATGTTCATGACCGTATCCATCTTCACTTCGGTGACGATTACGGTCTCACCATAGAAAGTGCAGAAGGAATGGGAACTACGGTCACCCTGAGCCTCCCCTGGCTCACTCTGAAGCCGAAATCCACCTATATATCTGAAAACAGACGCCCCGTCTTTATCTACTAATTTTCATTTTTCGATTTCAATAGTGCAAATTTTTCCACAAAATGACCATTTTTTCCTCCTTGTGTGATCACCGGTGCATGCTACAATTTTTTTACAATTCACAATGTAAAGGAGAACTGTATGAAAAGAGTACTGGTACTGATTGCCCTGGCGGCCCTCTTGCTGCCCACGGTCCTGGTGGCAGGCGGTCAAAAAGACAGCGACCAAATCACCATCGCCTTCTGTTTTCAGGATCTGGAGACGGAATTCTGGGTGGCCGGTCACAAAGCCATCACCGAAACCCTGCGGGCCAAGGGAATCAAAGTCATTGAAAAGAACGCCAACGAGGATGCCAACCGACAGCTTGAGCAGGTCAAAGATGCCCTTACCCAGGGCGTGGATGGTGTGATCATCATTCCCCAGGATGGAGAAAGCGCTGTAACCATCGCCAAAGCGTGCAACGAAGCGGGAGTCCCCATCGGTGTATTCAACCGTCCGCCCTCAGACCGAAGTGCAAAAAATATTGTTGTCGTGGCTAACAACGAAGTCATCGCCGAAGCCGCTGTGGAGCACATGGCACAGGAAGCCATGAAACTCGGCCGGAAAGTTACCCCCGCCATCATGGTGGGTGACCTCGGCGACCCCAACGCGGTGGGCAGGCGGCAGGGCTTTTTCAATGTCATCGCCAAGTATCCCGAACTTTGGGCGAGTGCCCCGGTGGAAATTCCCACTAAATGGGACGCCAACGTAGCCCTGGCCAACCTGCAGAGCGCCATGCAGGCCAATCCCGATATCGACTTTCTCTTTACCTCCTCGGACTTCCTCTTTCCGGTTATCAAATCGGTTCTGGCTCCCCTGGGGAAATGGCAGAAAGTCGGCCATCCCAATCACGTCATTCTGGGCGGACTCGATGGTGACAAGACCGCCTGTTCCCTCCTGAAGGACGGCTACCTTGACGCCACGGGTGTCCAGAATCTTTTTGCCGAAGCCGAAATGATGCTCGATGCCATGCTCTCTGCTATCGAAAGAGGGGATAAAATGCCCAACCAGTGGCTGGATGACCCCGGTTTCGCCCTGACTCAGGCAAATCTTGCCAAACGGGAAATGGAAATGTGGGGCTGCAAGCTCCTTGCCAACGAATAGAATCAATCGCCGAAGGGATCCTGCGGGATCCCTTCGGTTCCAGCCCTGAATAAGGATTGCATCATGGAAAAATCATCATCCAAATACGGAATAAAGGACCTCGGAAAAAGGCTGCTGCTCTCTGAGTATTTTGTACTCTACCTGACTGTTATCTATATTTTAATCCTGACGCCTTTCATCCCGAGAATTTTTCACCCCTGGAATTTGAAAAACCTTATGTCCAACACCTGGCCCCTTCTTGCCGTAGCCCTGGGCCAGACTTTTGTTTTAATAATCGCAGGAATAGATCTGTCCCAGACATCGGTCATGGCTCTCTCCAGCGTTGTCGGTGCCATGATAATGACCTCCGGGGTGGATGCCGTTCTCTTTGAAAAAAGCCCCATGTGGGGAATTATGCTGAGTGAAAACGGCGGTCTCCTGGCGGGATCACCCCTGGCGGTCCCCGTGGCCATTATCGCCATGCTGGCGGTGGGACTGTTAATTGGATTATGGAATGGAATTTCCGTTGCCCACTTTCGGATGCCCCCGTTCATCGTGACCCTGGTCTCCATGATGCTTTTTTCCGCGGTGGCGATTTTTCTTCCTAAAAGTGAAAATATCAGGAATCTTCCCGACTCCTATATCGGTATAAGCAAAACAACCTTTGGGTTCTTCTCTGTTTCCATGGTGATCTCATTAGGACTGGCGGTAACAGCCCATATCCTGCTGAGCAGAACCCTCTACGGAAGACGCCTCTACGCTACGGGGGTCAACATGAAGGCCTCCCGGATCAGCGGTGTTCCTACGAAGCGGGTTATCATCACGGCTTATATGATCAGTTCGGTTTGCGCCGTAGTGGCGGCAATTCTCTATTCCAGCCGGCTTGAAATGGGCAGGCCTACCCTGGGGAGCACCCTATTGCTCGATATCGTAGGCGCCAATATTATCGGGGGAATAAGTCTGGCCGGAGGAAAGGGGAAAATTTCCTGGACCTTCTTCGGGGTATTCTTTTTTATCATCCTGGCAAACACCCTGAACCTCCTCAACCTCTCGTTTTACCTGATCGATATCGTCAAGGGCCTGGTGATCATGGTAGCCGCCCTGTTGGATGTAACCCGCAACCGCATACAGCGGACCCAGTTATAGAGGAGACAGTAATGGGTGAAATACTTTTTGAATACCGTCGGGTCTCCAAAAGCTTTTTTGGAATCAAGGCTCTCAACAATGTCAGTTTTGAAATAGAAAGGGGACAGATTCTGGGTCTTATCGGGGAAAACGGGGCGGGCAAATCCACCCTGATGAATATCATGGGCGGTGTCCTCAGGCCCGATGAAGGCGGGATGATACTGAAGGGAGAACCCTATACGCCCGCTACACCGGCCCACGCAGCGGCTTCGGGAATCGAATTTATTCATCAGGAACTCAATCTCTTTACCAATCTTTCGGTGGCGGAAAATATCGCTATCAACAGGTTCCCCAGGAGAGGAAGTTCCCCCTTTATCAACAAAAGTCTTCTCCTGAAGGAAACCCAGTTGTTTCTGGAATCCCTGCAGATGAACTTTTCGCCTTCTACCCTGGTGGAACATCTTTCTCCTGGAGAAAGACAGCTTGTGGAGATTGCCAAGGCGCTGAGTACCAACGCAGATATTCTACTCTTCGATGAGCCTACCACCTCCCTCACCGCCAAGGAGACCGAAAATCTGTTCCGCATTCTAAAGCGGCTTCAGGAGGAAGGAAAGTCTATTGTCTATATCTCCCACATCCTGGGAGATGTCCGGGATATTGCGGACGAAGTGGTCATACTGCGGGACGGCCAGGTCATGGGAGGGGGCCCCATGGCTGACTTTCCCATCAACCGGATGATCAGCCTCATGGTGGGAAGGGAGATAGACAATATTTTCCCGGTCAAAACCGTAACCCCCACGGAAGAAACAGTGCTGGAGGTTCAAGGGTTGGGAGAAACGGGCATGGTCAGGGACATCAACCTGAGGGTCAATAAAGGCGAAATTGTGGGAATGTTCGGTCTTATGGGATCGGGAAGGACTGAGTTTGCCCGGATGGTCTTCGGTGTAGACCCCTACGGCGAAGGCACCATCCTTCTCAAAGGTAAAGAGCTTCCCCGGCTTGACCCGGGTGCCAGCATTGGCGGGGGAATAGCCTTCATCACCGAAAACCGGAGGGAAGAAGGCCTTTTAATGGACTATCCGATCCTTGATAACATCAGCCTCGTTTCTCTCCCTGAATACTCTGCCCCCCTGACACGGATTGTTGATAACCGGAAGCTTTATAACAAAGCATCCGAGATCGCCGCATCGCTGCGGCTGAAATCGGCGGACATCCGCACCCAAAGCGCCAAAAGCCTGTCCGGAGGCAATCAACAGAAGGTCGTTATCGGAAAGTGGCTTTTACAAGATCCCAGCCTGCTGATCATGGATGAACCCACCCGGGGGATCGATGTGGGAGCCAAATACGAGGTCTACCTCATCATGAATCAGCTCGCCGAGAGAGGGAGCGGAGTGCTTTTTATTTCCTCCGAGGTGGAAGAGTTAATGGGTGTCTGCGACCGCATCGTAGTCTGGAGCCGGGGTGAAATCATCCGAGAGTTCTCCCGACCCGATTTCGCCCTGGAAGACATCATGCGGGCCGCCTTCCGCCAGGGTATCGAATCAGACTTACAGAGAGAGGTTCCTGCAAATGAAATCTAACCGACTAACCGCCCTGATCCTCAACAATACAACGGAGATTCTCTTCGTTTTCCTGTTCGTTGTATTCGGCCTGATAGCTCCCCGGTTTTTCACCGTCAAAAACTTTGAAATCATTCTGGGGAATGCTTCCTATATTGGTATTATCGCGGTGGGGATGACCTTCGTTCTTCTTACCGGAGGAATTGATCTTTCCGTGGGTTCCACCATGTATCTCTCGGCGGTGGTCTGCGGCAAACTGATAAACATCGCCGGGTTTCCCATTCCGCTGGCCATACTGATCTGCCTCCTGGTCGGCATCGGAGTGGGTTCGTTCAACGCCTTCGCCGTCACCAGACTTAAACTGGTGCCCTTTATCACCACCCTGATAACCATGACTCTGGCACGGGGAATCGGCCTGTTTATTACAAGGTCGAAGGCCGTAGATTATCCGGAAACCATAACCCTGATGAGCACCGTCAAGGTTTTCGGTTTGATTCCCCTTCATATCTTTATTTTCGGTGTGGTGGTTGCAGCAGCCTCAATCTATCTCAGGAAAACCGCTCCGGGACGACAACTCTACGCCGTTGGCAACGACCTGGAAGCGGCCAACAAAGCGGGCATAAAAAGCAGGAAACTCATTGCCTCTACTTACATCATAAGCGGATTCTTCGCGGCCCTGGGCGGGTTTGTATCAATCACCCAGCTGGGGAGGGTCAACGCCGGATTCGGTTCAGGGGACGAGTTTGACGCCATCGCCGCGGCCGTCCTGGGCGGGGCCAGCCTTTTCGGGGGAATCGGGACAGTTTTTCCGGGTACGGTGCTCGGCACGGTGATGATCCAGATGATCCAGGCAGGGCTGGTCTTCAGCAATGTTGATCTCTACCTCCAGCCTATCATCATGGCCCTTATCATTTTCCTGGCGGTTTTCATCGACAGCGCCCGGAACATCCAGCTCAAGAAACTGGAACGACGGAATATTTTGAAGGTATGAGAAGAGCAAGCATCGTAATAATTCTGATAACCGTGGTGCTGGCCGCCACGGCCTTTGGAAAACGGCTTTTTCCTGAGACTTCCAGACTCACCATTTTTTATTCGGGGAGCCTGAACGGAAATCTTGCAGGCTGTTCCTGCTGGGGATACCCCATCGCCGGACTCGACAAGAAGGCCTTTTTTCTCAAGGAAAGGATGGGCAAGACATCCTCGGGTAAGGACACGCTCCTGTTGGATACAGGAAATCTGTTTGAACCAGGAGAAGACTTGCTGCAGGCCGATCTGCTGATGAAGAGCTCGGTGGAACTCGGTTACCACCTTTTCGCCATGGGAGAACAGGACTTTTCCAACGGGGCAGACCGGCTGGCTGAATACACCGCCGCTTTTCCCTTCAGGAGCCATAATGTTTCCCTTCTGTCGGGCCCTTCGGAGGACGGAGGAATCCTCTATCCGGCGGAAAAGGCTCCTCTGGTATTCGATCTGGCAGGCACCAGTGTGGAAGTCGTATCCCTCACCGATCCCGCCGTCTTTGAACCCTATCCCCGGGAATTTCTTCGGTTTCTCGACAGGGAAGATCCACGGCAGGTGCTCCTCCGGTTGTGGGGAACCCCTGGTCATCAGCCAAGAATTCTTCTCTTCCATGGAGACCAGATCGAAGCCAGACACCTCGCCTCTACAGGAGAAGTCGACATAGTCATTTTTTCTCCCGATGAAGAACCGTTTTTTGAAGAACTGCCGTCCGGAAGGTTTTTAATATCCGCAGGACTCGATGGGAACAGCATTGGTGAGCTTACCATTACCATTTCCAATGGGAAAATTATCGGCCTCACCAACCGGACTCACTTGTTTCATTATTCTTCGTCTCCCTCCGATCCCGTGATCGCCGCCAGAGCCGAAGAATACATCGCCATCCTCCGGAAAAGAATCGAGAGATAATTACTTTCAAGGCTGGTTTTAAAGAGAACCATGAGCCGTGCTGAGGAATCAGTAATTATCCCACAGAGGTACGGCCCACCACGGCAAAGCATGGATTAAAGAAAGGGAGGGACCCCATGTATCTGATAGGAATCGACTACGGAACCGGCGGCGGGAAAGCCGCCATCATTGATGAATCCGGAGAAGTACGGGGCTACGCCTACGAGGAATACCGGATTTTTACCGATCATCCGGGATGGTCGGAACACGATGCGGAAAACTACTGGGCCCTGGCCTGCCGGCTGATCCCCCGGATTCTCCGGGAAGCGGGAGCACGCCCCGATGAGGTTAAGGGTATCGCCGTCTCCTCGGCTCTGCCCAGCCTGGTCATGGTGGATTCGGCGGGCCATCCGGTGGGACGGGCCTATAATCTCATGGACCGCCGGGCCACAGCCCAGGTGGAGAGAATCCGGCAGCTGATCGGGGAAGAACGGGTTTTCGAAGTATCCAAAAACCGGCTCGACGATCATCCAGCCATTGTCAACCTCCTGTGGGAAAAAGAGAACCGCCCGGAGCAATTCGCCCGGGTCGCCAAAGCCCTCACCATAGACGGGTATATCACCTCAAAATTAACCGGCCTTTTCTCGGCCCACTACTCGGGGGCAGCCTTCTACGGGGTGGCCTACGATCTTTTAGGCCGAAAGTTTGACGGCGAAATTCTGAGGGCTCTGGATATCGACGAAACCCTCTTTCCCCGGCTCTACCGGTGTGAAGACATCGTAGGAGAGGTGACCGCCGCCGCCGCCGAAGAATGCGGTCTGGCCGAAGGAATCCCCGTGGCGGCGGGACAGGTAGACTGTAATGCCGGCTGGAGCGGAGCCGGGGCCATCGAAGTGGGGGATATACAGATGAATCTGGGGACCTGCGGCAATTTCGGTATCATCCACGACCAGCCGTCGTTTCATAAATCCATGATAGCCTTCAATTACACCACCGATTCCGAAAAGAGCTATATCACAGTTCCCACCACCACCACCGGCGGCCAGCTACTCCGGTATCTCAGAGACAATTTCTACGTAAAAGAAAGGGCGGAAGAAAAAGAAACAGGTGTAGACACCTACGACCTGATAAACCGGGAGGCTGAAGCGGTTCCGGCGGGCAGCGAAGGGCTGATAGTCCTGCCCTTTCTCATGGGAGAGCGGACTCCCCTGTGGGATGTCTACGCCCGGGGAACCATATTCGGTCTCTCCCTGAACCACACCAGGGGCCACGTGGCCCGGGCCATGATGGAATCGGTGGCCTATGCCCTCTACGACTCCTTCAGGATCATCAGGGATACGGGGATCAGGATAAACAGCCCCCTGGTCCTGAATGAGGGAGGAGCCAAGAGCCGTCTCTGGAGATCCATCATCACCGATGTTTTCAACATCCCCACGGTGCTGGTTAAAAGCCGGGTCGGCGCCCCCTACGGGAATGCCATTCTCGCCGGGGTGGCCACGGGAGTCTTCCGGGATTTTTCCATTGCCAAAGAAAAGGCCGAATATATTGAGCGCATGGAACCCGATCAGGAAAACCACCGGCTCTACTCGGATTACTTCGAACTTTATAAAAACCTTTACAGCCACCTGAAGGAAGATTTCAGAACCCTCGACGGGCTGCGGAAAAGATATACAGAAAATAAGAATGAGAAAGGAGAATAGGCACCATGGAACTGGTCAGCAAACTGAATCAACGGATGGCCGCGGGTAAGCCGGTATCAGTAGGAATCGTCGGATGCGGGCAGATGGGGTCGGGACTGGCCCACGCCATCAATAATGTAAAAGGCATGCGTGTGAATGCTATCGCCGATATCGATACGAAACGGGCGGTGGATACCTACCTGGAAATGGGCTACACCAGGGAGGATATTGTTATCAGCGATTCCCCCGCCCCCCTGGAGGATGCCCTGAAAAAGGGAAAGGCCGTGGCCACCGCCGATGCCATGCTGCTCCCCCTGCTGGATGGTATAGAGGCAAATGTTGAAGCCACGGGGGTTACGGATATCGGAGCCCGGGTAGCTTACCGCTCCATCATGAACGCCAAACCGGTCATTATGCTCAACGTGGAAACAGATATCACCATCGGCTGGTATCTGAACCGCCTCGCCCGTAAACAAAAAACAGTTTACACCGTGGCTTCCGGTGACGAACCGGGGGTCTGCAAGATGCTCTATGAACAGGCCCTCCTTATGGGATTTGAAGTGGTAGCCTTGGGGAAAGGGAAAAACAATAAAATCAACTATGAAGCCACCCCCGACTCGGTCAGGGAAGAAGCCCTTTCCAAGCAGATGAATCCAAAAATGCTGGCGGCTTTCCAGGACGGAACAAAGACCATGGTGGAGATGGCGGCGGTGGCCAATGCTACCGGGCTTATCCCCGATGTGGCGGGGATGCATGGCCCCAGGGCCGAGCTGGACGAGCTGACCTCTGTATTTATTCCTCAGATAGACGGCGGAATTTTTTCCAGCCCCGGCAGGGTGGATTACACCACCGGCCCCATCGCTCCCGGCGTCTTCGCCATTGTTTACTCCCGGGACAAACGGATCCGCAAAGAGATGAAATTCATCACCAGGGCGGACGGCCCTTACTATCTCCATTTTCGCCCCTATCACCTCTGCGATCTTGAAACCCCCCAATCGGTGGCCGAAGCGGTCCTGCTCGGTGAGGTGACCGTAACGGCGGATCAAATGAAAGCCGAAGTGGTCTGCCGTGCCAAGAGGGATATCAAGGCCGGAGAGGTCCTCGGGGATATCGGCGGCCGCGACTGGTACGGGCATATCATGACCTATGAAGAGGCCGCAGCGGCAGGTGCGGTTCCCATCGGTATCGGCGCCGGAATGAAGGCCCGGGAAGACATAAAAAAAGGGAGCGTCATCACCGCCGGACAGGTAAGGCTGAATGATGACAGTTTCATCTATAGACTGCGGAAGATGCAGGACGCACTGATAATGGAGGAAAAATAATGGCAAAAACCATGAAAGCGGTGGTGGTCCGGGCTCCCATGGATTTTTCCGTGGAGGAGGTTCCAAGACCCCACGCTCCCGAGGGCGGGCTTCTCGTTAAAGTCGAGGCCTGCGGATTGTGCGGTTCCGATCTCAGGACCCTCAGATCGGGGCACCGGAACATCACCTTCCCCTGGACCATCGGGCATGAGGTCTGCGGAACCGTGGTGGAGAAGGACCGGCACTGTCAGGGGGGGTGGAAGCCGGGAGACCGTCTGTCCATCGGCCCCCTGGCCTACTGCGGTACCTGCGATTACTGCCAGGCCGGCGAGTATGACCTTTGTGAAAACCAGAAGGAGCTGGGACAGCAGTGGCCGGGAGGCCTGGCGGAATACCTGGCGATACCCGAAGAGTGTGTCCGTCTCGGCAACATCCAGAAAGTACCCGACGGTATGGAAAGTGCCCATGCCGCGGTAATTGAACCCATATCTTCCTGCATCAACGCCCAGGAGAAAGCCCGGGTCGGTCTGGGTGATACGGTGGTGATTATCGGCGCGGGACCCATCGGCTGTATTCACATTTCCCTGGCCAGGGCCCGGGGGGCCTTCAAAATCTACATCATCGATATCGACGAAAGCCGCCTCGCCATGGCGGCTCCCTTTGAGCCCGACGGGGAAATAAACTCTCTCGAAACCGATCCGGTGGAAGCGGTGAAAAAACTGACCGGAGGAAAGGGGGCGGATGTGGTGATCACCGCCACCCCCGCGCCGGTGGGTGCGGTTCAGGCGGTGGAAATGGCCCGCAAGGGAGCCAGGATCGTCCAGTTCGGCGGCATGCCCAAAGAAAACAGCAAGCCCGGTGTGGACATGAACCTGGTCCACTACAAAGGGCTTACCATCATCGGGACCACTACCTTCTCTCCCAAGCACAACAGGACGGCCCTCAAGCTGGTGGAAAGCGGACGCATCCCGGTAAAAAAACTGATCACCCACACCTTCTCTTTGAGTGACTTTGTTCATGGAGCAGAACTCGCCCTGGAAGGCAAGGTTCTGAAGGGGGTGTTTTTGCCATGAAACCTCTGACAATTCTTGACAAGGGGGTAGCTCAGATCGCTTTCGTGGTCAAAGATCTGGACAAGACCGTGGAAAACTATCACAGGCTCTTTGGCATCGGACCCTGGCACTTCTACACCTATGGGAAACCCCTGGTCCCCCGGATGACCCGCCACGGAAAACCCGCCGAATATAAAATGCGGGTGGCCCTCTCCTACTTCGGCCCCATGAGGATCGAGCTGATCGAGCAGCTCGAGGGAGACACGGTCTACCAGGAGTTTATCGAAGAACACGGGTACGGCATCCACCACCTGGGGGTGCTGGTGGAAAATATGGAGGAAGCCCTGGGAGATGCGGCGGCCCGGGGCTTGCGGATGACCATGGACGGCGCCGGGTTCGGCCCCGACGACGACGGGCACTACGCCTATCTCGATACAGAATCTTCCATCGGAACCACCATCGAACTTATCCAGAGACCTAAAGGCCGGCGGAAGCCGGAAAAAATCTATCCGCCTGAATCTTTAGAATACAGCGAACAAGGAGAAAAACAATGAAACAGATTACCTTTGGGGTGATAGTCGGAACCAGGGGATTTTTCCCCGCCACCCTGGCTCAGGAAGGACGAAAAGAACTTGCCACGGTTATTGAAAAAGCAGGTCACCGGGTCATCATGGCGGCGGAAAACGCCACCCCCTACGGTGCCGTGGAAACCGTGGCAGACGCAAAGATATACGCGGCACTCTTTCGCGAACACTACGAAGAGATTGACGGTATCATCGTCTCCCTGCCCAATTTCGGAGACGAGATAGGAATTGCCGAAACCCTGACACGGGCGGGGCTCAATGTTCCCGTCCTGATCCATGCCTTTGACGATAGGGTAGCCCAAATGGACATGCCCCACCGGAGAGACTCGTTCTGCGGGAAGCTCTCGGTCTGCAACAACCTCTACCAGAGGAACATCCCCTTTACCAAAACCTCCCTCCACACCTGCTCCCCCTCCAGCCCCGAATTTGCTTCAGACCTTGACCGGTTTGCCCGGGTCTGCCGGGTCGTATCGGGTCTGAAAAAAGCCCGTATCGGCGCCATCGGTCAGCGCCCTGATCCCTTCAATACGGTCCGGTTTTCAGAGAAACTCCTCCAGGATTCCGGAATCACCGTAAGTGTGGTGGATCTCTCGGAAATCATCTTTGCCGCAAAAAACTGGGAAAACAGGGAAGAGATCGAAGAGCGGACCACCAAAATTCGCGGCTACGGATCGATCGTCCCCGGCACGCCGGATGAACACGTGGAACTCAACGCCCGCCTCTCCCTGGCGGTGGAAAGGTGGGTCACCGAAAAGGAGCTGGATGCCACGGCGATTCAGTGCTGGGATTCCATTCAGAAAAACTACGGCTGCGCCGCCTGCCTCACCATGAGCATGATGGGCGAAGAGGGCAGGCCTTCGGCCTGTGAAACCGACGTGATGGGGGCCCTGACCATGTACGCCCTGCAGCTCGCCTCGGGACAGCCCTCGGGATATCTGGACTGGAACAACAACTTCGACGATGACAGAAACATGTGCATCAACATCCACTGTTCCAACTATCCTAAAAGTTTCCTCGGCGCCCCCTCCCCCGAAATCGGCAACCTTGACATCCTCGGGGCCAGCATAGGAACCGAACGCTGTTTTGGCGCCCTCAAGGGCCAGGTAAGCCCCGGCCCCATGACCTTCGCCAAGATAACCACCGATGATGTGAACGGGATGATCAAGGCGTATGTGGGAGAAGGCGAATTTATGGGTAATCCCGTCAATACCGCAGGAGGCGTGGCGGTCTGCCGGGTGCCGGGACTCCAGGACCTGCTGGCCCACCTCTGCGACAACGGTTTCGAACACCATGTGGCCATGAACAAGGCCCTGGTGGCGGATGTTCTCGAGGAAGCTTTCAGTTACCTGGGGTGGTCGGTGTACAACCACAACAAACGATAGCGGGGAGGAACCGATGAAATACAGCTATTTTCAGCTGACCTTCGGGCAGGAAGAAGCATACCTGTACCCGGAAAAAAGCTATGAACGATTGAAGCGCTGCGGTTACGATGCCATCGAGCTTACCCCGCCGAAAGGGAGATACGGCCTGGGGGTGGGATGGGAAAAGTATATAGAAACCCATAGAAACCTCAAATCCGATTTCGGGTTGGAGATTTCCTGCGTGAATGAATGCTGGGGAGAGATGTGGGACCCCTTCTCTCCCGTCTTTAAAACTTTGACCGAACCGAAAACCGCCGACCTGGCGGTGCGGGAGACCTCCCGCACCATCGACTTCGCCGCCGAACTGGAAGCCCCCTTTGTGACCGTGGCGGTGGCCGTTCATGCCCCCATCGAAGCAGGAAACGCCCTGGAGGCGGCGGCGGTGGCGGTGGACGCCCTGCGCCGTATGTGCGCCCTGGCAGAGAAGAAAAACATCAACCTGGTGTTCGAAGCAACCAACCACCTGGAGATGGGCAAGTTCATCAACACCGCCGCCAACCACAAACGGCTTATCGAAAAAACCGGATGCACGAACCTGGGCATCCAGCTCGACTGGTTTCATGCGGGGTTCGAGGAACTGAACCCCTATGAGGCGGTCATGGATGCCCAGCCTCTGCTCTGGCACATGCACTTCCGCGACACCAACTCCCTGACCCCCGGATACGGAAACGGAGATTTCCGGGCGGTCATGAGAGCGCTCCTGAAAACCGGCTATGAAGGCTACTGCACCATCGAGAGCGCCCCCATGCTCCCCGATGTGGAAACCGCCGTCAAGGATGGCATCGACTATCTCAAGTTCTGTGAGAGGGTCGCGGGGCTGCAGGTTTCCCCGGAATTCCCCAACGGTTTCACGGTGGTTTGAAACTGATTCGAAAGTACTGCAGCCGGTCCGGTTTCCCGGGCCGGCTCTTTTTTTTATCTGTGACGGTAAACATCCCAGCCCAGGTAGGTCACCGCCGCTTCTTCAATAATATCCGCCACGTGGCTGCGGACCATTCCCACATGATGTTCAAAACCGTTTTTCACCATGTGCTTCATGAGACCTTGCAGGCCGCCGATACGGCAGACGGCGATCCCGCCGGCCATGGGGAACGGATCATCGGTGAAGTCCCCTTCCCCCAGGTAGGCCCTGATCTTTCCATTGCAGTCGTCGGTGGAAATTCTGAAGAAGGTCATGGGTCCTGCCTTGACCTTTCCTTTAATGGCGCCGAAGCAGTTCTCCCTGCCCAGGGTTCCGCCAAGAACATCAAGCTCGGAGATCTCGATCTCAGGAGCGCCGATGAAGCTTTTGGGAAAATTGGAGCAGTGGGTATTAACACATTTATCCCGGTCATCACCGTAGTTATTGTTCCAGTCGAGAAGAGCCGAAGGTTCACCGGAAGCCAGAGACAGGGCATACATACTTACCGCTCCGGCGATATCAACCTCACAGGCACAGGGGACCAGCTGTTCACCCAGCATGCTCATGGTGAGGCAGGTGGCGCAGCCGTAGTTCTCCTGAACCGCAGTCCAGCACTGAAACCCCGCGGCATCGATGTTATTGGCGGCAAGCCATTCACCGGCGGCCACGGAATACTTCGCCTGCTTCATGATGTTGGAATCTTTTATACTCCCGGGAATGGTTCCGTAGGACCGTATTTCCTTAAGCTTGGCGATAACCCTGTCATCATCATCCTTCATTGCCAGGGCGGCAAAAAGAATTTCAGAGTGATCCACCGTAACAGTACTGATCCCGGAACGCTGCAGCAGTTTCTCGCTGACCCTCATGGTCTGGAAAGCCGCAGGTCGGGCTCCCACAGCACCGATCCTGGCCTTTCTCAGACCCTTCACTACCCGGCAGATCCCCGCAAAACGGATCATATCTGCGGCGAATGCTTCAGAATCAACCTTGCAGGTATGGGTCGAAGTGTCGGTAAAAGGGATGGCATACTGGCGAAAGTTATTGGACACCGACAGCTTGCCGCAGAAGGCGTCGCGGCGGTGACTGACATCCACCTTGTCCACCTCATCATCTTCGGCATGAAGGAGCACAGGAACTCCCAAATTGGCTTCATGAACCGCGGTTACGATACCCAGTTCATCTCCAAAGTTGGGAAGACTGACCACAATCCCGTCGATTTCACCGGCATGCTGCCGGAAGAAGGCGGCGCAGGCCCTTCCGTCCTCCACGGTCTCAACGCAGCCCGTGGGGGTCGCTTCCGCCGGTAAGAGACGGTAATCGAATCCCAGCTTTTCCACCACCGCCGTGAGGCGCCTTTTCCCTTCGAGGGCCAGCTCGGCATTAAAGAAGCCCCGGGTTCCAACAATAAGCCCGAAACAGCTGTGTTTTCTGTTCATCAAAAATCCTCCAGTTTTCATTTCCTTATTACAATTAAGAAAACTATAAAGTGTTTTTTCATATTTATGCAACTTGTTTTTAAAAATAAATGCGTTTTTTCTCGTTTTTAACCGGTTCTTGCCTTTTAATTTTCATATTTTTTTATTTTTATGAAATTTTACTTGTACACATCATGAAAACAAGCTAAGGTTTTCCCATGGTGTAATTCAGGAGGAGAATATGACAGAGAAAGAATTCTGGCGGGAGGCCGTAAGGGTCTGGAGATGCGGCGCCGAAGCGCTGGAGAAGCTGCCGGAAACGGTAAGCGCCGTCGCCTTCTCCGATACGGTCCGGGCTATTGCCGAATGCCGGGGCAAAGTCATTTGTGCGGGGGTAGGAACCTCGGGGGCGGCGGCGAAGAAAATTGCCCACAGCCTCTCATGCATCGAACGGCCCGCGTTTTTCCTGGACCCCGGCGACGCGGTTCACGGGGCCCTCGGATCGGTACAACCCGGTGATGTGGCGATTCTCATTTCAAAGGGAGGAAACACGTCGGAAATCATTTCCCTTATTCCGGCTCTGCAGAACAAGACTGTCACCATCATCGGGGTTACGGAAAGCAAGGAGTCTGTCCTGGCTGAAGCATGTACCATCCTGCTGCAGATCGCTGTCAACAAGGAAGCGGATCGCTTTAATATGCTGGCCACCACAAGCACCATGGCGGTCACCGCCGTATTCGATGCGGTCTGCATTGTTCTCATGGGCCACACCGGGTTCACCAGGGAGAAATTTGCCATCATCCATCCGGGTGGGGCGGTGGGAAGCCGCCTGCTCTCGGGAAAAGAATAGGAGGAAATCATGAAAGCAGCGGTATTTGAGGGACCTGAAACTATAACCATAAGAGAGGTCGACCTGCCTCCCTGCGGTGAAAATGACATCATAGTCAAAGTACACGGCTGCGGAATCTGCGGCGGAGATATACGGAATTTTTCCACCGGTCTTCGTCATGGCGTGGAGCGGCAGATCATGGGACACGAGTTTTCCGGGATAGTCACGGAAGCGGGCCCGGGGGTCACCCGTTTCAAGACGGGAGACCTCATCGCCGTGGCTCCCGACGTAAGCTGCGGCGAATGTTACTATTGCAAGCGGGGCTGGGTCAACCTCTGTGAGAATCACAGGATGATAGGAACCCACTGGCCCGGCGGGTTTGCCGAATTCGTTCATCTTCCCGAAGAGGTTCTCAACCGTGGTTTCGTTCATGCCGTTCCCGATGGTGTTACCCTCGAAGAAGCCTGCCTTTCCGAACCGGCCTCATCGGTTATCGCCGCCCTTGAAAGATCAGGACTCGGACTGGGTGATTCCATCCTGATTCTCGGCGACGGCCCCATAGGCTGCCTGCTTGTTGAGGCGGCCCGGGCAAACGGCGCGTCTACCATCATTATGTCGGGGCGGATGCGGAGAAAGGAACAGGTTCTCCGGTTCGGGCCGGACTACCTGATTGACGCAGTAAACGAAGATGTTCCGGCCCTGGTCCGGAAATATACGGGGGGACGGGGCGTAGATCTGGCGGTTTGCGCGAATCCCGTGGTCGCGACCCAGGAACAGGCGGTTCAGTCGGTGCGTAAAAGAGGCCGGGTTGTTCTTTTCGGAGGAGTACCTAAATCGGCTCCCCTGACAACCTTAAACAGCAACACCATTCACTACAATGAAATAGAAGTGGCCGGAGCCTTTTCGTACGAACCCCGGCATCATCTAAAAGCCCTGGAGGCAATCCGGACAAGAGCTTTTCGTCCGGAACTCTATTTTAACGTAACGGTTCCCCTGGAGAAAATCACCGAGGGAATCATGACGGCGAAGACCGGTACCGCCCTGAAGGTGCTGGTTAAACCGTAATAATACCCAAGGAGCAGAAGGATGAACGAATATGACCTGAAACTGGAGGCGAGGGAAAGGGCGGGGAATCCCATAAGGGTCGGCCTGGTGGGGGCCGGCCAGATGGGAACCGAAATAATCACCCAGATCGGCGAAATGAAAGGCATGGAGATAGCCGTGGTGGTGGACCTGAGCTGTGACAAAGCCGCAGCGGGGTATGATCATTCTGCGAAGAAACCGCAGGTCGCACGGGCCAGGACTCTGGAGGACGCCGAAGCGGCGGCAGCGGAAGGGAAAGCGGTGGCGGCGGATGATTTCACCCTGGCCACAAGACTCAAGGCGGTGGATGTGGTCATTGATGCCACCGGATCCACCGAGATGGGGGCCCGCATCAGCCTCGATGCCATCAACCACGGGAAACATATGGTCATGATGAACGTCGAATGCGATATCACCATCGGCCCCATCCTGAGACAGATGGCCGAAAACGCCGGTGTCGTCTACAGCCTCGCGGCGGGGGATGAACCGGCGGCCATCATAGAACTCTACCGGTTCGCCAAATCTCTTGGTTTTGAAATAATTGCCGCAGGAAAAGGGAAAAACAACCCGCTGGATTTCCATGCCACCCCCGAAACAGAGAAGGAAAAGGCAGAGAAACGCCGGATGAGCCCCTACATGCTGTGTGAGTTTGTAGATGGAACCAAGACCGCCATTGAAATGGCTGCGGTGTCCAACGCCACGGGGCTGATTCCGGACAAACGGGGGATGCACGCCGCCCGGGCCACGGTGGATCAGCTGAATCAGGTTTTCATACCCTCCGCCGACGGCGGTATCCTGGAGAACCGGGGGGTGGTTGATTTTGCCATCGGGGTGCACCCCGGTGTTTTTCTCGTGATCCATACCGGTAATGAGAGGATTAAGGAGGGACTTGTTCAGCGTGACATGGGTGAAGGACCTTACTATACTCTATTCCGGCCCTATCATCTCTGCTCCATAGAGGTTCCCCTGACCGTGGCCCAGTGCGTCCTCTACGGGGAAAGCTCAGGACATCCCCTGAACCATCTTACCAGCGAATGCATTACCATAGCGAAAAAAGATCTGCCCTCTGGAACAGTGCTGGACGGAATCGGAGGCTTCTGTTATCGGGGCAGCATTGAGCGGTATCGTACAGCGGCGAAAGAGCGGCTCCTTCCCTTGGGCCTGGCAAAGGGCGCTGTTCTGAAGCATCCTGTTCCTGCGGATACTCCCATCACCCTGGACATGATTGAATCGATTCCTGAAAGCGTCCTGTTTGACCTTCGGCGGCTCCAGGATAAAACCATGATGCGGGAGGATTAACCTATGCTGCTGGGACTGGATGTGGGGACAACGGGTGCCAAATCGGTACTGTTCGACACCGGGGGAAACGTAATTTCCTCCGCCTTCCGGGAATACGGTGTTGAAACCGGCCCCGGGGGGAAGGCGGAACAAAACGCCGAGACGGTTCTCCAGGCTGCCGTGGAAACCCTGATCGAAGCGGTAGGTAAAAGCGGTATTAAAGAGCTATCCGCCATGGGAATTTCGGTACAGGGAGACGCTGTTATTCCCGTGGACCCGGCGGGAAAAGCCCTGGGCCCCGCTCTTCTCGGCATGGATTACCGTTCAGAGCCGCAGGCAAGAAAGGCGGCGGCGGAGATGGGAGAACGAAATCTCTTTAACCGTACGGGGATGCGTCCCCACCCCATGAACAGTCTGGTGAAGATGATGTATCTCAAGGATACAGACCCGGAAATTTACCAAAAAGCCCACAAAGTGGTCACCTATGCGGAATACATCACCGCGGGACTGGGCGGGGGGTTGATCATTGATTACACCATGGCCTCACGAACCATGGGTTTCGATCTTGCCGCCCGGGAATGGGCGGATGACATCATTGACCGCTGCGGTCTGGACCGGGAAAAACTGGCCGATGCGGTGCCGTCCGGAAGTATCACCGGAGAACTCTCTGCGGTGATAGCCGAAAGAGCGGGGCTAAGGAAAGGAACCCTCCTTGTGGCCGGAGGACACGACCAGACCTGCGGAGCCCTGGGGGCCGGAGTGACCGAACCCGGCACGGGGATAGTATCCACCGGAACGGCGGAGGTCTTCTCTACCGCCTTTAGAGAGATGCACCTCAACGATGCCATGTTCGACGGTTACTACCCCTGCTACATCCATACCGTCCCCGATCTCTATTTCACCTTCAGCCTCAATCATGTGGGAGGGCTTCTGCTCCGGTGGTTCAAGGAGAAGCTGTGCCGGCAGGAAAGCATCGAAGCAGAAAAGGCCGGGGTGGATCCCTACACCTACCTGATTTCCCGAATGTCCGGGGAACCGAAAGAACTTTTTATTCTTCCTCATTTCAACGGAACCGGTACGCCCTGGTGTGACCTTAAAGCCCGGGGCGGCATCGTCGGTATGGATCTTACGACAGGAATCCCCGAACTCACCAGGGCTCTCCTGGAATCCCAGAGCTATGAACTGGCCCTGAACCTGGAAGCCCTGGGAAAAGCGGGGATCCAGGTTCGGCATCTTACGGCAGCGGGAGGAGGGGCCCGCTCACCGGAGTGGCTGCAGATAAAGGCCGATATTCTTGACCGGCCCGTCAGGACCCTGGCCTGCCGGGAGGCCGCAGCCCTGGGGGCGGCGATTTTGGCGGGCACCGCAGCGGGATTCTGGGAATCTGCCCGGGAAGGGGCGGGAAAATGTGTGTCCTGGTCCACCGAATACCTGCCCCGTCCGGAGTTCCGCACCCGTTATGCCGGGCTTCTCGAACAGTACCGAAGAATTTATCCCGCTTTCACCACCCTGCATGGCGAGGTATAATATGGACATGAACACCATCGATTATGAAGAAATACCCCATTCCTGCATGCTTCAGATGCAGGCGGTATACGAAAACCTCAAAACCGCCGAGCGCAAAGCGGCGGACTATCTCCTTGCCCGACCCAGGGAAGTGGTCGATCTAAGCATAGTGGATTTTGCCGGCCGGGCGGGGTGCAGCGAAGCCACCATCGTCCGCCTGTCGAAAAAACTGGGCTACGAGGGGTACCCGGAGCTCAAGCGCGATTTCGCCGCCCATCATGAAGGCGACCACGTTCAGGAGTACCAGAACATCGGCGACGCCGACGGACCGGAAGAAATCCTCCGCAAGGTTTTTGAGGCCTCCGTCCAGGGGATACAGGATACCCTGGCCATGATTGACGGCGAAGCCTACGGTAAGGCCGTCGAGGTCCTTCTCCGCAGCCGCCGCGTCATGTTTACCGGAGCCGGAGATGCGGGCGTCGTGGCCATGGAGGCGTATCAGCGTTTTCTGAGAATCGGTGTGAATTCTCTTTTCTCCTCTGATACCGATACCCAGCTGATCATGGCCAGTCAGTTGAAAGAGGGGGACGTCCTTTTTGCCATATCCCATTCGGGCAGGACAAAATCAATTGTGGATGTGGTTAAAACCGCCCGGGAAAACGGCGCCACCTGCATCGCCCTGACCAATTTCCCCGTCAGCCCCCTGACCAAGAAATGCCACATCATCCTGCAGACCGCCGTCTTTTCCAAGCATATCACCGGTGAAGTGATGTCCAAGCGGATAACGGCCCTTTGCCTTATTGAAAGCCTCTACATCAACTATCTGAAGCACGCCGACCCGGATAAAAAAGAATGTCTTAAAAGGTCCAACGAAATTGTGAGTATTAATAAACTGTAAAGATCCGGAGGAACAGACCATGAACAGTATCATCACCATCCCGGTCCATGGACCGAACCTGCAGGAAAGCTGGGAACAAAAAAATCCGGACTTCACCGTCGGATTGGGGAAAGAGCCCGGTGACGGCCCCTCGGTCCGCCGGCTTCTCATTGAAGCGGGTGAGGCCCGCCTCGTCCTGCTTCCCTCCAAGGGGTTAACCCTCCTTTCCTGCTCCTTCAGCGGTACGGAACTGTTCTGGGAGCCACCCCTGGAGAAAATCCCGGACCCGGAAGAGATCGACCTTGCGGGAGATCTTCTCATTAATGGGAAACCCCAGGCCGGAGCCCGCTGGATCGCCACTTTCCTCGGAGGAGTCGAGCTGATGGGGCTGGATAACTGGGGGATGTTCGGCCGAGGGGAAAAAGGAGAACTCCTGACCCTCCACGGAAACGCCTCCAACATCCCGGTGTATACCGCGGAACTGAGCCAGACCGGGACGGGAGATATTATCTGTACGGGAAGTTTTACCGTTTACGGTTCCTGCGACACCGTCAAAACCGGCGGGGAAGCCCGGGAGACCTGGCGGGTGGCACGGCGGGTGACCCTGTCGCCGGCGCGGAGAGGTGTTGAAATCCAAGACACCATCACCAACCTTTCCGCCGAACCCCGGTTCCCCGACTGGGGGTACCACATCCAGCTTCGGCCCGAACCGGGCTGCCGGCTCCTGATTCCTTCCGGCAAGGTAAGGCCCCGTTTCGGCGACGTGCCGGAGGCCGGTTTCGAGACCTGGCGTCCCGCCGTAGATGAATCAGTCCGGGAAGAGCGGGGTTATATTCATCAGAACCTTCTGGCCAGAGACGGAAGGGTCGACACCCTGCTCCTCTATCCCGACGGCGCAGGAATCCGCGCTTCGATCCCCCACGCCCCCTACACCATGGCCTGGAATTCCGCCGGAGGAGCCCGGGGCCGCGAGTTCCTCCTCCCCGAAAGGCCTGAAGAACCGCTGATACCAAGCAGCTGGAACGGCGTCGGCCCGGAGATCGGGGCGAGCGCCCTGGATCACGATGGGGATACGGACCCTCAGGTTACCGAAGAAATACTCGCCCCCGGAGCCCACCGGACCCTGACCCTCTCCTTTGCCCTGCTAACATCCGGTGAGGCGGAAAGGCTGGAGGGGGAGATTTCTGGTTATTCATTGAAGAGAAAAGAATAACACGCCACCCCACGACTATCCCTCAAACCCCTATTCCATATGAAACATCAACGGAAGCGGAACGGAAACCGGGGCAAAATCGGGGTTCGTTTCCATAAGAGGAGCCATGAATCTCCACCATTTCTTTACTATCTCAAGGGATCCAAGGTCCTGGGATCCTGTATTCCCCGACTGAATTTGGACGGCGAAAAGAGTATCGGTTTCTTCATCCAGAAAAATCGAGTAATCCGATACTCCTGATTCTTTAAGCAGCTGCACCAAATCCGGCCAGATTTCATCATGTCTTTTTTTATATTCATCCCGGCAGCCCGGTTTTAATTTCATTTTAAACGCGAGTTTCTTTGTTTCCATGATAAAAACCTCTCCATTCATAACAAAGGGATGCCTAGTCCGCCGCATCGATGCCTGCTAAAGCCAGCCAGGCTCCCTTTCCCCGGATCTTCAGCGGCCCTTCCGCTGTCTGCTCAGTTTGTTTCGGGCCCTGACATTTTCTATAACCGCGGGGATAAGCACCGCCGTAACCAGCAGGATTCCCGTTACTATAACCATCACTTTGGCGGACAGGTTCAGAAGCCCCATTCCGAATTTCAGATAGCCGAGGAGAAAGACCGCCAGAAAAACACCGACGATATTACCCTTTCCTCCGGTAATGGCGACCCCGCCCAGGACGACCAGGGTGATGGCTTCAAGCTCATAACCCAGGGCAATATTCGGCCGGGTGGAGCCGATCCGGGAGGTAAGAAGAACGGCGGCTATCCCCGCAAAAAGACCATTTAAAACAAAATTGATCAACCTGATGCGATCCACGGGGATCCCGGAAAAGCGGGCCGCCGAGGCACTGTTTCCTATGGCGTAGAGTTTCCTTCCGTAGGTGGTCTTATGGAGGACAAATCCCATAATCACCGCCAGGATAACCAGGAAAACCAGCTGCAGAGGAATCATGGTATTCCCCAGGTATCCCTGCCCCAACACGCCAAAACCTTCGGGATACGAAGTATAAGCCCTGTCACCCAGCACCGCCTGGGATATACCCCGAAACAGGGATTGGCTGGCCAGGGTCACGGCAATGGCGGGTATCCCTAAACCTGTTATCAAAATGCCGTTAAAGAAACCCGCGGCGGCTCCAACGGCTACACCAATGAGAACCAGTTCCGCCGGGGAAGCCCCCAGTGCGGCGGCATGGCCCATGGAAAACGAACAGAGTGCCATGATGGCAGCCACAGATATATCGATATCACCGCTTAATATGACAAAGATCATGGGCAGTGCCAGGATGGCTTTTTCGGAAAAGTTGAAGGTGGTGTTCAACAAATTGAAAGCGTCCAAAAAAAAGGGACTGAGATTGGCGAACACCACCGATTCAAAGATCAGCAGAACAAAAAGGATGAACTCCCAACGGGTAATAAGATTCACCAGTCTCGTTTTAAAGTCTTTTTCGTTGACAAGCCGGGATTGTTCGATGAGAGACCCTGATGTTGAAGCCGGGGGCTTTATTCCGGCATCCTTCTTTAAGATCATACTTCCAGCCTCCGCTTGAGAAGTTTCTTTTCGTTTCTTTTTTCCGACAGGGAGTTCACAACCATGGCGGAAAGAACAATCAATCCCTGTAAACCCATCTGGTAGAAGGGCGAGAGATTGGCCACGGGCAGGGCATTGTTCAGAATGCCCAGGAATAATGCTCCCAGGATCACCCCGGGAACCGCTCCGGACCCGCCGGCCACACTCACCCCTCCCAGGACACAGGCAGCCACGGTTTGAAGCTCGAATCCCGTGGCGGTTTCATTGACCGCGGCGGCGTAGCGGGAAGTCCACATGACCCCGGCGAGCCCGCAGAGCAGTCCGTTGAAGGAAAAGATAAGAAGATTAATCTTCTTCTCGCTGACCCCCACAAAAAGGGCCGCCGTCTTGTTTCCCCCGATGGCATAAATTTCCCGGCCTGTCCGGGAATAGGTCATAAAATAGTAAAGGACTAGCGATACAATTACGGCAGACCAGATAAGGTTGGTTACCCCTAAAA
>Ga0334882_1001015_pt1 | contig 37018 bp, 34 predicted proteins | sample GraSluR1_MG_5_FD_207226 | JGI IMG/M metagenome (GOLD analysis project Ga0334882, IMG submission 207226) | Sludge microbial communities from methane-producing bioreactor in Wageningen University, Netherlands - Granular Sludge_15_04-R1 | ecosystem: Engineered > Bioreactor > Anaerobic >... | reverse complement strand
ATGCGTGGGGTAGATTGTGCCAACTGACACCAAACAAGGAGAGTGATCGGTTCACCCCCACATGCGTGGGGTAGATGAGGGCATAACCAAAGCAACCGAGTTGACAGCAGCGGTTCACCCCCACATGCGTGGGGTAGATGGTTTTTTGCTGTATCATTTTCATTCCCCTTTCGGTTCACCCCCACATGCGTGGGGTAGATTAGATGTGGATATTTATCGTATCTACATCTAGACGGTTCACCCCCACATGCGTGGGGTAGATTCCACAGAGAACGTAAGAAGTTGATCAATTGCCGGTTCACCCCCACATGCGTGGGGTAGATTTCATCAATGAATACTCCGACAGGAGCGATGGACGGTTCACCCCCACATGCGTGGGGTAGATGTTCTTTGTTGATGAGGCTCTTCCTGGCGATACGGTTCACCCCCACATGCGTGGGGTAGATTAGAGTTAAAATAAGTGCATTTTGGCACAGAGCGGTTCACCCCCACATGCGTGGGGTAGATTTTTGAAAAATATTTTTTCAAAAGACAAATTTTCGGTTCACCCCCACATGCGTGGGGTAGATTGTTCCGCATCAGACGGAAATGGGATCATAAACGGTTCACCCCCACATGCGTGGGGTAGATTTAGTATGGACAAAGAAATAAGAACCTTCGAACGGTTCACCCCCACATGCGTGGGGTAGATCACTCCACCTGATACCCTACAACTTCGGTCAAACGGTTCACCCCCACATGCGTGGGGTAGATGTGATCTAAATGAAAAGTGTAATGACTCATAACGGTTCACCCCCACATGCGTGGGGTAGATGTAGGTAATCGTGCGAAATCCAGCCAAAGCCGCCGGTTCACCCCCACATGCGTGGGGTAGATTTCTGCGCCAAAAATCGGTTCGGACAATCGAACGGTTCACCCCCACATGCGTGGGGTAGATGACTCATTCGATACATATCGCAAGATCGAAAGTCGGTTCACCCCCACATGCGTGGGGTAGATGAAGGGTAACAGTGAAGCTGGGTATGTTACTACGGTTCACCCCCACATGCGTGGGGTAGATAAATATACATACTTTACTTGTTCGCGGATCGGCGGTTCACCCCCACATGCGTGGGGTAGATATAAAAATCGGTTTCGGCAAGCATTTTGTTGCGCGGTTCACCCCCACATGCGTGGGGTAGATGTAGGGCCCAATTCTGAACCTTTCGGAAATTCGGTTCACCCCCACATGCGTGGGGTAGATCAAGGCTCCGGAAAAACAATGGCTGCAGTTGAGCGGTTCACCCCCACATGCGTGGGGTAGATAGTAATTGCCGAAGCATCATACAAGCGAGTGCCGGTTCACCCCCACATGCGTGGGGTAGATTTACGACAATTACCAGTGCAATCAACAGCATCACGGTTCACCCCCACATGCGTGGGGTAGATGCTAACTTCCGCTAACATTTCCGGAGGGAAATCGGTTCACCCCCACATGCGTGGGGTAGATTTCCTTATCTTCGGTTTAATGATCTCCTATCACGGTTCACCCCCACATGCGTGGGGTAGATTTACATCCCTGTCGGTGTTGATCCCTTGCGCACGGTTCACCCCCACATGCGTGGGGTAGATTGTTCCGCATCAGACGGAAAAGGGATCATAAACGGTTCACCCCCACATGCGTGGGGTAGATTTCTGCATTCTGATACATGACTGCTGGCATGACCGGTTCACCCCCACATGCGTGGGGTAGATGCTAATCACTCCTTTTTTAAATTTGGAACCCCCGGTTCACCCCCACATGCGTGGGGTAGATTATTGCATTATGCTCACAGCTTGGCAAAACAAAACGGTTCACCCCCACATGCGTGGGGTAGATCAATGTTGTCATATGGCTATCGTGACAATCATACGGTTCACCCCCACATGCGTGGGGTAGATATTAAGCGCGGCTGCATCAATACCGGCACTTGCGGTTCACCCCCACATGCGTGGGGTAGATGCTCGCTTGGTCAGCTTGACGGTTGGCAGTAAGACGGTTCACCCCCACATGCGTGGGGTAGATAAGGGGAACATATACCGCGAACCCCCTGCCCCCGGTTCACCCCCACATGCGTGGGGTAGATTCTTGCCGCAATACTGGCAAAACTTCGCACGGTCGGTTCACCCCCACATGCGTGGGGTAGATGATTGATTTAGATACTTGTGTTTTTGACGATGGGGTTCACCCCCACATGCGTGGGGTAGATTACGCGGCTCATATCAGCATCACCCGCTTCGGCGGTTCACCCCCACATGCGTGGGGTAGATACCCCACTTCAAACCTATTTCACGCCTAATCTCGGTTCACCCCCACATGCGTGGGGTAGATTATACATGTAGCCTGATAGGGCAGCTAAGCCTTCGGTTCACCCCCACATGCGTGGGGTAGATAATTCTCTCAACACCAACGGCCTGACGATGAACGGTTCACCCCCACATGCGTGGGGTAGATGATACCGGCAGCGGTGAGCTCGTTGGCTTCAGACGGTTCACCCCCACATGCGTGGGGTAGATGAGCTCTCTGGCTTCGTCGATCGCGGCGATGACGGTTCACCCCCACATGCGTGGGGTAGATGATTCATTTGATACATATCGCAAGATTGAAAGTCGGTTCACCCCCACATGCGTGGGGTAGATTTGCTCAATGGTTTTCTGCCATTCTTTTCTATCCGGTTCACCCCCACATGCGTGGGGTAGATGCGGGCGATCATGGCGTCGAGTTCCTCGAAGTCCGGTTCACCCCCACATGCGTGGGGTAGATGCTCAGCTGCGACCGCTTCAGCGCGCGCGGTACGGTTCACCCCCACATGCGTGGGGTAGATCTCTGTGAAGTGGTATATGGTCGTGTTGCTGCCGGTTCACCCCCACATGCGTGGGGTAGATTTTCCCTCTGCTGAACCCTCTGTTCAAGCCGTTCGGTTCACCCCCACATGCGTGGGGTAGATTTTCATTCGCAATCGAGAGAAAGGAAATATACGCGGTTCACCCCCACATGCGTGGGGTAGATGGACCCCGGCGCGGTCGGAATCGTTCTGGTGAGCGGTTCACCCCCACATGCGTGGGGTAGATGCGGTATTCGGCTCACGGCAGACGAACTCGTCGAGGTTCACCCCCACATGCGTGGGGTAGATACATAGAATTCAAAAAAATTAAGCTCTGTTTGTGATCAATCTGAGTCCTTCGAAGTCATTGACCACCCTTCTAGGGTCACCCCACATGTCCATGACAAATCCTTGCTCATTTGGATATGAAAACACTAAAATTGCTCCACCTTCATCTACACGTTCTTTTATTGTGTTCCAGAGAAGCTCACGTACTTTGGCACTTATAGTTCCTAAGAAAATACCCGCTTTCACTTCCAATAAAAACCGTGTACATTCTCCCCGCAACGATTCGTCAACGTTTTCCATTATTATGAGAGTCATTCAAATCAACTCCATGATTCATCCCACCAGCAATTGCTTCCTCTTCTTCATCCCATAAATCCCCTACTGTTTGATCAAGTTCATTGTTCTCTGATAGATCGATATCAAATAACCAATCCAGATCTTCAGGGATTCGTTTCAGAATTTTCCTTTCATGAAAGAATTGTCGGCAGTTGATTCTTACTTTTTTTTCTAAGTTTTCTCCTACTCGATAATCTCTAACAGCCTGAAAAGCTGCAGGAAGCGTAGTTTCGGTTTTATAGAGATCAGCTACATCATAAACGAAAGATAACATTTTTCCGGTATGTATAAAACCCAATCCAGTGGAATACCCAAGTGATACAATAGCTGCTTGACATACTCCATACATCGCTGAGTTAGCTGCTGATAAAGCACGATTCAAAGGATCGGCTGAGTTCCAGTCTGTATGCTTGTAATCACGCTTCTTCCAATCGACTCCATAAAACCTAGCCATATGTTTATAAGATTCTCTCATTCTTATACCTTCCAAGCCCCGAATTTCTCTTAAACCTAGCTTAGATGTGTCGAGTTTTGGAAACCTCTTGGCATACATTTTCCTTACAACTTCCAGATGTAGTTCTTTGTTCATGCAGAGAGCCGCTTGCTTTAGTAGATTCCGAGCTTTTCTTGTCTCTCCTAATCCCATAGCGTAAAACCGAAAAGCATCTTCGCCAGACCAAACAATGGAGCATCCACAGTCACAAACTGCTTTAATTGCAGCATGTGTAATTGTTACACCAGGGCCTATCAACAAAACGGTCAGTGATGCAATGGGAATCGGAGTCTTACCATCTTCACGTATCATAATGATTGAGGTATCTTTTTGCTCGATGATAGCGTGTTCTACATACAGAAAACTCAAGCTATCTTTAAGTTTTGGCAAGATGTGTAGATCAATGGGCATGTTACACCTCCAGCTTTTTTACTAATAGCATCCCTAATCCGTAAGCCTTCTCTGGCCCAACACCACTTGTATATGCATTCCAAAACATTTCAATATTATCCACCTTCAAAACACCAATAAAGCGGGTAGCGGTAAAACCAAACCTAACTTGATTACGGTTCAGCACATGTTTCTGTTCTTCGAATTCTTGCACTGAAATCAGTGTGAAACCATTTTGCAACCCTTTCTTCTGCAACCAGTTCATTCTTTCGGTAGATTGGGTTAGGTACACTCTTTTGCTATTTTTTCCTTCTCCAATAATTTTCTTACTGGGCATTGAGAGCAGATCAAAATTCCAATAAGTACCTTCTTGAAACAGGTCCTTCATTCTTTCAGTTTCTATTGTACCTTGAAGAACCAGTCCCCGCTGAGCAAGTATTTCCGAATTCGGTTTCTCCACACTCGACAAAAATAATGTAGTCTCTTTGCCGGTGTAAAATAAACGATACAAAATCTTACCTGCTGAGCGCTGTTCTTCTCCTTGAAGCTCAAGAAAAGCACTCATGATACTCCGATGCATTTCTTGAGGATTTTGCAAGTTGACCCGAACAGAAGGATTCCTGATATCAATTCGATATTTTGATAGATACATACTACTCCTCCCTTCTCGGTGAACTTAACAGGTATTTTAATCTTCTTTGCGCAAATTCTCTTTTGCTCACATTAGAAATCTGATCCATACGAACGACTAAACCTTCATCACAGTCAATTAATATCTGGGAAGAACCACTGGTATATTCCGATGGATAATTCATTGCAGCGTCTTCGAGGGAACGGTATTCATCCACTGTCTCGACAAAAATCGGCTTGGAAGGAGGGCAACTTTTTCTACCTAGAAAAGGCACCCATTTGGGATTACATAAGGCTTCTTGTATCTCTTTCGCTAACAAAGGATCCGTTTCGAGAAACCCTGTAAAGCATGCATCTTGCAAGTAATACCTTTTCGAAACAATGGTATTCCCACCGCTTTTTGGCTTCCCTTCAGCATTATACAAAATTGGCATCCCTTCAACAGTATGATAATCGTATAATAGGCTTCCGGGCTTTTCGGCTCTCACGGCAAGTCTCACACGTCTATACAAATCTACGATTGCGGGGTCTCCTCTTTTATATCCAAAACAGCATGCAAGTAGTCCGACGATTCCCGATTTAGTTGGCATTGTAGTAGTATCTCTTACTTCCCATTTAGCTTTCTCACCCCAACTCTGCAACGCCCCTTCTAATCGTAAAACGACAATCATTTCGCCACATCCTTATGTTATGATCCAGTTTTCGCAAAGTTTCATCATCTCTTTCAAACTACTCACTCGGGAAGCTTTATCGGGTACTAATTGCTCGTTACCTACTGAAAGCCAAATTCTGTCTTTGATATCCAGTTCAAACACCTTATCAATTTTATTGATCTCACCTACTAATTTTTTCGCACTTTCTTGAACCAATTGGCGCTGGCCTGTGAAGCGAACTGGTTCAACGAAAGCGTTTACATAATTAACCGGGATCTTTTTTTCTTTCACTTCAACGCAAATCAAATCAGGTAAAACATTGCCAGCGAATGTATTCTGCTTACCAGATGGATTTGAGAAGGCTACAATTTGAACAAAGGCAGAAAGTAGATCTTTGACATTTTTCATCACATCTGGCGAATCTTTGAGATTCTCTTTCAGCTGATCAGTGTCTATGGCTACATAATGATAATAACAACAAGCATTATAATCGACATCACCGATCATTGCTGCCCCTTGTTCTTCTTCATCATTCTTAAGAAGATCATCGACGGCTGTAAAATAATCACTTTCTTGATTTACTTGGTGCGTGGAAATAGCATGAGCTGTTTGAACGGAGGATTCCACATCTGCAAATGCATCAGAAGTCACCATACGGCCAAATAACGCTATATCTACAGTTATAGGTCGATATCGATTTTTGGCAATTCTCTTAGCAATATCACTTGCTTTAATGTCTTTGAGTTTCTTCTTATCACACTCAGCTGTAACTCGATAGGCTTCTTCCATTAGATCGGCAATAGCCACTACATCATAATCCGAGAAGAAAACAATTTGCTTTGTGATTCTACCATCATTTTCTTTTCCATCTTTATTTCCAATCCCAGTAGTCTTATCTACTAGGATTTCAATAATCTCAGCAGGAATCTCTCTCTTCTCCAATTCCGAACCAACCAATTCGGGTAGTTTTCTAGTCCGCCAACCTTTATCACCTAATAAATCAGAGAATAGAGGGCTTGTTCTCCAACTTCGCTTTAAGCATTGGCTTGAAATTCTCCCGCGCTGCGTTCCACCAAAGTAGCAGCTCTTGGGGCTTCCAGTCTCATCACGATTCAAATTGGAGGGCGGATAGTTCTTCAGCATGTGGATTTCAAATAACATTATGGTTCTCCTCCTGTTTTGTATTTATAAAATATACTCTTGACCATTTTCGCTGAACATAGCGATCTGGAGAATTCCAATTCAACAAATCGCGGTATAGTGCATCAAAATTTGGTGAATAACCTTCACCTGAAGCTTTGAGCATTCTTGCCAGCCTGCCTATTTTTGTTGCTAATAGCATGTCATCATCGGACCAGTCGACATCTAGCAGGGCAGCTACGCGTCGATCAAGTCCTGATTCGATTTTGTTTTCATTTGGCCGTTCTGCCAATCGCCAAAGACACTCTTCAAAAGGCATTACTAGCGCTCTTTCTGTGGATTTCCATAGGCACTCCATAGTTAAGCATGTGAAAAAACGTTCTTCTTGCCATTGAGTGACTTCTCGCGGTTTAACTCTATAAAATAAACTCATCACACGTCCGGATTCTGCTAGTCTTTTACCCAAGCAGCGCTTAAGCTGAGCTCGTTCAGAATCTGTTATAAGCTCCTTTTTTACCAATTCATACTCCACTATCATTTCCCTCCTCTCGTTTCTTTATCCATTTTCCGATTTGTCTACGGCATTGAATTATGCTTTTTTCAACTTGAATTAGGTTCTTGGCTCCAACACCAAATCTAGCAGCTTGTTCACGATATATACTGTTCGTACTATAGCGTACGACTTCGTGCACTGCTTCCCGCAATACACTTCTTTCGGTTGCCGACTCCACTTGTAACCCCGACAAGTTGGGTATGTAGTAGCGGAAAAGCCATTCGTGCATACTACCAAGAAAACTACTGCTGATTTCTTGACCTAACCCAGCTTCTAATTCACCAAAATTTTTCTTTAGTATGTTAGCTACATCTTCCAAAAATCGCAAATCTCTTTTCAGGGTACTCCCTAAAAACGAATTACTGAGAATGGGCAGTGGAAGAGCTAACTCATCAGAGACTACACTTAAGTATGAAGCTTGATCTGTAATTAATCCCACCATTTTTACATTTTGCATAATACTGCTGTCATCGAGAAGTAGTGCTATTTGCGAAACAATCAGTGGAGGAATATGAGATTTTTCTTGATCTGATGCTGTTAACGTAGCGATATCCCGCCATAAATCTCTATCGGCGACAGGTTTGACCGGATAGTATTCTTCTTTTTTATTACTTCTGTATGCTACATGAGGATCTCTCCACAGACCATTGCCCAAAAAATTTCTCCCCGCTGTTAAATAAACCTTGTCTATTAACCCGGTGTTTCCATTGGGTATCAAGGTTACTCTTCTTGGCATCCAAGTATAAGCCGACACAAACGACATCGCCGCAATTTCTTGCTTGGGTTTTACATACGGTTGATCCAACCATGCAATTGGCGGTTCATTCCAAGGAATGTTTCCAAGTTCTGCTTTCGATACCATACTATATACCAAGGTTTCAAACAGATTTGCTCCTTCAATTATATAGTAAACACATGGTGTGTTATTTACCGATGACGGTCCTGCAAGTCCAGCAACACAAAAGACATATGCAGCACAGAGCGATCGCAAAGCTTGTGCATATGTTATTGAATATGATGCTGTGTTCATATGTGAAAAATGAGTATGATTATTCCCAGACGGTACATGGTGTTGCAAGGTCGCGATGGGTTTTTCCTTCCCCTCATCAATTGAAGCATCGTAAGATGATTGCATAAAGGGTCTGTCTTTATCGAATAAATTGAAGCTAGCACCTTTGGACAAACATTGATTTACGTATCCTTCAATTATTTCCCTACTAAATCGACCTTCTTTCAGAATTTTCCTGCGGTCTGCTACTCTTCGAGGGGTGTATGCGTCCGAGAGAAAAGCAATGAGGAGTCGTGTTACTGCGTAATTCTCAAGAACCGATTCAGCACAAATATCTTTATAAATGTGCGCCTCTTCCAGCACTTTCAGAATTCCTACTTCCTCAATTTGACCACTTAGCTTTCGAATAGGAATCCATGGCTCTGTCAAAACATTAAACTCAATCAAATTATCACTCCTTGCTGATTAGTCCCAACTCCGCATCGATGGTTAAACGGTTTTTTCCCCACAAATAAGAATCGGGTCGATCTTGTGGTAAAAAGAAACACCCTTTCAATAATCCGCTCCCTTCTACAATATCAACTGGTTTTACTCCAAGTTTAGAAATATTGAAACTGACTGTTTTTGCCAAAAGTGCTTTTGCCGTCATTTTAGAAACATACTTTTGTGAAACCAAGTTTAGTGTCTTTTGATCAACAATGGCGATTCTGGCGCTTTCCGGACCGATCCTTGTCTTTGCACCTTGATGAACCATATTTTCAGCATCTTCGTATAAGAATAAACTCTGCTCAGGTCTTTCAGCTGCGAAAAAATACTCCTTATTTGGAGTTGATAAAGCATACCCTTCTGCTAGCCAATGATTCATTTCTTCCTTCGTCGAGAACTCTGTAAATAATCCAAATTCTTCTGGCTTAATCGTATTAGTATAGACCTCGTTTATTGCATGTCTCACTTCATTTGGGATTGCTACCGAATCATGGAATTTCAAATATTTCTGAGTTCGTAACAGCAATAGCTTATGATAAATCAATTCCGTGCTGCCAAAATCGCTGTTTTTTGGAGTTAACACATAGACATTGGCTTCTTCCAATAATTTTGGCCTTTCTCGCGTGTGCCTATGCACCCTACCACTCCGTTGCAGAAGCAAATCGATCGGGGCGATTTCTGTTATCATCGCATCAAAATCCACGTCGAGAGATTGCTCAACCACTTGTGTGCAAACGAGAATCGCCTTCTTTGGTCTCTTCTCTATATTTTTACCGAACAACTCGACACAATTTTCTTCGATAATTACTCTTTTGCCTGCAGGAAACCTTGCGTGAAATAAGTACACTTGAGTGTCTGATTGTATCTTGCTTTTTACTTTCTTATATACATCCTGAGCTGAATTCACAGTATTCAATAGGATACAGACACAACCACCATACAGAATTTTAGATATGGCTAAATCTGAAATCGCCTCAGAATCGCCTAAAGAAGTTACTAAGTGATAATAGTAGGTCAATTTCATATAGGATTTTTCAATTGAATGTAATTCTAATGAACCGTTTTGAGAAATGGTCGTTACTAGTGGATAGGCAACCTCCGCTTTTTCTGTGAAGTTGGCATCATATACACGAAAGAAGCTTTCTTTTTTAGTCTCTGGCAATGTGGCGGACATCATAATAACAGGAATATCTAACGCACGGCACCATTCTAGGAGTCTTTCAATAATCGTACTCATATAAGCATCATATGCATGAATCTCATCTAAAATCAAAACTTTATTAGTTAAACCTAACAACCTTAGTACGCTGTATTTTAATAATAGGACTGATGACATAACTTGATCAATGGTTCCAACCGCATTTTGACTCAGTAAACCCCTTCGTAATGGAGCTAGCCACTCTGCAAAGTTTTGTTGATCTTCCGATTGAACTTCATATTGTTCAGACTGCTCATCTCTCAGCCAAGCAGCACTATGAAGTAATCTTGATTTTGGTATATTGTGTTTCCGGAAAAGCGTTTCGACCCTGTCATACATCTGGTTACTGGTGGCCGAAGTTGGTAATGCAATGTATAACCCGTTCTTATTGGAGAGCTTCATGATCTTTGTCGCAACGAAAAGAGCTGCTTCGGTTTTCCCCTCCCCCATTGGAGCTTCGATTAAACAAAGAGCCGTTTTTTCAAAATCCAGTTGATCTATTTTCGTTTGTAAAGGTCTCATCGAATCGGTAGGAATCTCAGGCCACATATGATGAAAATTAACAAAAGAAGGCTTTTCACTTACATTTTCCAGTCCACAACTTTTTACAACTTGATGTGCGATTCTCTCCGAAAGTTCAGAATATTGTCTTAAGTCCGTAAACTGCAATTGTTCAAAATGCTCTCCAGATGCTAACCAATCTGCGAGTATTATGATGCTCATTGCTTCCATGGAGAATGCATCAATATGATCACAAACCTTAATAAAGTTCTCATCAGGTAAAAAGACTTTCCTCAAAATGGATTCAAGCTCATTTTGTCTGCTCGTCCAAAACTCTAAATTGCTTGGAAATATATCGACAGTTTCTCCTCTTTTCCCATGATGATGTAAAGCCAAGATCGAAAGAAGGGCCTCTAAAATATCATTTTGCTCAATATCCGTATTTTTCCAAATCCTCTTCATTACTTTTTTCGTATACATCTCATGACGAAAGCTTTTCGAACCAATTGAGTTCAAAACTCCCATAGTATTTAAAAGCTCAACTTGCGGTAGATCAACTCCCTTTTTTTGAAACTCCGGATGAGCTTTCCCAATATCATGTAAGGATGCAATATAAGTTATGAAGTTAATAGTTTTCTCAACTGAACTCCGGGTAAGAAGAGCCATATGATTCGTAGCAGATTGAGCGCATCCCATAGTCATAAGAGCTTTCGCGCACGAACCAGTGTCAATAAGATGTTCCAACAAAGATTTATATGGATTACTCTTCGCCCATAATAGGTTTAAATAATTATGCAAACAACAATCCCCCCAATTTGCTCCGCAACTATATTGTTGAATAAAACATTACATAATGGGGGCGTAAATCCCTTCATTTAAAATTATGAAAATTCTGGGTAATCCTTCGAACTGGCTTCTTTCTTTCCACACGCTTATCCACACCTTCTTTTGAAGATGGTTGTTCCGTGCACCTGTTTCGCTCTCGAATTAATTAAAATTGAAAAAACAAATCTCTTGAAACCGCCTGGTTTAGCCTTTGTTCGCGTAAAATCAGGGATTTACATGCCTATTTTACAAGTTAAGACTCGGTAAAATCTATGAAAACTACCTGGTTTATGAACATGTTGTGCACAAAATGTGGATAACTTTTGGCCTCTCCCTCTGATGGAATGTGTGTTATTCACAAAATCTTGTGGATAACCTGTGGATAAGTCGTGGACAACTGCATTTTTCCTATGGATAACCTGTGAATATAGGTTTTGTGCAAAATTGTATGCAGATCAGGGATATGATAAAAAAATCAACCCAAGAACTGAAAGCTACAACAAAGTTTCAAAATAAAATCCCCAATGCCGAACAATACAACCCGTGAGGTGGAGTACTATTCGCATTGGGGAAAGCCCCTCATGATACGTGTTCCAATTCAAAATAAAGTACGTCTTCCAACAGCGTAACCCCCTGAAAAAGCTCGCTGTGCTCCCCAACGATGCATCCGCCCATGTGTTGGTAAAAACCGAGCACTGGATTACCGCGCAAGCAGTTGGCAGTCATAGAGGTATAGCCTTGTTGGCGAAGTTCTTGCACCGCTGCTTCATAGAGCGCTTTGCCGATTCCCATCCCCTGTACCCCTTGCAACACATAAAGCGCGCCAATTTCTCCGGCTTGCGGATACTGTTGATTTCTTGTGGGGCCGGTCATGCAATACCCAACCACGCAATCTTCAACCAAGGCGACAAGATGATTTGGTTGTTGCTCCAGTTGTTGTTTAATCCGTTTCGCAGCGGGTACGATGTTCCGAATCCGTCGGTCGATGATTTCATCGGGCATTAGGCCTGTATAAGTGGTTTTCCAGGTATAAACATTGACCAAAGTGATAGCCATAGCATCTGCAGGTGTGGCTTTTCGTATTTGAAACACGTTAACTTCCTCCTGTGGGTGTGATGTATAAAACGGCATAGCCCAAAAGGACTATGCCGTAAAAACCTAAAATTCGTTATCCGAGTTCGGGTTCAATCAAGCCATATCTGCCATCGTTACGACGGTAGACGACGTTAATTTCTTCGGTTTCGGCGTTGAGGAACATATAGAAGGAATGGCCCAGCATTTCCATTTCAATGATCGCGTCTTCAGGATAAGTAGGTTTCATGGCGAAACGTTTCACACGTATGATTTGTGGGCTTTCATCTTCCTCTTCTTCAGGTACGTCGGTTGGCTCCTGCCAAACACCGGTTCGAATCGAAGGACCGCTCCGTTTCTTATTGCTCCAACGGGTCTTATATTTATCTAATTGACGTTCTAAGGTATCAATAGCCGCGTCGAAGGCGACGTAAAAATCCGGTGCGAATTCTTCGGAGCGCAACCGGAATCCACCGGCTTGTAAGGTGATTTCCACCCTTTCTTCTTCCTGCTCTTTGCTGCAGTTCACAGCGACATCGACTTCGCGATTCAGCAATTTGTCGAATTTGCCTAATTTCTTTTCGGCATACTGGAGATGGGTCTCATTTGGGGTAAAGTGTTTGGCTTTCATTTGGAGTTTCATAGTGACACCTCTTTCTATGAGAGTTGCAATGGCAAGGGGTTTGCAATCTTGCCATGAGAAGCGAGTTGCTTATGGCGCTTGCTTCTATGATACACTTTCCACAGCCTTAGGCTTTTTCCCTTCTGTGTTTCAATGAAAAAACAGAATTTTGTAGAATTCATAAAGAAGTCATACAATCTTCGTGAATTTGTTATAAGGTTTTGGCAACTGTCAAGGCATAGACTTCGCGCACCCCGGCAGTTTTGAGTGCTTCGGTGCAATAATGCAAGGTTGCCCCAGTTGTATAGACATCGTCTAACAGCAAAACCGCACGGCCGGAAATATCCAGATTTTTATGTAGGGCATAGACGCCTTGCAACGCCTGCCAACGTTCCTCTTTGTTAAGATGATGCTGCTCCGGAGGTTGCTTTCGTTTGACCAACGCATGCACAAGCGGGATCTGACTTCGTTTGGATAAGGCTTCAGCCAAACAAAGCGAGGAGTTAAAGCCACGTTCTTTCTCTCTGCGCAAGGTCATGGGCACATAGGTGAGAACCGGCTCACTTTTCCAAGGGAACAAATGCATCTCTTGTTTGATCCACATCTCGGCAAACACCTCTGCCAACGATGGCTGAAAGCGATACTTATAGTTCAAAACCAACTCTTTCCCCTGCCCCTCATATGCAAACAACGCCCGATGCTCATTTTTCAAGGTGGGGACTGTCCCTACCTTGAAATAATTCAGGTGAGCGCGGCAGTTGGGGCAGAGGCCGATGTCGATTTCTTCTACGATTTCCCCGTGACAAAGACTGCATTCCTGTAACGGGGGAAAGATGATTCTACTAAGCCAATGAATGAGATCCACCTCGCAATCGTTCTGCTAAAGCTGTAAAGCGCACCGTGACATCGTTGCGTTGAATCGCCAGTCGTAAGGCTTTTTTGCTCCCCACAATCACCACCAACTTTTTGCCGCGGGTTACAGCGGTATACAGCAAATTCCGTTGCAGCATAATGGCATGTTGCGTCAACAAAGGAATAATCACCGCCGGATATTCGCTGCCCTGGCTCTTGTGCACAGTAATGGCGTAGCTTTGCACCAGTTCGTCTAATTCGTTATCTTCGTAAGCAACAAAATGACTACCCTCGCCATCGATATACTCCACGGTCAGCGATGAGACTTCGCGGTCTACCTCCACCACTCGGCCAATATCGCCGTTAAAGACACCTTTATCGTAATTATTGCGAATCTGCATCACCTTGTCGCCCAGACGATACGCCACCCCGGCGCGCATTAACTCAGGCTTGTTGGCCGCAGCCGGATTCAAACGTTGCTGCAAGGAATGGTTCAACTGATCCACACCTACACTGCCGCGTTTCATGGGGGTGAGCACCTGAATGCCATCCCATGGATCCACTTGCAAAAAGGATGGCAACCGTTGCGCTGCTAAATCGCAGACCAGCTGCAAGACTTCTTCGCCATCGTCTTTCTCCATAAAGAAGAAATCGCCATCGGGCTGACCATATTGGGGCATCTCTCCGCCATGAATTCGGTGAGCATTGGTGACAATCAGGCTCTGCTCGGCCTGACGGAACACAGTTTTCAGCCGCACCACCGGTAAGCATTGCGATTCGATGAGGTCTTTGAGCACATTACCGGGTCCTACCGATGGCAACTGATCTTGGTCGCCAATCAGGATCAAGCGACACCCCGGCGGCAGCGCTTTCAGTAGATGATAAAACAAGAGAATATCAATCATGGAGCTTTCGTCGACGATAAGCAAGTCGCAGCTAAGCGGATTGTCTTCGTTTCGAGCAAAATCCACACCCACACCCGCAACAAAACTGTATTCCAACAAACGATGGATGGTTTTAGCTTCGCGACCGGTGACTTCACTCAAACGTTTGGCCGCTCTGCCGGTGGGGGCTGCCAAGAGGATTTTGGCTTGCTGCCGCTGATACAACAACGTAAGTGCGCGAACAATGGTGGTTTTACCGGTGCCGGGGCCGCCTGTAATCACGGTAACATTATTCATTAAAGCTTGCTGCAAAGCTTGAATTTGTTCTTTGGCAAAATGAATCCCTAAATTCACTTCCAAAGGAGCGATGTGAAGCCGATATTGTTCCTGCCAAGCTTCTTCTCCGGTTAGGGTTTGTTGGCTACCACCACTGGCAATCAGCCACTGCAAGCGCTGGGCAGCACGGCTTTCCGCATAAAAGAAAGGGGCCAAATAGACCCGCTCTTCGCCGCTGGGCGCAGCTTCTCCAATGCAGTCTCCGCTATGTAGCAGTTCTAAGAGCGCACGTTCCAATAGTTCGGGTTTGGCTTGTAGGAAGTTACTCGCTTGCTCTAAAATCAGAGATTTTGGCACATAGCAATGCCCCTCATTGGTTTGTTCGCTTAAGACATAGCGCACGCCGGCTTTTAACCGTTGCGGGTCTTCTGCAGAAATGCCAAGTTTCTGACCAATATCATCGGCAGTGCGAAAGCCTATGCCAAAGACTTCGTCGGCCAACCGATAGGGATTGCTGCGAATCAGATTAACCATATCGCCGGTCCCCTGATTCTGGTAGTGCTTATAGATACGCATGGCTAAATGGGGGCTGATTTCGAACCCTTGCAGGTAAACCATGAAGTTTTCGATTTCCTTGTGGCTGACCAGCTCATCACGGATGCGCAAGGCCATCTTTTTATCAATACCGCGAATTGCGGTGAGGGCTTCAGGGGTTTCACGAATCACCCGCAAGATATCTTGGCCAAATTGCTGCACCATGGCCTCAGCTCGCTTTTGCTTGATGCCCTTGAGTAAGCCGGAGCCCAGGTAGCGGATTAATCCGTTTTCAGTGGTGGGTAGGATGACTTCGCTTTTTTCGGTTTTGAACTGGCGGCCGAAGGTGGGGTGCGTGATCCATTCCCCTTCCAGGCGTAACTGTTCTCCTTCTTTGAGTGCAGGAAAGAAACCGACCACGGTCGCAGGAAAGCGACTGCCCGCAAGATCGAGACGGAAGACGGAGTAAAAGTTTTCATCGTTGCGAAAGGTAATGCGACGAACGGTGCCCTCCAATAGATCCATGTGACCGCCTTCTTTCCTTATTTTTTGAGATTCTTTCTCCTTCATTCCCCATGAAAATAAGAAAACCCTTCCCCGAAAACCCAAGCGGGTCATACGAGAAAGGGCGTATATTTATTTAAGGGCAGAAGCTAAAGTAACCGCCATATCGGTTTGCTCCCAAGGTAAATCGAGGTCGTTGCGGCCGAAATGACCGTAGGCGGCAACCTGGCGATAAATCGGGCGGAGCAAGCGAAGTTTGCGAATAATCGCTGCAGGACGCATATCGAAATGCTTGCGAATCAAAGAGGTGAGCTCGTCATCGCTGATTTTTCCGGTGGCGTAAGTGTTAACCATGACCGAAACCGGTTCGGCAACACCAATAGCATAGGCCAATTGAATTTCGCAACGATCTGCTAGACCTGCAGCAACAACGTTCTTAGCAATATAACGAGCCATGTAGGCTGCGGAGCGGTCGACCTTTGTCGGATCTTTGCCGGAGAAAGCACCGCCACCGTGGCTACCCATGCCGCCGTAGGTATCGACAATGATTTTGCGACCGGTAAGTCCGGAATCACCATGGGGTCCACCAATGACAAAACGGCCGGTGGGATTGATTAGGTAACGGGTTTTATCGTCCAAAAGATGGGCCGGTAAGACGGGTTGGATTACATGTTTTAAAATCTGGCGGCGGATCTCTTCTTGGGTCATTTCCGGAGCATGTTGCGCCGAAACGACCACGGTATCAATACGAATGGGGGTGAAACCTTCGTATTCCACGGTGACTTGGGCTTTGCCATCGGGACGTAACCAAGGCAGAGCATCTTCCTTGCGCACTTGGGCTAAACGGCGAGTCAGCTGATGGGCATATTGTATGGGGGCAGGCATCAGTTCCGGGGTTTCGTTGCAGGCAAAGCCGAACATCATGCCTTGGTCACCGGCACCGAGCCATTCGGCGGCAGCTTCAGCATCGGCTTCATCGCGGAATTCCAAGGCGCGGTTAACGCCCATGGCGATATCGGCAGATTGCTCGTTGATTGAGGTGAGCACGGCGCAGGTTTCGCCATCGAACCCGTATTTGGCGCGCGTGTAGCCGATGTCATTGAGAATTTTGCGAACTAAGTTGGGGATATCGACATAGGTTTGGGTGCTGATTTCACCCATGACTAATACCAGTCCGGTGCAGACAATGGTCTCACAGGCTACCCGGGCGGCTGCATCCTTTTCTAAAATGGCATCTAAGACGCCGTCGGAAATTTGGTCGCAGATTTTGTCTGGGTGTCCTTCTGTGACCGATTCAGAAGTAAAAAAGTGTCGTTCTTTGGCCATGATTGATTCCTCCTTGATGATATTGCAATTCATTCTCTTGGGTTTGACGTATGAAAAAACCCTTCCGCCGATTAAGCAGAAGGGTACGTGTCGTTTCGTTCGCCACTCATCTGCCACAAGTTTTGTGCAGGAGTTAGCACCGTACCGTAAAGGCCGGTTGCCGGGTTTCATAGGGCCTGTCCCTCCACCGCTCTTGATGAGAATGTAATTGTCAGGAACTCAGTATACAAAAAAGTCACTCACTTGTCAAGTTTTTTCAAGGTAGGGACAGTCTCGCGTTTTCGCTGCAAAAACGCTTACCAACCTTGAAATCCGAGCCTATTTATCCTTTTTGATGTCGACAATGGCGAGACTTTTCCCCAGTGGAGCTAATACCTTTAAAATGGTTCCAAGGTTGGGTGATGTGCTTCCTTTTTCCATCCGCGCAATAATTGGTTGTTTTACTCCACTTAATTCCTCTAAGCGCTTTTGGCTTATTCCGCGTTCCTTGCGGGCTTTTATAATCTCACCTATAAGTGCTACTCTAATCTCGCTTTCGGCTATCTCTTCCGGAGTGAAGATTTCTTTCCTGATATCTTTCCAATTGCTTCCTAATGGGTTGTTCATTCTACTTACTCCTTCCGATCAGATCGGCTAATGCTTTTTGGGCTTTCCCTATTTCTCTTACTGGGGTTCTTTGAGTTTTCTTTACAAAGTGATGGAGTAAAACATAACCGCCATTAATCCAAGCCACAAATAGAATGCGATCTCTTAATGGCCTAAGCTCCCATATTTCACCTGCTATATGCTTAACATAGGGTGTCCCCGCTTGCGTTCCGTATTCACTAAGTATTTGAATGTAATCTTGAATCTTGTTGAGCTTAATCCGGCTATCTTTATCGCCCTTTTGTTGCAACTCCCGAATGTAATCTAAGACCGGCTCATTACCGTTACGGTCTCGGTAGAAGTGGATATCGTGCAAAATCTTCCCTCTCTTCTGATAGTATTATACTTCAAAGTTATTATTCAGTCAAGCACTTTTTAGTTATTGAATATCCATAAGAAAAGCAGGTAAGTTGCTATACTTCCTGCTTTTGTGTTGCTTCAATGATTCACCTTGAAATTACTCTTGGTACCGCTGGCCTTCTTTGACCGCACGGGCGCTTTCCCGCTTGGCGGAGCGATCTGCCTCGTCATCACGTTTATCGTATTGTTTCTTCCCTTGCGCAACGCCCAACTCCACTTTAACCAAAGAGTCTTTCAAGTAAAAAGACAAGGGTACTAACGTGTAGCCTCTTTCTTTAATGGCACTTTGCAATTTTAGAATTTCTCGTCTGTGCATGAGCAAGCGGCGTGGCCGCATAGGGTCAACGTTAAATCGATTCCCAGCTTCATAAGGGCTGATATGCACATTCAATAACCAGCATTGACCTTTTTCAACCCGGGCATAGCTATCTTGTAGGTTGACACGTCCGGCTCGCACCGATTTTACCTCAGTCCCTTTCAGCTCAATACCGGCTTCATAGGTTTCCAAGATAAAATAATCGTGCCGCGCTTTCCGATTCTGCGCCATTTGCTTGTGTTCGTTTTCTTTGGCCATGTCATCCCTCCTTTGCTTTGTCGCTCTCGTATCTTACCACAAAAAGCCTTAAACTGCAATGCAGCTCATGCGGTCTTGCCTCCTCGCAAAATAATCTCTCCGCTCGCTGTCGTCCTTTGGACAAAGGCTCGCTTACGAGAAACATTTTGCTTACACGACCGCGATTTCAAGGTAGGTAAGCGTTTTTGTAAAGAAAGCGTGCGTCAATTCCTCCCTGTAAAATACCAGATAAATGGTTTTTTCACAGGGGAGAGAACCGTCCCCAAGTATACTTGAACAAACGAAGCACATTCGCGAAAAGTTTCCTGAAGGGCGACTTTTGACCGCAGGTCAACTTGAGCCCGGAGGGATTTTTGAGCGAAATATGTGCCCCTTAACTAAGCCTTCCTTCTCTCCAACACCGATAACACAACGGTGTATACTGTTCATTGCCTCCAATAACCACCTGTGGACCTTCGCGAATGATTCCATTTTCATTAAACCTTGCATTCACGGTCGCTTTGGCCCCGCAATGGCAAATCGATTTAATCTCAATCACACTCTCCGCCAATTCCAACAACCGCGCACTACCCTCAAAAAGATGGGTGCTGAAATCGGTGCGCAAGCCATAACATAAAACGGGCATATCGCGGTCGACGGTCAGATTTTTTAACTCCTCCACCTGTTTACCGGTCAGAAATTGTGCCTCATCCACAATAACCACCTGATGCTGTGGCTCCAAAAGCTCAGCAAAGCTTTGCTCCCGGTGAATCAATTTGCAGGGACGCTCCAAACCAACCCGCGAGCGTATCACCGCAGCATCGTCTCGAGTATCGACCGATGGCTTCGCCAACAGCACATGGTATCCCCTTTCCATGTAATTAAACTCCACCATCAGGGCTTGCGCGGATTTGCTACTACCCATGGTGCCGTAACGAAAATACAACTTTGCCATGTTGCTTCCTCCCGTTAATCAATCTGCCAGTCAATGGGGATTAAGCCATGCTGCTCCAAAAAAGTGTTCGCTTGTGAAAAATGTTTGCACTGACGAAACCCTCGCCAAGCCGAAAGCCCACTGGGATGCACCGTTTCCAAAATGAGATGTCGCTGCGTATTGATCAGTTCCCTTTTACTTTGTGCCGCCTTACCCCAGAGCAAAAATACCGTTGGTTGCTCGCGCTCGCTCAACTGTAAAAGGATAGCATTAGTCAGCTGCTCCCACCCCAGCCCCGCATGACTGACGGCAGTTACCTTACTCTTACCATTGGTTAACCGCTCTTCTCTGCTTTCTACCGTCAGCACAGTATTGAGCAATAACACCCCCTGCGTGGCCCAGGAAGCAAGATGACCATGAGGTGGCACTGCAAGGCTCAAGTCTTCCTGGAGGGCGCTATGGACGTTGCGGAGGCTGCTGGGAATGGCTACACCCTTTGGCACAGAAAATGCCAAACCTTCCGCTTCACCTGCATGAAAGTAAGGATCTTGACCCAATAAGACCACTTTAACCTGTACAAAGGGGGTTAATTTCAAAGCCTGAAAAAGCTTCTCTTGCGGAGGATAGACGATTTTGTTATGATAAGCATGTTCCACTTGAGCGAACAATTCAGCCGTTGCAGGTGTGGCTAAAGTCTCTTGTAAGACGCTCCTCCAATCTTGTGGAATCTGTTGAAACAAACTCAAAGCTTAGCCACCGCCCCTTCTTTTTTTGTAGTATACCATACTAATTATAAGATTGAAAAGCAGATTTCAACTTGGGGACAGTCCCCAGCTTGAAATATTTCCTAAAGAAAAGAGGAGCCACTATGTTAATCATACGCTATGCAACACTATCGGATACCAACGCCATCCACGAAATTCACCGCAGCGACATTCACGAGTGGAAGGCTTCCACCATTGACGACGAAGGCGTGCGCTACAAACGCCCCGCCACCTGGGAAGAGTGTTCCCTACTCGACCGTTGGGAGCACGGAGGTGCCTGGATGAGCCCCGAACTCTGTGCTATCCACTTGAACCGCATCTTGCAACAAGGCCATATTCCCCTTGTGGCAGAAATGGATGGCAAGGTCGTCGGTGAAATGGAGCTCTACCTTGAAGAAGACGGCGAATATGGCTTTCATGCTAATTTATCGGTTTTTTATCTCCACGCCGATTACCGTGGCCAAGGCATCGGCAGCCTGATGATGCAAGACGCCTATGAGCTTTTGCAACAAATCGGGTGTGAAGCCCTCACCACCTATAACCCCGCTGTGCCAGCTTTCTATGAGCGACATGGCTTAAACTTACACGATGAAACTGTTCGCCTGACCTTGAGCACGCAACGCATGCAAACCCCTTGGCATAGTCGTACAGCTTCAGTGACGCAAGTTGAGTTCACCTTAGAACCGTCCCTAAAAACCAAACCAATCCAATCGGGGAGAATTCTTTCCCCTGTTCAACTGCTACAGTTACTAAAAGACGAAGAGGAACCCGGCTTTTACGCGCTGGATTTCCATCTTCGTCCTGCAGAGATGAGTTTTAGATTATCAAATGGTTTGATCAAGGCCTTTTGCGTGCTACGAGACCGCACCGGGGATTATGAGAACCCCCTTGTTCATTTATGGGCAGATGATTTAAGTGAAGATCTGGTGGGGGCGGTAATCAACCGGGCAGCTCGCATGAACATACCGCAACTCACCTTTTTGGTCAAACCGGAGCAGGTTGCTTTGTTTGCCGGGTTCAACGTAATTAGCCAAGGTCCCGGAACTAAGGTTCATTATAAGGAAATCTCAATCGATTAGTTTTGTTTGAATTGCCTCTGCAATTTCGTTGAGCAACATCTCTGCTTCTTTAGTATCCTCCATTACGTAACCGGTGCAAGACCAGCGTTGAAGAAGGACACCCTTTTTGTCAACCAAAAGAATACCGCACGATCCAATTTTCGTGAATGCCGGAATTTCTTTCGTCAAGTCTAAGTAGAAATCGAAGCCTTTTAACACAGAGTAAATTTCTTCTTCGTTTTGAATCCATTCTGAATAAGCCTGTAAACTATTTTGAGATTTTGCCTTTTCATCTTCAGTCAGTAAATCCGGGTACTCTTGTAGAAGGATATTTTTACTCTGCATTATCTCTAGATTTCGGCATAAAATCGGCACGATTTGTACCTGAGGGAAGGTTTGTTCAGCATAATTCAACCATTGAGTCACAGCCGTCAGATCGCTTTCTACAGGGAAATAGACCAAGAGGCTATCGGTAGAGACCGATAAGGTTACGGGTTTACCCGCTCTATCAACGAGATTAAGTTGAGGAAAAGCATCACCCGTTTGAAGGAAATAACGGCTTGCCCTTTCCCCTTGAAGCCAAGGCTTCACATCTTCCACATTCGCCAAGGTATAGCTATTGTAAACCTTAATTACCACATCATCTTTTAATTCCAGAATTACAGTATTCGCTGAGTTCTGCTGAAAATTCAACTCCTGCATCTTTTCGGGTTCCAACAATAATACTTGATCATTCGTTTTGTATAGTGTGTCGTAACCTACGACAGTATTTCTCCCTCAGGTGCCAGAGCTTTCGTCTTGCAGGCTGTAAATAAGAGTGCTGTTTTCGGGTAAAATGGTAGCAAGACTATAGATTTCCAAAAAATCTCGGTTGCCATCTCCAATGATGAAGATACCATCGGGTAGATCTACCCCGCTTATGGTTACGACATCACCAGGTTGAAAGCCGAGTTTTTTATTTTCAACGATTTCATCAGCATAGGGGTTTTTAACTAAATAGGACGGCATTGGCAATGAAGCAGGTTGTATCAATTGGCAACTACTCAATACAAACAGAATCACAATAGCAAAATAGAGTAACAACTTATAACGCTTAATCACCGAATTCACCTCTTAATAATATTTGCATGACTTCCTTAAAGCAAAGCAGCTGGCTCTCGTTTTGCATAACGCCAGGCTGGTACGACTACGGATAAAAGCACCATACCAAATGCAATGATTAGTACTGGCAGAAGCAGTCCAATGTATTCACTCAAATGAAGTGCTCGGTTTTGACCTTGCCATAGTGCCATGGCTGCTAGCACACCTATGAGTCCCATTGGCAACAAGGGTAGCGCGGTCTCCTTTAAAATCGATAACAAAGTATCAGCTTCAGAGGCTCCCATACTACGGTAAATCGCCAATCGGCGCGATATTTCACGACTACGAATCAAAGAATATCCCCAAAGCCCTAAGGAGGTTACAGCTACCCCTAATCCAATGAGAAACCAACTACTATACAGAAAGGTCTCCTGTAGTTTCAACATATATTGAATATCATCAAAAGGGGCTTTTAGGGTTAGATTTTGGCTTTCAGGCTGTTGGTTCAGCCAGCTTTGAATCTCAGATCTTTTCGCCATGAGATACTCATGGTCTGTATGACTTATGAGAATGCTCGCATCAATTCTTTGACCATATCCACGCTGATCTTGGCTTTGAGCAAGAATCTCACTAACATAGAGAGAAGCATCCGGGTTTAAATTCCCGTAGCTAGTCAGATTGTTTGGATTATGTAAAACACCAACAATCGTTACCTTGACTTCATTCCTTCCATACCCAATTCTGAGTATATGTCCAATCGGTTCTTTATCACCGAAGATGCTTTTTGCCAAATCAATGCCTATGACAACTTCGTGCTCTTCCAAAATCCACCGTCCGCTCATAATCTGGAGTTTTTGAACGGTTAAATAATCACCGGCAACAAAATACGCAGGAGCTGCTTTCGAGTAAATTTCATAGTAAAAAGCTAAACTACCCCAACCTCGTTGCCAAGCAACTGATCCGTCTTGTTGGATTTTCTCTTCCTCCAAATCACGGAATACACGGAAGGGCAATGCTTCCTCGCTTTTAATCGGTGTTTCAATCAGCAATAAGTTTTTGCCAGCGCCTTCTAAATCGGTGTTCAAATTCCGAATTTCTTGTGCCCCCATTAAAGTGATATAGGTTAAACCGAGCATGATTGCCAAAAAAGCAACTAACATAAAATCTCGTCGAAAGTCAAAGGGATGCCTCTTACGTCGTTCAAGACGGGCAACAATCACCATGGGAGACAGTGCATGTACTTTGCTTAAGGGCCACAAAGAACATAAAGGAGCTAAAAGAACTGTCACGAAAAATGCACCAGTACTTCTTATTAAGGAATGATGCAATGGGATTTCAAGAATACGTGATAACAGGGGCAATAATAGCAGGGCTAATGGCATGCTTAAGACTGCTCCCCAAAGTGAGAGACGCAAATAACGCCAGAAATATTCCTTTGTTAGTGTGTCGCCACTTGCTCCTTGAGCTTTTTTGATTCCAATGGCTTTTGTTTCTTGCTTTATGTGAATAAAAATTAAGGCGGAAATCATGAAAAGGGCCACGATCACTATGATCAAGCTCAATCTCTCAATGGGCAGAGTGCTGTCTGTAATTATTTGATAATTACTACTTCCCAGTGATTCCACCGTCTCCAAAAGCACACTCTTTCCCGTGCTTTGTTCCAACAATTTCTGGGCATCCGACAACGTTTCCTGACTTTTAGCTGAATCGATTAGCGTCAAATATAAGTAATTATAGGGTTTTACTTCGGAACCTTGTTTATCGCTATCTGGTTCCGGTACATCTGCTCTGTGATACAAATAGGAGTTCAAACTCTTTGCGCCAAAGGTGCCAAAGAAGATTTCTTGTTCGATTCCCTTCGCCACAATGCTATCTTCTGGGTAAGGAAGAAAGACACTTACATTAAAGCGATTATAGGCTCCCAAAGGACCAAATTGCCGGTTCTCTTCCATGGGTGTTAATACACCGATAATGTTACCGTCGAAATAAGTGCCCGCGTCAATCGTATCCTCAAAGTATTTGCCACCTTGATTAGTTGAATATCGGATGCCGAATTGAAAGGTGACTTCACCTAAGTCTGCACCCAAATCCAATTCATTTTGTTGCAAGAAATCTTGCCCAACAACCGCCCAATTGAACTCTTTCTCTCCAGGCCATTGTCCTTCTTGAATATTCAAATTGAGCAAGGAAAAGAAGTTGGCCTCTACATATTGAATATGGTATGGATTGACGCTATTAAACGGCTCGGGAGCTATTCTATATACAGTCCCCTGTGGAAGGTTGTAATTCGACTCTATGCGTTGCTTATAGAAGCGATACGAGGATTCTGTATCATAGCAGCCAATCAGAGTTCCCAGAGCAACACCTTTAACATTAGCTAATGCCTCGATTTTTGCTTTATCTTCTTGTTTTAGAAAAAAAGAATCGTCCTTTTCAACTGGAACCGATAACGTATATATCATTTGACTATTCTTATTGATCTCTTCATAGACTGCTTTCTTGTAACTTTGATCAACACCTAAAGCAACATTGATCGTTAATCCAGCTAAAGCTACTGTGACAATAATCGTAATCGTCACCATGTAATACATGGGGCTTATTTTCAGCTTTTTGAACAGTATAATCACCTCATTACCACACTTACTCAAACTTCTCGATGACGGATCTCAATTTCACAATTAGCTGCTCGGATTTATCTATATCTTCTCCCGAATATCCTAAGCATTGCCAACGCTCAATTAATTGACCTTCTGCATTCAATATAACAATGAGAGGTGTTTCACCTAAGACGCCTTGGAGTTGGAGATCAACATCTATATAATAAGTGAAATCATCGAAAGCGCTCAATAGTTCAGGCCAAATTTGCATCCATTCTAAGTTTTGTTTCTTCAAATTATTATACTGCGCTATGTATTCTGTGTTGAGTAAATTGGGGTATTGTTCAACTAGCTCGTTCTTCTTCATCAATTGCTCGGTATTGCGAGTGAAAACCGGGATTATATCGACTTCGGTAAATAAGTCTCTCGCCATAGTAAGCCATTCAATAAAGCGTTGCATTTCACTCTCAAGATAGTTTATGACCAGCATGGTTGGTTTAGTGATAACGAACTCGCCCTTAACCTCATTTCTAAGCAGCGAAACTTGTGGAAGCTTCTCTCCTACACTTATGAGAAATCTGCTGTCACGTTCATCACTCAACCATTCCTTAACATATTCAACGTCCAATACCGAATATCGGTTATATACTTTCTCGACCACTCCATTTTCTAACCATAGCAAAAAGATATTTCCATTTACGGTTTTCAAGTTCATGGTTGCTCTATCTACTGCAGTAATTTCATAAACGCGATTCAATTCTCGATAAGGCGCATCGTAACCGATGGCATTACTTAACCCTCAGGTTCCGGATTCAGGAACCGGCACATAGAGAAGATATTTCTCAACTTCAACTTCAAGTAGGCTATATAACTCTAAATAATCCTTTGTCCCATTACTGATAATAACCAGACCGTTCTGAATTCCAAGATGCGTTAGCGGAAACACGTCCCCAGGTCTTAATCCCATTTCCTCCTCAGCTAGATAATTGGTTGCTTCTGGATATGGGTTTTCGATTAGAAAATTCGATTTTCGAATAGTTGGTATTTCCTCATCTGGAACTATGGTTGGTTTACAACCCGCTATTAAGATAAGAAGAAAAACCAACATCAAAAGGCGGAATTTAGTCTTCATACTTCATCTCTTTTCTATTTGCTATAACCATTCAGCCGGTGTTCTTTTGCTAAATCTTCTTGCCGGCAACCAGAAAGCCAATATGACGATGATCATTTCAAGAAGAATGACCAAAATGACTGGAAATTGATTCATTAAAAGAAGTTGATCCATTCCATTTCTCCTTATGAAGAGCGTATATCCGAGCAATGCCCCAATGAGTCCAGCAGGTATAAAGGGTAATCCGGTATGTAGAATCAAAGTCAATTCTGCAGTACCGGCTCTTGCACCTAAAACCCTGAGTGTAGCAATGGTTCGTGACAATTCTCGACTTCTCACTAAGGAAAATGCAAATAGCCCTATTGCGGTAATCAACACCGCAAGGAAAATGAGACTGTAACTGCTAAACAAGAAGGCTTTCTCGACACTATATACATACTTCATATCATCAAAAGGTTGTCTGACGATTAAGGGTATATCCTGGTTGGTTAGCCAATCCTCTACCATTTTACGAGCAATAACTAATTCATCGTAAGCCTGATTCTTAATGATAATTTGTGGTTGAGAAAACTCACCAAAACCTCGAATGCCATACTTTTCTGCTGTACTACCCTTGATGATTAATGAGGACCCCATTGGAAACTGCTGGTTTGGCTCTGTTTCACCAATAATCCCTACAACTCTAAGAGGGATTTCGTTGCTACCTTTTCCAACATAGAGTATTTTCCCAATGGCTTCTTCTTTTGGAAATAGCTTTTTGGCCAAGTCTTGTCCAATAACAAGATCATTGGAGTCTGTTAACCATTGACCTTCTACTAGCAACAGATTTGCATTTGCCAAATAAGCCCCCTCAACAAAAACAATGGGGCTTACGTAATGATAAATCATATAGGAGAAATCAATGTTTTTCCATGCAGTTTGCCAAGAAATTAAGCCGTAGTTGGCAATATCTTGATTCAATAATTCTTCAGTGTAGCTGCTAGGAAAATCTTCTGTGTTTAGTATAAACTCACTCTCAATGATGAGTAGATCCTTTCCTGCTGAATTCAATGATTCTTCTAAGGTGTGCAGCTGTTGTACTCCATATAATGTAGCAAAGGTCAGCGCAACCGATATTACTAAGAAAGCCACCACCATGAAATCACGGCGGAGATCGAATAGTTTTCGTTTCCTTTTGTAAGGATTGTTCATAATACTAAGTGGTGGGATTTTTGTAATAAAATAGATCGGTATCAAGCAACATAAAGGTCCGATCAAAAGAGTAAGCCCCATGCCTAGTAGGGTTCTCCACCAATTAATTAGAAGCGGTACATTCATTAGATTTGATAAAAATGGAAGAATTACTCTTGAAATCGGGAATGTAACCACGGCTGCAATAGCTGAAAGACCTAAATAACGTTTCACATACTCGCGCTCGATATCTGCTTCAGAAGCACCTAAGGATCTTCGTATACCGATTGGTTTTAGCTCTTGTTGGATATGGATCATAATTAAGCTTCCAATGATGAGAAGCGAGATCATTACGGTCAGATAACACAAGGCCGCAATCGGGACTGTTGATTCGGCAATAAACTGGTAACTCTTACCCCCAAGATTCGAAACTTTTTCTGCCGTCACACGAGTTCCATATTTTAATTGCATTTCCTTTTCAGCAAGTTGCAATGTTTGATCTAATTCTGATGCATCGGTTATCGTAAAATAAATATAGCGATAAGGAACCGGTTGTATTAATTTACTCTGAAGTAACTGTCCCTGCTCGTCACGCAATTTGAGGAAATCAGTTTCATTTCCGAGCTCCGTCAGATCCTCTGATTCCGGACCGAAAACCTTATAAAAATCACTTGCATGTATTTCTTGAGCAAAAACCCCATCGGAAGGTAAGGGTAAGAATATACTCATGTTGTAACGCTTGTATTCTCCAATATTGTACTTGCGATAGTGTTCTTCTTCTTGTTCCCTCCATGATAATACACCGATGACTTCCCCACTAAAGCGATTTTCCGAGTTTAAAATGACCTCATCATAGTATTCTTGAACGGCAAGTTTGTTTTCTTTATAGTAGGCTTTTTTATACTGAAAACCAATCTCACTAATGCTACTTCCAAGTTCAAGCTGTTCCCAATTACGTACATCACTACCGATCACTACCCAGTCTTTATCGGTCGTACTGGGCAGTATTCCTTCCTGTAACGTTAATCCCAATGTATCAAAATAGGAAGGTTCTACATATTGTACATGATAAGGAAACACGGTCATCCAGAGCTCTTTATCTTCATATTGGGCATATACGGAGCCTTGTGGTACGTTATAATTCTCGGAATAGCGTTTTTTAAAGAACTCGATTGTTTTATCGGTGTCAAATCTGCCAATTAAACTCCCAAGTGAAGCACTACTAACGTTTTCAATATTCTCGATCGTCCCTCGGTCTTTACGTGTGAAAAACAATCCCTCTTCTGCCTCGGAGGGTAGACGTAGCGCATACACTTCTGAAACGTTCTTGTTTACTTCTTCAAAAACTTTTTCTTTATAACCTTGCCCAATACCCAATGCTATTTGAATGGATACCCCAGCAAGGGTGATTGCGAGAATTATCGTCCAAACGGTGATTCTCGATATTTTGTTGCGTGGAAATAGCGTTTTCATTTTAACTCCTTACAGGTTTGTTTGTTTTGGAGCTGTTATCTACTTCATATTAACTTCCACTTCTTCAATCTTGCCATCCTTGAGTTTAACAACCCGATCAGCAATTTCAGCGACCTCGGGGTTGTGTGAAGCAACGATTACCGTCACTCCATCTCGGTTAAGTTTCTGCATGAGATCGAGCACCATTCTGTGATTAACGCTATCGAGATTGCCAGTGGGTTCATCGGCTAATAGCAACGAGGGACTATTCATCATAGCTCGGGCTATTGCTACCCGTTGCTCTTGTCCACCCGATAATTCTCCCGGAAAATGTTGCATACGATCACCTAAGTCTACCTGACGCAGCAACTCTTCGGCTCTCTCCTGCACTTCTTTGAGAGGTTTGAGCTTAGTCACATATTTTGCCGGTTGCATTACATTCTCCAAAGCGGTTTTGTCTTCAAGTAAGTTATAGTCCTGGAAGATGAAGCCGATTTTTTCAGCTCGAAATGCAGATAGCTTTTTGTCATTCGTACTAGATAAGTAACCCAAGCTTTCGGTTCCGGCCAGCATTTCATTTTCAAAACGATAGCTACCTTCCTCAGGTTGTAGCAACGTTCCCAACAAATAAAGGAAGGTTGACTTACCGCTACCAGAGGGTCCCCACAAAGTAATCCATTCGCCACGGCGAACTTCTAGATTTGCCTGATCGAGTGCTCGAATTTCCGCATCGTGCTTTTGGTAGATTTTGCTTAGGTCTTTAACTGTTAATAATGGTTTAAGTATCTCCATGATATAGCTCCCCTTTCAAACAATCACACAACGATTTTAAGCTTTTTATTCTTTCAATTTTCTCTTCTATCTTTAATCATTGTATTCCTCTATTAAAAACATCTTGATTGCGTATATTAAATTCCATACTACATAATCCTACATATGTGAGCTCTTTATTTAGACTTCTTGAAAGTGTATGCACAAAACCAAATTCAAAAAAGAAGATATTTTGTATTTAAATATTCTCTTTCTTGTATATTTATCAAATATTAGATTGAATTATCTTCAAAAAAGGAGTATTAAGGTCTGAATTGCATCTTTTTGAAACTTGATATTTTGTAAAGAATTTTTTATCAAATTGCTTTTTAAGGTGTCTTCAAACCGTTAACTGTAGTAAATAAAAGAAACGTGACAAATCTTTATATAGAAAACTCCCCATTTTGTAGTCTCGAGTATTATTGCTACGAGCGTCTACAAAATAGGGAGTCCAAATCCCTCATTTCCACTTCTCGTGCCTGTACCAAAAGCTCTCGTGATCTCCCTGCAAAAGGGCCGTGCCATGAAAGACTTCTTTCCGGAACCCCTTCAGTTGACTGAACCATCCGGTGGGTAAAGGCGCTGCCTGGATTATCTTCTTTTGTAGCAATTCCTGCCACAAGACCGCTGCGAATTCACGATACAACTCAATCGCCTTTTCGGGAGTCACGGAATCACCTTTATGCTGTTGCAGCCAGGCATAAAGCCGTGGTTCCATTTGCTTACCCCAATCTCTCCAAAGGTCAAACTGAGATTCCAATTTCTCCAACGAAAGCATGGGTATATCCAACGGCACATTATGATCAGTGCTGCATCCGATATCGGTCAAAATAGGCAACGCCTCCGCATACGCCACAAACCGCCCGTCATCATCTAAACTTTCAATCAACTGCCGAAACGGATGAATCATCATTTTTTGAAACAAGTCGGGCTTATCTGAAAACCCCTTCGTTTGCACATGCAATAATGCTTTCGTTTGACTGCACGAAAAGACGATCATTTTCCAAGGTGTATCACTATGACCAATAGTTTCCGGGTCGGTATCCACCATTTGCAAGGGCAGCTCAACCCCCAATTGCCCCCACATGTGAATCCACAAGGGATACAACGTCATATGAATACCGCAGAAGGCAACCGCCGCAGCAAACTCGCGAGGTTTCAACTTCAACCTCTGCGCAATTCTTTGCATTGTCGGAACTGTTTGTGTTTGTTCCAAAAGGGAAATCACCGTTGTATTCATGGCTTCATCCCCTCCTCCGGTGGCGTTAATAGTATCAAAATGCGCGGCCGAATCACGTTGGCTCGCAGTTGCGTTTCTGCATCCACCGAAACAAGAGCCCCTTGATGCTTCTGGAAGATTTGCCAAACCTGCTTATCCATGGCACCGCGCCAGCCATTCATGAGGATAATCGGAAACGGTATTGTCATACGACTCCCCAAAAACGTCATGGGATCCTGCGGACAAAACTCGCGTAAAACGGTTGGAGAAAGGGAACCACAAATCAAACCCAAACCCTGTTGTTTCATCATCAATTCCAACGCTTCAGAAGCTACATCCCCAGCAGTCACCACAATTTTTCCCGTAAGTTCAGCAGGCAGGTCTTCCGTGGTTAAACGCTTTATTCCACAATCGACCACTTCCAAGGTTCCACTACTTTCACCGCCATAGCCAAAGGCCCCCTGCAACTCCTCGCCATACACCTGGATTTCACACACGCTCTCTTCCGGAAAAGCAGTCACCACCCCTTGAACGTGCGCAACCAGTTCCGGACGATGATACAAAGGAGATAGAATCAAGCGGCCGTTTTTAATATCGACCTCCCGAATACGCCCCAGGGCAGGTGCTGTCACAGGGGGTTTCACATCTACAAGAATGCGCCCCTGGTCAACAATATCGCCTTGCTTGACCCGAATGGCATCGCTAAACTTCAGCTTATTCATATTCAACGCCTCGGCAGTAATGTAAATCTCTTTTTCGGTGCTTTCAGGCAACGGATTGCGAATAAAAATACACCCCAAATGATTCGAAACCAATGCGACCACACCTGGTACTGGGCTTCGGCTGACCCGACGGGTAAAAAAATGCCGATTCTCAGCAAGAATATCGCCTTTTGCTACTTTATACCCTTCGGACACGCGCAATTTCTCTTGTAGGGTACTAGGTTCCGAGCAAATATCATCACTAACAAACACCCTTGTCAATTGCCCAGAAAGATTCTTCATTTTCGCAATCACATCATTGCTTTTTACCTTTTGCCCTATGGCAACCAAGAAGTTTCCCTCACCGGTCATCTTTCGTCGGATCATTCGGTATTCCGGCATGTTTTCACCTCCATAGGTCTTCCGCGTAAGTCGACGATAACCCCGCACTTGCCACCCCTTACATGCAACTTTTGGAATCTCAGGGGCCACTTGGTTTCGCCATGGGCAATCACTTCCAGGGTTGCCTGTTCGGCCTCAGAGAGATCCATAAAATTCAACCCACCCCAGTAAAACGTCTGTTCAAGTCGATGGCCGGCGGAAGTTGTTCCACGTAGAGTGAGCCCCGGTTGACCCTTCTTTCCAAAGCCTTTCGGAGCCAGCACCGTACCTAAGGGAATTAAACACTCTTTCTCCAATAGATCAATCGCACCCTGCTCATCGATCTTGGAAAAAACGCCCAAGTGAGGAAGCATAAAAACCGAATCGACCATTAATTCAACCACTCCTGTTGGCTGAAAGGCATCGATAAGCATCACAGCTGCATCTTTTCGGTTCGGAGCGTTCGACAAAACCCCTCCGGAGCCAATGATCAAATCAAAATCTTCAATCGTCAGAGATCGAACCGCTTCGGAAGCTTGGGCTAAGGTTTGCCCAAATCTTAATAAAGTGGGCTTTTGAATCTTCGCAATCTGCTGATGATCTTCAAAAGATAGCCTCAACGCCTCTCTGGCGACGGCTTGTTCTGTGAACAATTCCTCTTTTGTGGCAGGAAGACCAGTCGGATAAATAAGCTTAGTACCGATGAGAATCATCATATCTTCTTCGGTTAAAAGACCTTGCGGGAGCCAACGTGCAATATTCTCGGCTCCGGTTGTGGAAGCAACATGACCAATACTATAACTCATACCAAAATTAGCGCTAACGCTGCGCATATAATTTCCCTGTACAACCGAGAACACATCGGTGGTCGCCCCACCAATGTCAACACACAGTATATTCTTCTTTTCTCTTATGGCATAACGAGTGAGTATTTCACCTACGGCCGTTGGGGTTGGCATAATATCTGTTGTCGTTACTTCTTTCAGTATTGCATAGCCGGGTGCATGAGACATCACATGCTCAATAAACAACTCATGAATCGCTTCTCTCGTGGGACTCAAATTTTCATCCTGAAACGAAGGTCGTAGATTATCGACCACCTTAATGGCATAACGATCCCCCAACAAGTCATGAACTAAATCCACCGCCTTTGAGGTTCCGGCATAAATAATCGGTAGCGCATAGTGGTATCCAAATTTGGGTTTAGGCTGGGCAGAACGAATGAAATCGCACATCTCAATCAGAAACGAACCGGGTTCTGCCTGGTCTACTCCCCCCGATAAAAGAATCATGTCGGGACGCAAGGTCCGAAGCCGTTCCAGCCGTTGGTATAGACTTCTGCCATCGTCGGCAGCAAACACATCGAGCAAAATAGCCCCGCCGCCCAATGCTGCCCGTTGTGCACTTTCGGCAGATATTTTCCCCACGTGACCACAAACAACCATCTGTAAGCCACCCCCTGCAGAACTGGTGGAAAGGTAGGGGATGTTTGTCTTCAGTTCTTGTCCCTCAGCAGTAAAAAAATTGATATTGCTGCGGTTTCGTAACTTTGTAAAGGCATTAATGACACCAATCATAACGTTTGCATACGGAGCTTCCACAGTGGTGGCAGCTTCTCCCTTTGCTACATAACGCCATCGATTTTCAACTTTTTCAAATAACAACGCTTTCGTTGTTGTGCTTCCCACATCGGTCACAACGAATTGTGTTTGTTGAACCATACTGATCACCTCATAGCACTCAATTCATTTAGTGCTGTTTAAAACCCTTTTATACCTTCTCAACTTCTTCGTAATTGTTTCATAAAATAGCCGCTCATCGTTACCACCGAGGCAATTGCTCCAAACAAACTGATGACTTGCCACGCAGGTAAGACATCTCCGGCAAATCCTGCCGCAACGGTTCCAACCGGATTCAACGCCGTCGATAACATCGTTCTGAAAGAATACACTCTTCCTCGCATTTCATCGGCAACCTCTCTTTGGTAAATAACCGAAGAGCACATGCCGCTGATCATCCCTCCTGTTAATCCCAAAGCGTACAGAAACATCGATAGCGGCAAAATCGTGCTCATCCCTAGGAACATTTGAGATAACGTCATAACCAAACAACTGCTGATCAATAACACGCCGACCCGGTCGACCTTCTTTACAAAGGTGATTAAGAATGAGACAATTAACCCCGCCACACTTGCGGCTGTGGCCATGGCGGCAAAATCGCCGACTCCCCCTAAGCGTTCGGTAACATAAAACGGCAAGAGCAGGTTTTTGGCAGAACCCATAAAGTTAGCAAAGGAGAATAGGAACATTAATTGCATGATGACAGTGTGGTGTTTGATATACTTCAGAGCTTCCACAATATTCTTTAATGCATAAGGTTTTTCGGTTCGGTGATGATTCAAATATTCTTCCTTTGCTGAAACACCAAACAGTGAGATACAGGAGCACATATACAGAAAGCCCTTCAAAAAGAATACATAACTGTAGTTGAACTTTGCTAAAGTCAAAGCAGCCAGCGTAGGCCCAAGCAGAGTACCACCCCTTAAAAACCCCTGTTTCATTGCATTGGCTTGTGTTAGCAACTCTTTCTCAACAAGATTGGGAATAATCGCTTCCGAAGCCGGTTGATAAAATGCATTGGTTGCGGAATTAATGAAATAGTAGCTTGCCAGCAGATAGACATTTGCTTTTCTGGTCAGCAGAAATATGCCCACGAGTATGGAGAACACCGCATTGGCGAACTGTGACCATTGCATCACTTTTTTTCGGCTGAATTGGTCCAGAATATTTCCTGCAAACGGCAACAATAAATAGGTAGGTAAGTAGCTTGCGAGGTATGTTAATCCGGCTTTCGATGTAGACCCGGTTGTCTCTTTCAATAACCACATGACCGCCAATGATGCAACTGAGGTTCCCAAGGTTGAGAGTAGGTTCCCCGATAAGAAAGTCAATAGACCTTGGTTTTTCCATATGTTTCCCTGTATTGATTCTTGAGTATCTGGTTTCATACGATACCCTACTTTCTATAATCTGGTTTACAATAAAACTTGTTTAGTGGTCTGCCACGCAAATCGATAAACAACCCGCAAATCCCCAAGTTAACATTTTTGAACTGTTTCTTTTGTGACCATTTTGCTGTACCAAAAACGGTTATTTCTACATCGAATGTATCTAGGCCAGTAGGTCGGTAACAGATTAACTCTCCCCATAATCCAATGATTTCCTGCGTATGACCACTGTGATAAGAAAGCTTAATCGAGATTGCCTTTGTCCCTTCTTCTCCATATCCAGTGGGAGAAATTACAGAGCCAAGTGATAATAAACATTCGGTCGAGGCTGTTTTGACTGCCGCTTCGAAATTGAGCTTTGAAAAAATCCCCAAGTGGGGCAACATAAATTCAGTATCTACCATTAATTCTGTTAACCCTTCCGGCTCAAAGGCATCGATTAACATTTGAGCTGTTTGCTCTTTTTCAGGCGCATGGGACAAAGCTCCACCGGAGCCAATGATGGCATCATAACAATCGACTGTAATCTTTTGATCCTGTCCAAGCAATTCACTTTGAAATAATAGTTGTTTCTTGTTCGACTTTGCAATTTCACAATGGTCGATAAAAGCTAAGCGCAGGGCTTCTCGGCATACGCTCTGCTCAACGAGCAACTCTTCTTCTGTGATTGGGATTCTAGTCGGCACGATGAGCTTGTTTCCAATGATATCCATCATTTCTTTACGTTTTATGCGTCCGGTGGGAAGCCAACGTTGTAAATTGTCATACCCTGTTATTGATGTTACATGTCCAATACTATAACTCATACCATAATTAGCACTCACGGTTCGATGTAGCTTCCCTTCAAGGGTTGAGAAAACATCGGTTGTGGCTCCTCCAATGTCAATACACAGTAAATTTTTGTTGTTTCGTGTAGCATACGCAGTTAGAATCTCACCTACTGCAACTGGTGTTGGCAGCATTTCAGCAGATACGACCTCTTTCAACTTAACATACCCGGGTGCATGCTCCATAACATGTTCAATAAACAAATTATGAATCGCATTACGAGTTGGTTCTATGTTTTCTTCCTGAAAACTTGGTCGTAAATTATCAACTATTTTCACCGTAAACCGGTCCCCAAGGAGATCGTTCACCATGTCTACCGCTTTTGATGTACCGGCGTAAATCACTGGTAGAGAGTAACGATACCCGAATTTTGGTTTTGGTTGAGCAGATCGAATAAAATCACACATTTCAATAAGGAAAGATCCTGGTTCAGCTCCCTCTACACCACCCGATAACAGAATGATATCGGGTCTGAGTGTCTTGAGTTTTTCCAATCTTTGAAATAGTGTCCTGCCATCATCTGCAGAGAACACATCTAAAAGGACCGCACCGCCACCTAAAGCAGCTCTCTGAGCACTATCTGCAGAGATTCTACCCACATGACCACACACTACCATCTGTAAACCTCCACCTGCCGAACTTGTGGATAGATATTTCGCATTTTGAATTGAAAAGTGATTCGCATCGACTTTAAGCAGTGTTACGCCATAATTTTTTTCTATTTTCGCAATCGAATTCCATACACCAATCATAACGTCATCATGTGGGCTCTCTACCGTTGTCGGAGATTCACCATGACCTGCAAGTCTCCATTCTCCCTCTACTTCTCGAAAGAGCAAGGCTTTGGTTGTTGTGCTACCAATATCCGTAATAAGTACGTACTCTATACCCAAGCTTGTCCCTCCCCTCCAATAGCCGAATTCGCTACTTGGTT
>Ga0334882_1001014_pt1 | contig 37031 bp, 30 predicted proteins | sample GraSluR1_MG_5_FD_207226 | JGI IMG/M metagenome (GOLD analysis project Ga0334882, IMG submission 207226) | Sludge microbial communities from methane-producing bioreactor in Wageningen University, Netherlands - Granular Sludge_15_04-R1 | ecosystem: Engineered > Bioreactor > Anaerobic >... | reverse complement strand
AACTTGTTTGGGCAATCGGCTCCACTAGGGAAAGATTTGATCAAGAGTTTTTCTGAAAAAATACAATCATATCAAAGCATTAAAGCAGATTTCACTTTTACACTCGAAAATTTGCAGGAGGGAATTACTGATACTCACCAAGGGAATTTGAGCTATAAGGGGAAAAAATACACCCTCTCCCTAATGGGGATGGATGTTTACTTTGATGGTGAAACTAAATGGCAATATATTCCTGAAGCAAATGAGGTTACTATTTCAAAACCTTATTCTCTTGATGGTGGTTTTTTCGACGACCCAACAAAAATATTTACCGACTATGAGAAGGATTTCAATTCGAGATTTATTGGTGAACAGGTTGAAAAGGGCGTAAGCATTTACGAGGTTGATCTTTACCCAGAAGATCTTTCGGTGCCCTATTCTCTTATAAAGATTAGGTTCAACAAACGAACACTTGATCCCATTTCTATAAAATATCAGGGAAAGGATGGAATCAATTACATCATCAATGTTAAGAGTTTTAATGCGAACATAACATTGAAGGATGAAGATTTTACATTTGATGTTAAAAAATATAAGGGTATTGAAATTGTAGATTTAAGATAATTTTTCATTAAACGGTTTAAATATAAAGGCTCGGAATTGATATCCGAGCCTTTTAAAATATATTTATCGTTAAAACCTTTTTTTTAATGAAATAAGAAAAAATGGTTGAAAAAAATCCTTTTATTAATATTTATCAATAAATCAATTATTCTTGTTTAGTTTTAGGATATTCAATACGAGCATGGTAAATATTTAGCAATTTTTTCTTGAAAGCAGATTTAATTATTGTAATATCCTTAAAAGTAATATCAGCTTCGCTAAATTGCTCTTCTATTTGCTGATAATTAATAATATTCTCAACTAAATCATTTATTGATTCAAAAGTTATTGACTTCATGGCACGAGAGGCGGCTTCTACTGAATCTGCCATCATTAGCACAGCTGTTTCTCGCGAAAATGGTTTTGGTCCAATGTAGCTGAAAAGTTTAATGCTGTCTTTAATCTCTGGAAATTTGTCACGGAACATACGGTAAAAGTATTGCACTTTTGTTGTTCCATGATGGGTTCTTATAAAATCAATAATTTGATCCGGTATATTATGTTTTTTGGCAATTTGGATGCCTTCGTTTACATGTTGAATTATTATATCTGCACTTTCTTCAAAATCAATGCCTTGATGAGGATTAAAACCAGGGGATTGATTCTCGATAAAGTAGTATGGTTTCCCCATTTTACCAATATCATGGTAAAGCGCACCTGCCCTGACAAGAAGTGGATTACCCCCAATTTTGTATATAGCATCCTCGGCAAGATTGGCAACCTGCAAAGAGTGTTGGAAAGTACCAGGTGCAATTTCTGCAAGTTTTCTAAGCAAATCTTGGTTAGTATCAGATAGTTCCATTAGGGTAGTATCTGATAAGAAACCAAAGGTCTTTTCAAATACATAAATGAGTTGATATGAAGTTAACAGCAGAAGGGCGTTAATGGCAAACCAAACAAAACTATAGGGATTAATTGTTAAAATATTCCCTTCTTGAATAACTGCTATTCCTATATAAACTGATATATACGAGAGAAAAACCAATGATATTGACATGAAAAGTTTACCTCTACGATAGAGGTTTGTCAGGCTAATAATAGCAACGATTCCAGCAATGAAATGGAGAAAAACGAACTCGAAGCTGTTTGGAACAAAAAAGCCTACCAAAAAAACAGTTACCAAGTGAATGAAAAGGGCAAGTCTTGAATCATAGAAAGTTCTAATGAATATGGGAATAATGGCTAAGGGAACAATATAAATGTTAATAAGGTTTCGTTTTAAAAGAATAGATGATATAATAGCCATCACTGTTATTAGTAGTAAAATAAAGATGATCTTGCGATCATCGCTAAGAATCTCTCTTCGAAAATTGTATAGAAATAAAAAAAGCATAAAGAATAGTGTGGATACAAGTAGGGTTTGTCCAAAAATTAATACTCTTAAATTCCCAGCAAATCCAATTCTACTCTCATATTCTCTTTTTAGAGAGAATAATACTTGGTAGGTTTCCTGACTTAAAATTTCATCTTTGGTTACAATTTTTTCTCCAGCATAAATTAGCCCCTTTGTAAGAGATAAGTTGGACAACATATCCTGAGAGATAATTTCAGTTGTTTTTTCATCAAAATGTAAGTTGGAGGTAACATAATTATTCCAATTAATTCTTTGAAAAGCTCTTTCAAATTCTTTGTTTTTTGCTAATAGTATTTCAACTTTGGAGTTTAAATAGTCTATCGCTGAACTTATTGTAAATACCTCAGACAAAGGTGTTTCATAAGCTTGATTGCCAATGAGTATAGATATGCCTGTTTTTTGCTTGTTCACAATTTCCTGAAACTCGTTATTGCTGATTATCCCTTTTTGATAAACAAAACTTAAATGCTCCTTCAACTTCTCAATTTCATCTTCGTAGGATTTTTGTTTATTAATTTTTTCTTCATCAATAAATTCAAGTAAACTTAAAATTTCATCTTTAAAATTTGGAAGTGTTTTTAGTATAAGGGTTGAATCATACCTGAAAATTGGTTTTAGGCTAGCCAGGATTGAATTTCGTTCAGCTATTAATTCACTATCGGTTTTATAAATTGGAAAATCGAAAGGGGCGATTAAATCTTCGTGCATCCATGCTTTTCCCTTTTGGAATTCATACTTAAACTTTCCCTCCCTGGGAAGAAAGACAAGAATTGAAATTATGGCAACAAGAAAATAGATTCCACGAATTATTTCGCGATAATATAATTTTATAAAACGGAAAAATTTTTTCATAAAAAAAAAATGAAAAAAATGGGAAACAACAAATATAACATTTTAAATACTATAAAGGTTTTGCCATTAGTTCTTTTGAATTACATTTTTTGAATTATAAGTTGATTTTTTTCAATACTAAGTTTTTAATAAAATAATTGATTTTCAATATTTCTTCATTAACTTGCGTAATATGAACAAGTTTCTTTTTTCATATGCCAATACTCTGGTGTTGCAATTGGTGAAACTAATTCGAAATAGAAAACAAAGAGTTTCACCTAAAAGAATTCATGATTTTCGTTTAACAGTCAAAAGATTACGTGCTCTTATTAGGTTGTTGAATCAATTAACAAATGAACAAGTTAACCCAAAGCTTAACAAATCATTAAGGAAAATATACACCAGTACAGGGAAGCTCCGCGACCTTCATATCCATACTATACTATTGAAAAGTATTAAAGAAAACTCTCCATATGAGGTAAAGAGATTGAGCAAATCTATTAATAAATTTGAAAAGAAAGCGAAAAAGAAAATTGATAAATCTTTCAAAAAGTTGGATTCAAATTCTTATAATTCTCTGATCTCTTTTTTCAAGGAACAAGAAAATAAAAATTTAGAAATAAGTAAAGAAATTTGTTATCAATTTGTTGAAAATAAGCATTTTAAAATCAGATTACTTGTTGGGTCTAGTTATGAAGATATTGTTCTGCACGAAATACGTAAACACCTTAAGGATATAGTATACACGTTACAACTTATACAAAATGAGGATTCAAATTTTGTAATATCAGCGAAGAATCTTAATTGGTTAAACAATTTACAGGAACGTCTAGGACTTTGGAATGATTGGTTTACACTTCATCAAATGATAATTAATGCCAATACCACAAAGCAATTATACCCTCAACTTGAGCATATTGTTGGTATTGAGATGGAAAAATCTAGGTTAGGGATTGTTAATTGTTTGTCGAAGTTTTGTGATTTAAGTCTACAAAACCGTAATTCCAATGAAAACAAATAAGATTATTTGTTTTCAAATATTCACATTGATTCTCTGAAAAGAAATTACGGGTGATAAGATTTCTATAAAAAAAATTGAAATTTTATCACCCGTTATTTATGAGTTTTTTAAGCAAAACGATTATTCGAAGTCCATATCATTATCATCACCATTTGATCTTCTTTCTTTGCGTGTACGATACTCGTTTATCCTATAAGAGAAACCTAGGTAAACAACTCTACTTTCACGAGTTCGTTCAATATTACTGGTGAAGTTGGGTCCCCATGTTTCGGACCGAAATTTTTGGGTATTAAAAATATCGCTTACTCTAAGGGTAACAGTGCCCTTACGGTTAAGTACATTAAGTCTCATACCAAGATCAACCCAGTACATTTCTTCTGTGCGTCCCTGTCCACCACCGGTTTGCCAAAAGCGCATTGAGCCGCCAACCGAAATAGATGGTGATCGGTAGTTGCCATTCATTTGTATTTCGAGGTTTCGACCAATTGACCATGTCGATGTTGCCCTTGCTGACCAGCTATTACCCTCACTTGCTTTTTGATCTAAATCGGCTGCAATTAACTTTGTGCTAAAATAACTCCCACTGGCATTGAATCGCCACCAGGGTGCAATGGTTTGTGTAAAAACACCTTCTAAACCTAAATTTTCGCTCATATCAATGTTTCGGAAAGTTGACATAGCAATACCCTCTTCATCTACTTCAACATATCGTGATATTATATCTGTAGTTTGCCTGAAAAATGCAGTTGCACTAATCCTTGTTTTAGGTAAGTTGTAGAAATAGCTCAATTCATAGCTATTTGTAAATTCAGGATTAAGCATGGGATTTCCTGTACTTAGGTTTAGGGGATCCGAGTAATCAATAAAAGGGTTTAGTAATCGGGTGTTAGGTCGGCTAACCCTTTTGCTGTATGCAATTTGAGCAGAGTTCTTGCTATTTATGTCCCATTTTATATGAGCGCTTGGAAACCAATTAAGGAATTCACGTTTTATTGGATCATCTTCTGTTGCCTTTTGTTCAGCATTGGTGTAAGCTTGTTCCACTCTTAACCCTCCTTGGTAACTAAAATTACCGTTTCCAAAGGTATTTGAGTAAATAGCGTAGGCTGAATATTGCTGTTCATCGTAAATAAAACGATTATTTCTCAGAGGATCAGGTACCCATTCTCCTGCAGTTAGCCTTGAGAATATGTAGTCGCTATCCTGCTTACGAATCATGCCTTTTAGTCCAGTTTCAAGCCTTCCACCATTTCCTATGGGTTGAACCAAATCGGCTTGAATGGTTAAAGTATTACCTAGTAGTTCAGAATTAGTTTTCTCATAAAAACTTGGGAAAAGATCGTACTCCCACCATTGAGATAAGTCGTTTGCGTTTGAACCCTGATTTGAGTTGTAAAAAATATCAGCATTGAATTCCCTTCCGTTTGGCTTACCATTAAGCCTGTAATTCATAGCTAAATTGTACGATGAAAATCCATAACCCCCTTGATTCTTTCTTAAGTAAGAATCATATAGGAAATCAATTGGAACGTAGGAATTGGTTTGTGTTAAATCCCATATGTTGAAGTCTCGATTATTTAAACCACCTGATAAGGTTAAAGTATTTGAATTATCAATAAAGTAGTCCATACCACCACTTAGACTAATAAATTGACCTTTTCGTCTAAAATCTTGATCCTGGGTTAAAAAATTTGTATTATCATTTATGTTTGTAGTTCTATCGGATAGAGTTTCTCCAGTCATTCTCATTTGACGATAACTCAGGTTAGTAAATAAGTTAACTTTATTTTGTCGATAGTTAAAGTTAACAGTACCATTGTACTTATCGCCTGTTCCTGCATTTAGCATTACCATTCCATGATAACCGGGTTCACGTCTCTTTTTCATCACAATATTGATAATCCCCGAAAGTCCATCTGGATCGTACCGTGCAGAAGGATTTGTAATTACTTCAACACTTTCAATAATACTCGCAGGAATTTCTTCAATGCTTGAATAAGTAGAAGGCCTACCGTCAACTAGTATGGTAACATTTTGACTACCTCTTAGGCTAACATTCCCATCCATATCAACTTCAATTGATGGTATTGTCTGCATGATCTCTAAAGCGGTACCTCCCTCGGCGGTTATATCCCTATCAACATTGTAAACCTTTTTATCGAGATTGTGTGTTAGCATTTGTCTTTGACCCGTCACAGTAACTGCTTCAATATTCTCTGTTGCTTGAGACAAATATAGTTCTCCCAATACAACTTCGGGTTGACGAGGATGAATGGCAAAACTTTCAATTTTTAGTGTATTGTACCCTATAAACTTTGCCTCGCCATAGTATCTACCCATGGGAACCTTATCAATCTGAAATTCACCTTTCTCATTGGTTATTCCCCCAGTAACCATAACTGAGTCTCTCATGCGGTAAAAAACAATGTTTGCGTATTCAACGGGTTCTCCATCGGATTTATCAATAATTTTTCCCATAACAGTTCCTGTAAAATCCGACATTGATTCTTGTCCACTTCCAGCACCAGGTCTTTGTCCTTGGGAAAAAAGGTGAAATGGCATTGAAAAAATAATTGTAATCAGTAAGATAGTTTTCTTATTCATATTTTTTAAATAATGATTTGAATTAATAATCATCCAATAAACACCTGTTAGACTATTTTGTTAATGAAAACTTGCGTTAGAAATTTTTTTTAAGATGTTGATTAAAATCATTTATCTGATTAAGTATGCCAATAATTAATAATTAAACTTTTTTAAATAAGTCAAAAAGACATGAAGTGACTAATTAACAAGACATTGTGGCATTTTTTTGATGTATGGCAAGTGATTTGAATAACCTCAGAATTAAAGAAATCAATAAGAAAACTTATAATTATTTGCTATGAATTTGAATAGTTTCACCATAAAATCACAGGAGGCAATACAACAGGCATTTTCAATTGCTCAAGGTTATCAGCATCCTTCTGTTGAACCCATCCATTTACTGAAGGGAATTCTGAGTCAGGCAGAAAATGTTAGTAGTTTCATTTTTAGCAAGATGGGTATTAATATTCTTAGTTTCGATACAGTTCTTGATAGTATATTAGATAGATATTCGAAAGTTACAGGAGGCGAACTATATTTAAGTTCTGCTAGCAATAGGGTTTTGCAAAAGGCTTCCAGTTTTGCAAAGGAATTGGGAGACCAATTTGTATCAATTGAACATTTGATTTTCGGACTTCTGGAATCGGGAGATCAGGTTTCTCAGATTATGAGGGATTCCGGGATGACAGATGGTGAAATGAAAAAAGTCATAGATGAACTTAGAAAAGGATCAAAGGTCGTTTCCCAATCTGCAGAGGATACCTACAATGCGCTGAACCGTTTTGCACTTCATTTAAATGAAATGGCTCGGAATGGTAAACTCGATCCGGTTATTGGTCGCGACGATGAAATACGTAGAGTATTACAGATTTTATCACGAAGGACAAAGAATAACCCAATTCTTGTTGGTGAACCAGGTGTAGGTAAAACAGCCATTGCTGAAGGAATTGCACATCGAATTGTTAATGGTGACGTACCCGAAAACTTAAAGTCGAAGCAATTATATTCTCTTGACATGGGTGCATTGATTGCCGGGGCAAAGTATAAAGGTGAATTCGAAGAAAGATTGAAATCTGTTGTCAAAGAGGTCATTGCATCCGATGGGGAAGTGGTCCTTTTCATCGATGAAATCCATACATTGGTAGGTGCCGGAAAGGGCGAAGGGGCAATGGATGCAGCCAATATCTTAAAACCTGCGCTTGCACGCGGTGAACTTCGTGCAATTGGAGCAACCACATTTAACGAGTATCAAAAGTATTTTGAAAAGGATAAGGCGTTGGAAAGAAGGTTCCAAACCGTTCTAATAGATGAACCAAACGTAACCGATTCAATATCAATTTTAAGGGGTTTAAAGGAAAGATATGAGAGTCATCATGCAGTGAGGATTAAGGACGAAGCCATAATTTCGGCCGTTGAACTCTCAAATCGTTACATTACCGAAAGGTTCCTACCCGATAAGGCCATTGACTTAATTGATGAAGCAGCATCGAAACTTCGACTTGAAATGAATTCAGTTCCTGAGAGTATCGATGAAATTGAAAGAAAGATAAAACAACTTGAAATCGAACGTGAAGCCATTAAGAGGGAAGGTGATAAGAAAAAAATGGAAATGTTAAGCCTTGAAATTGCCAACTTGAATGAGGAAAGGAATTCGCTGAGGGCAAAATGGCAATCTGAAAAAGCCATTATTGAAAAGATACAAAACCAAAAGCAAACCATAGAAAGTCTTAGAATTGAGGCCGATGAGGCTGAACGCCGGGGTGATTACGGAAAAGTTGCCGAAATTCGATACGGTCATATCAAAGAAGCTGAGCAAAATATTGAACACTTAAAGGATGAATTGGCTAAAAGCCAATCCGATTTTTCCCTTATCAAAGAGGAGGTTGATTCGTCAGATATTGCCGAGGTGGTTGCTCGTTGGACAGGTATTCCGGTTAGCCGAATGTTGCAGAGCGAACGTGAAAAGCTGCTGATTCTGGAAGATCACCTCCATAAAAGGGTGGTTGGACAGCATGAAGCTATTGCTGCTGTTTCTGATGCTGTTAGAAGAAGCAGGGCAGGTTTGCAGGATGCGAAACGTCCTATAGGATCTTTTATCTTTTTGGGGACAACAGGTGTTGGAAAAACCGAACTGGCCAAGGCACTTGCAGAGTTTTTGTTCAACGATGAGGAACTAATGACAAGAATCGACATGAGTGAATACCAGGAACGACATTCAGTTTCGCGTCTTGTGGGTGCTCCCCCAGGCTATGTGGGATACGATGAGGGTGGTCAACTTACAGAAGCAGTTCGTCATAAGCCATATTCCGTTGTGCTTCTGGACGAGATAGAAAAGGCTCATCCCGATGTGTTCAATATTCTCCTTCAGGTTCTTGAGGATGGGCGGTTAACGGACAATAAAGGTCGATTGGTTGACTTCAAGAATACCATCATTATTATGACATCCAACATTGGATCACATATAATTCAGGCTAATTTAGGGGAAGCAGCTAAAGGAATCACACAATCGGTAATAGAAAAAACAAGAGATCAAGTTTTTGAGTTGCTTAGGGTAACAATTCGACCAGAATTTTTGAACAGGGTCGATAATATCATTATGTTCTCCCCTCTAACAAAGGAAGATATTCGTGAAATAGTCAACATTCAGTTTCAAATGATTCGGAAAATGCTTGAAGAACAAGGCATTGCTATTAGTATTACCGAAAGTGCAATTGATTGGATAGTAAGATCAGGTTTTGATCCACTTTATGGAGCACGGCCAATTAAAAGGATAATGCAACGTTACATAATAAATCAATTATCCAAAGAAATATTGGCTGGAAAAATATCAAAAGAAAAACCAATCGTAATAGACTATTTTGATGATTTTGAGCTGGTATTCAGATAATTTATATGCAAAAAAACCGCTTATTAAAGCGATTTTTTTAATTACATAAAACTCTTTAGGCAGTCATCAACACTTTCTTTTATGTCGAACACAGAGTGAAGTTGGAGTAGTTTAACCAACTCCATAACTTCTTTCGAAATACAGCAGAGTTTGAGCTGCGATGCACTATTCTTAGCTGATCTGAGAATTGACAGGAGTGAACCAAACCCCGAGCTATCAATATAATCAACTCCGGCAAGGCTAACTACCATTTTAACTCCCTCCTGATCGAAAAGCATGGAAACATCCTGCTTAAACTTTTGAGATATGGCTGAATGCAACTTATTATCTGTTGCCATGGTGACAACCAGAACATCTTCAATTTTTTCAACGTTTATCATGGTGCTCTATAGTTTATATCGGTTAATAATATCCTTTAGTTCTTCAATTGCTTCTGCTGATATTGACTTGTAATTTTCAATAAGTTCGGGATACCTGTCAACTTGCTTGCTTTCTATGGCTAAATTTTCAAGAACTTTCATGTTTTCAGCTAGTTCATAAATTCCCATTGTAGAAACTGAACCTTTAATTTTATGAGCAAGTTTGCCAAGAGCCAAATGTTCACCTTTTTGGAGAAGCAAATCAAGTTGCTCTGAGAAAATGGGTACTTGTTTAATAAACATGTGGATTAGATCATGAATTAGTTCATTACTTCCCTCTGCCATGGCATTGAGAAAATCATAATCCACATATTTGTACTGATCCACTTACTAAATAATTTAATTAATGCTAAAGCAAAAATATATTTATATTTTCAGTGTTTAACTGGATATACAAATATAAACTAAAGAATCAAAAAACAATAAGAAGTATCCAATAATATTGAGTTTATTTATTGTCAAATAATAAAAAAACCTTTAGGTTTGTAGTATAAAATTTCCTAATTATTACAAATAACTCCTTATAATTTATGCTGCTATGAAACAAACTCCATTTACAAAATTTCACATTGATCTTGGAGCAAGAATGGTTCCTTTTGCTGGTTATAACATGCCCATTGAGTACTCTGGGATAAATGATGAACATATAACTGTTCGCGAAAAGGTTGGGGTATTTGATGTGTCGCACATGGGTGAGGTTTGGGTGAAGGGTTCAAAGGCACTCGATTATCTACAGTACGTTACATCGAACGATGTTGCTGCTCTTGTTGATGGGAAAGTACAGTATTCCTGTTTTCCCAATGGCAAGGGTGGTATAGTTGATGATTTATTGGTCTACCGTGTAGATGCTTTAACATACCTTTTAGTTATAAATGCAGCAAATATTGAAAAAGACTGGAATTGGCTTTGCCAACATGCTTCAAAATTTGGGTTAACACCAGGGAAGGAATTGTATAATGCTTCGGATGAAATAGCTCAGCTAGCAGTACAAGGCCCTCTTGCTCTTAGGGCAATGCAAAAACTTACCAGTGAGCCCATTGAAGATATGGAGTACTATACCTTTAAGAAAATTTCATTTGCAGGTATTAAAGAGGTAATTTTCTCAACTACAGGTTACACTGGTGCAGGAGGTTGTGAAATATACTGCAGCAATGAGGATGGAGAAAAACTGTGGAAAGCAGTTATGGATGCAGGCACTGAATTTGGCATTAAGCCCATTGGGCTTGGTGCTCGCGATACTCTTCGGTTAGAAATGGGTTTTTGCCTTTACGGAAACGATATTAATGATAACACTTCACCCCTTGAAGCTGGTTTGGGTTGGATAACAAAATTTGTCGATCACAAAAACTTCATCGATAAGGATTACATGCTTGATCTTAAGGCAAACGGATTGAACAGAAAACTTATTGGTTTTGAAATGATAGACAGGGGGATTCCTCGTCAGCATTACGAAATTATGGATGAAGAGGGTGAAGTAATTGGCGAAGTAACTTCAGGCACCATGTCGCCCATGATGAAAGTAGGTATTGGAATGGGGTATTTAACACCAGAATATGGCAAACCAAGTACAGAGATCTTCATCAATATCAGAAATAAGAATTTAAAGGCAAAAGTTGTTAAATTGCCTATCTATAAGAAGAACAATTAGTTTTAACATCTATCAATTCAAGAGGTGTGGGGCTTGTTCCATGCCTCTTTTTTTACATTACACTGAGAGAGAAAGAATTATTAATTCATCAATGTGTTGACTAATCATATATTTTTTGTATATTGATCGGGTTCCCTTTTTTAACCAATAGTTGAATGGAAACTTTGTGTTTTTAATTTGAAGGCATTTTTATACAAACTCAGTGAATGGTACCTTTTATTTCTGCTTTAAATCATTTCAGATTTTTAGGTAATGTGAAAAAATAGTTAGAAATTTGACAAAAAATAGCAAATTGTATTACAATTTAAAACTTGATACACTATGAAGAAGCACAATTTTAATGCGGGCCCATGCATCCTTCCGGATGTAGCCCTACAGAATACCGCTAAAGCGGTACTTGATCTGGATGGAATAGGCTTGTCGCTTATATCCATATCCCATCGTTCCAAAGAGTTTCAGGCAATAATTGATGAAACAGTTGCTCTTTGGAAGGAGTTGCTTAATATTCCAGAAGGATATCATGTATTATTCCTTGGTGGTGGAGCAAGTTTACAGTTCTGCATGCTTCCATACAACATAATGAATAAAAAATCAGTTTACCTCGAAACAGGGGTTTGGGCAAAGAAAGCATTGAAAGAAGCAAAATTCTTTGGAGATACAAGTGCTGTAGCATCCTCTGCCGATAAGAATTTTTCATATATTCCCAAGGGATATACTATCCCAAAGGATGCCGATTACTTCCACATCACTACTAATAATACCATTTATGGTACAGAAATCCACGAAGATTACGATTGTCCCATTAAATTGGTTGCTGATATGTCGTCGGACATTATGAGTCGACCGGTTGATGTAAGCAAATATGCTTTAATTTATGGTGGTGCACAGAAGAATGTGGGTCCAGCTGGTGTAACCTTTGTTATTGTCCGTGAGGATATTCTTGGTAAAGTTGATCGTCCAATTCCTACTATGCTCGATTATCGTACTCACATAGCCGAAGGTTCAATGTTTAACACGCCTCCATGTTTTGCCATCTATACCATGCGCGAAACCTTAAAGTGGGTTAAGAGCTTGGGTGGATTGAATAAAATGTACGAGATCAACAAGAAGAAAGCCCAACTTTTATACGATGAGATTGACCGCAACTCCATGTTTGTTGGTACTGCCGCAAAGGAAGATCGCTCATTGATGAATATTTGTTTTGTTATGAATGAGCAGTACAAAGATAAGGAGGAAGCTTTTATGGAGTTTGCCAAAAAAGCCGGTATGGTTGGTATTAAAGGGCATCGCTCTGTGGGAGGATTCCGTGCATCAACCTATAACGCACTTCCCATTGAAAGCGTACAAGCTTTGGTTGATAGCATGAAGGAGTTTGAAAAGCAAAATGCATAGTGATTTTTAATCTAAAGGGTTGAATTGGTGTTTTCAATTATTCAACCCTTTTTTATTGGAACATCTTAACGTATTAAGGTCATAATTTACTAATCGAATTAAACATTAATTAAAAATAAAAATTTATGGCAAAAGTACTTGTAGCAACCGAGAAACCCTTTGCAAAGGAAGCCGTTGACGGAATCCGAAAGATTGTTGAGGGTGCAGGCTTTGAGCTTGCCCTATTGGAGAAATATACCGATAAAGCCGATCTTTTGAAGGCTGTTGCAGATGTGGATGCAATTATTGTTAGAAGTGATAAGGTGACTGCTGAAGTAGTTGATGCAGCGAAGAACCTTAAAATTGTCGTTCGCGCCGGTGCAGGTTACGATAACCTTGACCTTGCTGCTTGTACAGCAAAGGGTGTGGTGGCAATGAATACTCCCGGACAAAACTCGAACGCTGTGGCTGAATTGGCTATAGGTATGATGATATTCATGGCTCGCAATCAGTTTAATCCCGGAACGGGTAAAGAAATAAAGGGGAAAAAACTTGGTATCCATGCCTACGGCAACGTAGGGAAACTTGTTGCCTCTCATGCTAAAGGATTTGGAATGGAGATTTATGCATTCGATCCCTTCGTTAAGAAAGAAGATATGGAAAAGGATGGAGTTAAGGTTGTAAATTCAGTGGATGAATTGTATGCTGTTAGCGATTATTTATCATTGCATATTCCAGCTAACGACCAAACCAAGAAATCAATAGGGTATAATATTCTATCTAAAATGCCAAAGGGTGCATGCTTGGTTAATACTGCCCGTAAGGAGGTTATTGATGAGGATGGATTGGTAAAAGCATTTGAAGACAGGCCTGATTTGAAGTATGTTACTGACATTGCAGCCGAAAACCACACTATTTTGGTCGAGAAATTTGGCACACGTGTTTTTGCAACTCCAAAGAAAATGGGCGCTGAAACAGCTGAAGCAAACATTAACGCTGGGTTAGCAGCTGCAACACAAATTGTAAACTTCATTAAAAACGGTGATCATACATTTCAGGTTAATAAGTAACTTTTTTTCCCGTTGAGTATATTTTAGATCAGAATTATTATTCAAATTAAACTAGATTAATTGTTATGGTTAAGATAAAACCCTTCAAGGGCATACGCCCTCCAAAAGAATATGCAAAGCAAGTAGCTGCACGTCCATACGATGTTCTTAATTCAAAAGAAGCAAAAGTTGAAGCAGGCGAAAAATCCCTATTGCACATAACTAAACCTGAAATTGATTTCGATCCAATTATTGATGAGCATTCAAAAGAAGCCTACGACAAAGCCATAGAAAACTTCAAGAAATGGCAGGAGAGGGGCTGGCTGGTACAGGATAAGAAAGATGCATATTATGTTTATGCTCAGACTATGAAAGGAAAAACTCAGTATGGGTTAACTGTTGCCTGCCATACCGACGACTATATGCAAGGAAAAATTAAAAAACATGAGTTAACCCGACCTGACAAGGAGGATGACAGGATGATTCATGTTAGAAACCAGAATGCCAACATCGAACCTGTTTTCTTTGCTTATCCAGCTAATAGTGAGATTGACGATTTAGTGGATAATGTAGTTAAGAGCAAGAGACCCGAATATGACTTTGTAGCTGATGATGGATTTGGACACCATTTATGGGTAATAGATGATGATGATACTATTAATCAAATCACTTATATCTTTTCCCGAATGCCAGCACTTTATGTTGCCGATGGGCATCATAGAACTGCTGCTGCAGCAAGAGTAGGTCAGGAAAAAAAGAGCAAAAACCCTAATCATAACGGTGAAGAAGAATATAACTATTTTCTTGCCGTAATTTTCCCCGATGATCAGCTTACCATTATTGACTATAACCGGTTGGTTAAGGATTTAAATGGTTTAACACCCACTCAGCTAATTGAGAGGTTAATGGAATTCTTTGATATAGAGGAAAAGGGTGCTGATATATATAAACCATGCAAATTGCATAATTTCAGCATGTATCTTGAGGGCAAGTGGTATTCGCTCACCGCTAAAAAAGGAACTTACAATGATAATGATCCAATAGGAGTGTTGGACGTAACAGTTCTTTCGAATTTAGTGTTTGACAAAATACTAGGAATCTCTGATCTGAGAACTTCAAAACGAATTGATTTTGTGGGCGGAATACGTGGATTAGGAGAGCTAAAACGACGTGTTGATAATGGAGAAATGGCTGCAGCTTTTGCTTTATACCCAGTTTCCATGAAACAGCTAATCGATATTGCTGATACGGGTAATATAATGCCACCAAAAACAACCTGGTTTGAGCCTAAACTTAGAAGCGGATTGGTGATACATAAACTTGATTAGCTGATTATTTGCCATTAAGACGGGTAGCATTTGTGCTACCCGTTTTTTTTATTGAAAATTTGAAAACGACTTTATTACATTTGTTATAGTTTTCGTAGTAGTTTACCTTTGCAAAAAGTTCCTCACCATGAGTTATATTAAAGAGAATTTAACAATCTTAAAAAAAGAAATACCACAAAAGGTTACTCTTGTTGCAATAACAAAAACCCATCCCCCTGAAATGATCATGGAGGCATATGATGCTGGACATCGGGTTTTTGGAGAGAATAAAGTGCAGGAAATGGTTGGAAAGTACCAGTCTCTACCCAAGGATATTGAATGGCATATGGTAGGGCATCTGCAAACCAACAAGGTTAAGTACATTGCACCTTTTGTCAGCCTCATTCATTCCATTGATAGTTTAAAGCTCCTTATCGAGATAAATAAGCAGGCTGCTAAGTGTGGGAGAGTTATCAATTGCCTCTTACAAATGCATATTGCAGAAGAAGAAACAAAGTTTGGTTTGTCATACAATGAAATTGTTGAGTTACTGAGTTCAAACGAATACAGAACGTTAAAAAATGTTAGCCTTTTAGGATTGATGGCAATGGCAACTTTCACTGACGATATGGAGCAAGTACGAAAAGAGTTTAGGGTATTATCAAGCACTTTTAAGCAAATTAAAAATACATTCTTCCACCAAATCGATGATTTTAAAATTCTATCTATGGGTATGTCAAGCGATTACAAAGTTGCCATCGAAGAAGGTAGTTCAATGATTAGGGTGGGTAGTATAATTTTTGGTGAAAGGTTTTATGGTGCGAACTAAAAAAATAGCTATTTTTCCAAGCATTTTCATCACATAATAGCAAGCAAATGGCAAATTTACAGACAACTTACTTGGGAATTAACCTGAAGAACCCCTTAATTGTGAGTAGTTCAGGGTTAACATCTAATATTGAGTCCATCAAAAAGCTGGAAGCGAACGGAGCAGCTGCTGTGGTTTTAAAATCACTTTTCGAAGAGCAGATCCTTCATGAAGCAGGATCTCTTTCTGTGCATAGCGATTATCCCGAAGCTGAAGACTATCTAAAAGCCTATGTCACGAGTAACAATGTAAGTAAATACCTTGATCTAATTACAAAGGCTAAGCAATCTGTAAGTATACCTGTAATAGCGAGCATAAATTGTATTTACGCTTCAAAATGGATCGATTTTGCTGCACAAATACAAAGTGCTGGTGCTGATGCTCTTGAGGTAAATGTCTTCTTATTTCCAACTGATAGCAAGAAAACATCCGAATATTATGAATCAGTTTACTTTGACCTTGCCGAAAAATTAAAGGACGTAATTTCCATCCCAGTTTCATTTAAACTAGGCGATCATTTTACTAATCCTATTCGCATCATTGAGCAATTATGGTATCGCAAGGTTAAGGGTGTAGTTCTTTTCAATAGATTTTTTGCACCAGATCTTGATATTGATAATATGAAAGTGGTTTCGGCAGAAGTTTTTAGCAATCCATCAGATTTAAGGGATACTTTGCGTTGGGTTGCCATTGCCAGTCACGAAGTTCCAAAAATCGATATATCAGCGTCAACCGGAATACACAATGGCGATGCAGCAGTAAAGATGTTGCTTTCAGGTGCTACTAGCGTTCAAGTTTGTTCTACTCTCTATATTAATGGTCACTCTCATCTTAAAAAGATTGTTGAGTTTATAGAACATTGGATGGAAGTAAAGGGTTACAAAAGCATTGAAGAATTCAGAGGAGCAATGAACTATGGAAAAATTGGTGATCCTGATGTTTATGAGCGAAGCCAATTCATGAAATACTATTCCAGTCACGACTAGATCTTACATGCTACACATACAGTAATGGGAAGTTTTTTTAAGCTTCCCTTTTTGCTTTATTCAGAAGACTCACCATTTCAAGAATAAGCAGTTGCTTGTCGCGATTTGAATGGGCTAAATCTTTTTTTAAAGAAGTCAAATGATCATCAATTTCTTTCAAAGATAGGTTTTCTAGGGAATTCTCAATAACTGTAAAGGCTTCGAAAGCTGCTTGGTAATTTCCCTTTTGAAGTATTTCGAAGAAGATTTCCAATTCATTTGAAAAGTCTAATCGGCTTTGCCAACAAATGGTCAAAATATCATTCACCTGTTTTTGAGGGAATGATTTTTTTAGGTGATTAACCAACAATGGAATTGCAGCATTCTCTTTTACATCAGAAATAAAATTTACAATATTTTTTTTCAATACTTCCGAACGATCCATTAACAACAAGTCTAGCAATGGTTCTATAATAAAAAGGTTATAACTTTCTTTAAAATATAGCAATGTAGAAATTACCTTTTCATCGGAATCGTTCATCAATGAATCTATAATCATTTTTTGGTGTTCCTTACTATATTCTTCCCTGTATTTTTCCATATTAGAATTAATATAAGACGCAAAAGTAATAATGTTCTTTTTAATAAAAATGCAATTTTTAACAGATATCTTTTTCAATATGTAATTATATTGGCATTAAACCAAATTAGTAGAATCCATCATTTAAAATTTTATACATCATTTGCTTAAATATTTCTTTTTTATTGAATTTTTTTAAAAAAATGCCGTATTTTGGGGATTATTTTAAAAGATTGCCTTTCGTAAAAAAAAAAATGTTATTTTTACTTGATAAAAGTGTTTTTTTTACGTAAACACCTCAAAAAAATCTAGTTATGTCAAAAAGGTTACTAGTAGGTGATATCAAAGGGTTTATAGCTCTTTTTTTAATGATCTTTATACTAAGCTGTTCCTCAGAATCGCCTCGAAAAGACAGGATAGAGGTGGATGCTTCCGACATTTCATCTCAAGATTTGGCTAAGGAAGGAATTCAAACTGCACGTCAAATCTTTTATTCTTTACCTTCTCCACTTGAGACAGCCATGATTCTCAAGCGTTCTGGAGCACAGTATAACGAAGAATTGTTAAATCCCGTTGAAAATGCTTCAAAATACACAACCAACAAGAGTATGGCTCTTAATTTGGGGATTTATAGTACTGACTTGAGTTATGCCAGTTTATTTGACCAAACACAGGCTTCTATAAGGTACATGGCGGTTTCAAAACGAATGGCTGAAGGATTAGGAATTCTTAATGCAATTGATAATTCTATTATCCAAAGACTTGAAGAGAATGTAAATAATCGTGAAGCGATTATGGATATTATTTCCGAATCTTTACTTAATACAAGCTCAATTCTTGAGGAAGACGATAGGGTAGCAATTGGATCAATAATACTTGTAGGTGGTTGGATTGAAGGTTTATACATTGCAACTTCACTTGTTGATGATGTCAAACGCGCAGATAATGAGTTGGTCGATAGAATAATTGATCAGAAGTTATCCTTAACAACGGTAATAAACCTTTTAGAACAGCATAAAGAAAATTCTGATGTTAGGGATGTAATGGCTGATGTTAAGACTCTACTGACTATTTACGATAAGATTCAAATATCTTTTTCTGGAGTTGAGGCGGTAGAAGAAGAGGGAGAAACCACAGTGCTGCGCAGTAAAAATGTGGTGTCTGTTAGCCCTGCTGTTTTTGATGAATTAAGAAATAAAGTTGCTTCTATTCGCTCAAAATATATCATGTAATAACAAGCACTCATTATGAGACCATTGGCTTATATATTGATAATAGGTAGCATTGTTCTAAGTTCAATAGATGCAAATGCACAATGCAAAAATTTTGCGAAAAGAGTTTGTCGACTCGAATTATCTCCCTTTATTCATGATGGGAATTACAATGCAGCTGTTCTTACTGAAGGAGAAGATGCCGAACTTTTTAAAACTTTTTATGCAGGACAGGAGTATCGTATCGCAGTTTGTGGTTCAGAATCACTTCCTAGAGTTGAGTTTATGGTAATGGATGTTGAGAGAAGAGTTCTTTTTACCAATGCTAGAAAGGACTTTATTCCTTACTGGGACTTTAAGGTTGAAGCAACTCAACAGCTTATCGTGGTAGTAAAAGTTCACGATGATCCCAATAGCAATCCAGATATGTTAGCCAGCGGTTGTGTTGCCATTATGTTTGGTTTAAAAACGGATTAATACTTTAATTTTTTTTTTAAAAAGCCGCATTTTGCGGCTTTTTTCTTTTTGACGAATAATATAATCATTAAAAAAAAATCATTTTTCCAATTTGGTCGAAAATAACTTAGAATGGAGGAATTTCCCCGTTATGCTTTCAGAATATTTTGCTAGTTCCTCAGGAGTTCCTGTAAATACTATATTTCCCCCATTTTCACCCCCATCTGGACCCATATCGATAATCCAGTCAGAACATTTTATGACCTCTAGATTGTGTTCAATGATAATCAGGCTATGACCTTTTCTTAGCAATTCATTGAAAGACTCAAGGAGTTTTTTGATATCGTGAAAGTGTAGCCCAGTGGTAGGTTCATCGAAGATGAATAGATGTGGCTGAACTGCTTGCTCTTTTTGAAGGAAAAGCGCAAGTTTAACTCTTTGGCTCTCGCCTCCACTTAGCGTACTTGATGATTGTCCCAATTTAATGTAGCCCAATCCAACATCTTGCAATGGCTTTAACCGAGTGATTATTTTTGATGTAGTTTTTGAATCTTTGTCTTGAAAAAATTCTATGGCCTGATTAACTGTCATCTCTAAAACATCGAAAATACTGTTTCCTTTATATTTTACTTCTAGAACGTCATCCTTAAATCGTTTACCATTACACGATTCACATATTAGGGTTACATCAGCCATGAATTGCATTTCAACGCGAATAACCCCTTCACCTTGACACTCTTCGCACCTACCTCCTTCAATATTAAATGAGAAGTGAGATGGCTTATATCCATTTCGCTGGGCGTATGGTTGTTCCGCAAAAAGTTTTCGAATTTCATCGTAAGCCTTAATGTAGGTAACAGGGTTAGATCGGGATGATCTACCAATGGGGTTTTGATCAACCATTTCGACACCTTTTAAGAGATGTATATCTCCAGTAATTGAATCGTGCTCACCAGGTCTTTCACCGTATCCATTCATTTTTTTGAGAAGCGATGGATAAAGTATTCCCTTTACCAGAGAAGATTTTCCTGAACCGCTTATTCCTGTTACTGTCACCATACAATTCAAGGGAAACCTCACATCTATATTTTTTAGATTATTTTCTCTCGCTCCAATAATCTCAATATAGTTTGTCCATTTCCTTCGTGTTGAAGGAATATCTATCTTTTCAATAAAATTTAGATACTTTGAAGTAAGGCTGTTTTCAGCATTAAACAATTCAATTTGATTACCTTCAAAAACAATTTCACCCCCAAGCCTACCGGCTAAAGGACCAATATCAATTATGTGATCTGCTGATCTGATTATTTCCTCATCGTGTTCAACAACGATAACAGTATTGCCCAAATCCCTTAAATCCATTAAAACTTTTATTAGTAAATGTGTGTCCCGAGGGTGAAGCCCTATGCTAGGTTCATCTAAAATGTAAAGTGATCCCATTAGGTTAGAACCGAGAGATGTAGCCAGGTTTATTCTTTGCGATTCGCCCCCAGAAAGTGTTGATGACAAACGATTTAATGATAAGTAGCTAAGTCCAACATTGAGTAGATATGACAATCTGTTTTGTATTTCAGTAATAATTCTTTTCGATACCTTACTCTCATAATCGGTAAGGCATAGCTGTTGAAAAAACTGATGTAGTCTGCTAATGGGTAAATCAACAAGTTCAGGAAGAGTTTTATCACAGATTTTTACATATGTTGCCTCTTTACGGAGTCGTTTCCCTAAGCATTCTGGACATATAGTTTTTCCCATATATCTCGAAAGCATTACCCGATATTGAATCTTATACTTTTTCTCTTCCAGGTAATTAAAGAAATCAGACAAACCTACAAACCCATGATTACCATTCCACAGGAGCAATTTGTGTTCTTCGGATAATTGATGATAGGGTTTGTGAATAGGAAAATTATACCTATCGGCATGTTGAATGAACAACCTCTTGTACTCGCTCATACTTTCACCTTTCCAGCAGGCTACAGCATCATCATAAACCGATAGACTTTTATCGGGAACAACAAGATTCTCATCAATTCCAATTACTTTACCATATCCCTCGCATCTTGGACAGGCTCCCAAAGGATTATTGAAGCTAAACAAGTGCTCGTTTGGCTCTTCGAATTCGATTCCATCAGCCTCAAAACGACACGAAAAGAAAGTTTCGATCCTTTTATCATCCTCGAAAACCGCAACTATGCAAGTGCTCTTTCCTTCTGCAAATGCAGTTTGAACCGAATCAGCACATCTGCTAAGAAAATCTTCATCATGCGAAACGTTATATCTGTCGATTACAAGTTTCAGCTTAGCACCTGAAATTGATAGCAATTGACGGATTTCTTTGCTATCGATTCGTAAAATCTGATTTTCTAATTCAATTCGAGTAAAACCTTCACTTGAAAGTGAGTCCAGTTTTTGTTCGGGAGTAGTGCCGTTTGTAAGATTTATTGGAGCTAAAATCATTTGCTTTGTTCCATCAGGATATGAAGCAATGAAATCAACTACATCGGAAACACTATGTTTGGTAACCTTGTTGCCTGAAATGGGTGAATAGGTTAGCCCAATACGGGCATATAAAAGTTTGAGATAATCGTATATTTCTGTTGATGTACCTACAGTAGAACGTGGATTATGTGTGTTTACCCTTTGCTCAATTGCAATTGCAGGGGGTATCCCGGAAATATTCTCAACTTCAGGCTTAGAAATTCTGCCCAAAAATTGACGGGCATAAGCTGATAGACTTTCAACATAACGCCGTTGACCTTCGGCATAAAGTGTATCAAACGCCAGAGATGATTTTCCAGAGCCTGATAAGCCAGATATTACAATTAATTTATTTCGAGGAATATCTAATGATATATTCTTAAGATTGTGAACTTTAGCTCCCTTTATTGAAATAACATTGTTTGAATTTTCCTTTGACATTTGGTGTAATGTTAACCTGCAAATTTATTGAAATTTTACCTTTTTTTATTCATGATATTACTGTAAGAAATTATTAATAGGAATATTAATAAAGGTTATACATTTTATATGGTTAAAAAAAATACTTTTTTGTTGCCATATGTCAAGCATTTTCATCTACTAATCAACTACTATTAAATGTTATAACATATATTATAGTTAAAGAGGCTAAGTTTTTTTTTGAAAAATTCTTTTTTTTGAAAAATAATTACTTACTTGGCATGGTAAATGTAAAAGCATACTTATTCTAAAACCAAAAACCTAGATTGCCTATTGACAAATTCTACCTGAATTAACCAAAAAGTAAGGAGGTAGTTTTGGAGTTACATAATCTCACTGATTTTGAGCTTGTCAATAAGTTCATATCAGGCAGTCAACAGGCAATGGAAATACTAATCCGTCGTCATCGTAAAAGAGTTTTTGGATACATTCTTCTCTTAGTTAAGAATCATACCACTGCAGAGGATATCTTTCAGGATACTTTTGTAAAAGTTATTAATTCTTTAAAGGAAGGAAAGTATACCGATAATGGCAGATTTGTTTCATGGGTAATGCGTATTGCTCATAATCTTATTATTGATCATTTTCGTCGTGAGAAGCAGGTTAATACCTATTCCAATGATGATAGCACGATAGATATTTTTAACTCACCTAGATTCTCTGATAAGAATGTAGAGGAGCATCTTGTTTATGAGCAAATATTAAATGAGGTAAGAGTTTTGGTAGAAACACTTCCTGATGAACAAAAAGAAGTAGTGCTTTTAAGGCACTATGCAGGATTAAGTTTTAAAGAAATTGCAGAGCAAACAAACGTGAGTATTAATACTGCTTTGGGGCGTATGCGTTACGCATTAATAAATATGCGTAAAATAATGGAACAAAAAAATCTTACACTAACACTTTAAGCACTTTTTTATACTGTTTGGATTACCCCAGAAGTTCATTTGATCATCTGGGGTTTAATTCTTTTGGTATGTGTAAATATCCCTATATCAAATAAAGTGATATCCATATTTTTTGTATTTAAGTCTAAATTTAACAATATAATAATAGGTATTTTCGTTCTGTAAGTTGAAAGTAAACTTTAATCGGATATTGCCTATGCAAAAAACTTTTACTTCGTTTCTTTGGGCTTATCAGAATTATGAATCAAGGCAGCAGGTAAACGACTTATTCGTTATCGATAAAATTTTCGATCCCTGTGAGCTTTTTGAAAAAATTCTAGTTGAGCTCGAACAAAAAGTTCCTGAAATTCAGGAGGATGTATTGAAAGAAATATTTCAAAAGGTTTAAAAGCCAAAAAAATTAAAAAAACCAGAAAAAAATCTGGTTTTTTTATTGACATATTAAAATTAAAATGATATATTTGTGATATTAAAATAATATCATAATTTTATAAAACAATGGAAAAAGAATCAAAACCTTTGAATGGCTTCCTGATGCTCCTAGTATTCATATTAGTACTGGTTGTAGCGATTCTTGGAGCAGCTTTATATGAGCAACTTTGGCTCATTGTAGTAATGGCACTGACCATTATAATGGCTCCTGGTTTCGTTGTGGTAAATCCCAACGAATCTATAGTTCTTGTACTTTTTGGGAAGTACTGTGGCACTATAAAAAAGAATGGATTTTTTTGGACGAATCCGTTTATGGTTAAAAAGCGAATATCGTTGAGAGCTAGAAATTTTGATGGTGAACCTATAAAGGTAAATGATAAGGTTGGAAACCCAATAATGATTGGCCTTGTTCTGGTTTGGAAGGTAGAGGATACTTTTAAAGCTGCCTTTGAGGTGGATGCATACGAGCATTTTGTTGTTGTTCAGAGCGATGCTGCTCTTAGAAAGATGGCAGGGTTGTATCCTTACGATAACTTCGATAACGAAAACGAGGATATTACACTTAGGGCAAGCGGAGAAGAGGTTAACATAAAACTTGAAGAAGAACTACGAGAACGCTTAGAGATGGCCGGTATTAATGTTATAGAAGCAAGGATTAATTACATTGCCTATGCTGCAGAAATTGCTGGTGCCATGCTTCGTCGCCAGCAAGCAACGGCTATTGTTGCTGCACGAGAGAAAATTGTTGAAGGAGCAGTGGGGATGGTTCAACTTGCCCTGACTCAACTATCAGAAAAGAATATCATAGATTTGGATGAAGACAAGAAAGCTGCGATGGTAAGCAACCTAATGGTTGTACTTTGTTCTGATGAGGCTGCTAGTCCAGTTATTAATGCAGGAACGCTTCATCAATAACAAGAAACTAAATCAGAATGCAAATCTTTGAAGATTATAAAAGGATTGCTCAGCATAATGGTTTTAAGTATTTTGATCAGTTTGAAAGTCGTAACTTCTTAATTCCAAGCGATAGGATTCTTAACTCCAAGGTATGTTGCTTACAGGATAGTGAATTTGTGTATTTTGCTTCCGATTCATATGCTGCAAAGGCTTATGTAAGTTCAACCTTCTCGGGGGTTTACACTGCACTGCCAATTTTTGCCCATAATTTTGAGGCGATAATCTCAAAGCATTTCTGGTATGATTTCCTTTCGGGTGAGAAAAGGGTAACCACCGGTGATTCATATTTAGATACAAATCTTAGAATTAACACGAATAATATCGAAATTATTCTGCGTGTTCTGAATGTTCGACTTGTTAATATCTACTTGGATTTGTGGGAGAAGTATTCACCGGTAAAAATTGTAATGGGTTCGAATTATCTGCCTGAGGTTGATGTACTCAAGGACAAATTGGTGGTAGGAGTAGAGTTAAAGGATTGGATAATTCCCGAAAAGTTTGATGAAACCTACAGAAGGTTTAAGGATTTTCTAATCACCATGAAAACCTCGGTCAGCAAGGATTGGAAATAGCGATTAAAGTATTGAATTTGAAAGGTTCAATCTTATGAACTAAACAGTTTTGTTATGAATAAGAAAAAATCATTTGTGCTACGGATCGATCCGGAGAAGCTGGAGTCACTTGAGAAGTGGTCGTCCGATGAGTTCCGTAGCATAAATGGTCAGATAGAGTGGATTATTGATCAAGCTCTAAAAAAAGCAGGGCGTTTAAAAGGAAAAAAAAGTGATGAAAAGAATTAGCAAATTATCGTTATTTCTGATAATAACATTTACGGTTAACTTCTCGATAGCATTGATATTTTATGCGTTAGGGGTTTCCTTTACGGGGATAAACGCAATGATATTAGGATCGGCATACATGTTTGTCCCCATGCTCACGGTTCTTCTCATTGAGAAGGTTATCTACAAGGAGAAGATAAAGGAAAGCATGCAAATCTCCTTCAATTTCAATATTTGGTTGCTAGTTGCCATACTAATACCTCCATTTTTGGGGATCATAACCCTTGGGGTTAGCCTTTTGTTTCCAGATGTTACATTCACTCCAGATATGTCAGGGATGTTTAAGCGTTACGAGGCGATGCTTTCGGCCGAGGAAATTGAGCAGATGAAGCTTTCGTTTAAGATGATGCCCATACACCCCTTCTTTATGACGCTCATACAGGGGTTACTAGCAGGCATTTCCATCAACGCACTTGCTGGTTTTGGAGAGGAACTGGGATGGAGGGGTTTTATGCTAAGGGAATTCAGGGGAAAGTCGTTTGTTAAGACCTCTATTGTAATTGGCGCAATATGGGGATTCTGGCACGCACCCTTAATTCTTCAGGGACACAATTACCCTCAAAATCCCCAGATAGGTGTAATAATGATGGTGATTTGGTGTATCCTGCTGTCATTCTTGATCAGTTACATCACCATTAAAGCAAAATCGGTAATAGTCGCTGCAGTAATGCATGGAGTACTCAACGGAACTGCTGGTCTAGCGTTTCTTGTAATTGATGGAGGTAACGATCTCACAGTTGGGGTTACAGGTTTTGCTGGTTTTATATCATTAATTATTATGATAGTAGGGTTTTACATTTACGATACCTGGATATCAAAGGAAAGAATTATGAGTAGCAAAGTAGAATGGTTGCAAGCAAAATAACTAATTAATTGATTATGGGGAAATTAGTACGTTCCAAACAGCCCTGCCCTAAGTGCGGTGGAAAGGATTTTGAGCTTGGCGAGGCTTACATTGCCGGGAGTATTTTTACAAAGCTTTTCAACATTCAGAATCGGAAGTTTAGCTCTTTTACTTGCACTAAATGCAGGTATACCGAGTTCTATCAGGTACCTGCACGGAAAGCACTAAATGTTCTGGACTTCTTCGTAGGATAGGGCTACTCAGTGTCTTTATCCAATACTAACTGAAACGACTCTTGTCCAATTTTCTTGTTGAACAGAAAAACTTGCAGCAAATAATTTCCAGATTGCCTGCTTTCGGGTTCTATTGAAATTGAAGTACTTATTGTTGTTGGTAAAATTATTTGATTTAACTCAAATGGTTTTCTGAAGAAAGTTTTGCCATTGGGATCAACCCATGCCAGATGAAATACGAGGGGTTTACAATCAGGATTATCAACATCAAAAAGTTGTACATGGGCATGAACACGTGCCTTTTTGGATAAGCTGAATACTTTGTTGATATTGATGGGTTGCCCTGTTTTTTTGTCGATTGAACTACACATTGAAATTGAGACTCTTGCGCTGGCGTTACTAACTTCTGGTTTTGCTTCAATTACTTGTATTTCAAATTTTTTCTCAGCAATTATCTGCCTAAAAAGTTTAATTTGTAAACAGTAAGTCCCTTCTTTTCTTGTTTCTGGAGAAAAAGAAACAGAACTCTTCAAGTATGAAGAAGAATCGGAGGCAAGTAGGTTAATTGTTCGGGCAAAGAATGCTTTACCATCTGGATCAATCCATTCAACTCTGAAGTCAAGGTCTTCGTTACCATAGGCAAAGCGATTGGTAAGCTCAACATACGAGTGTATCCATGACTTTTTTGAAATGGTAAAAATTGAATCTGGTGAAAGGATTTTACCAGTTTTCCTATCGGCACGGCTCCCAAAATGTATTATGGCCGAAAGGTCAGAGTTTTCATCAGGGTTATATTCATCAAGAGACTGAAGTGTGAATAGCTTTTCAGCAATCAACTCTCGGAAGAGATAAACCCTTAACCTGTACTCTCCAGGAATTCGGTTTTGAGGACTAAGGGCGATAGTGCTGTTTAGGGTAGTGGTTGAGTCGTAAGGTTCTATGCTGAATTGCTTGCAGAAAATAGAGGTACCGTTGGGGTTTACCCAATCGAGGTGGAACATAAGAGGACGATTACCCAAAGCAAATCGATTTTCTAAATAAACAAAGGCACGCAGATATTCATCCTCTTTGATGGGGAAAATGATATTGGGAAGAAGAGGGTTTCCCGATTTAGGGTTAACCCTAGTAGACAGTAAAATTTCAGCATTTACGTCAAGGTTATTCTTGGGTACGAATGTTATTGTTGAGCTGGAGGTAATTACAGGATTCTCAATTCTGGTTGAACACCCATTGGTAATTAGTGCAATCAGAATGAATAGCAATATGTTATGGAAACTACATCGCATAGAGAGCCCTTTGGTTAAATCATTCGAATAAAGAAGTTGTTGCTTTTGATCTTAATACCATAGAACCATTTAGAGAGTGGAAGCATAATGGCAAGCATTATTATAAAGCCGATAAGGGTAGTGTATATACTCCCTTCGCGGTAGAAAAAGTCGAACCGTTTTATGAAAATCCCTAAAATGGCAAGATGTATGGTGTAAAAAAATAATGGTACTTTTCCGGGTATGCTAAAGATGGTTAAGAGTTTTGGAAATACTTTTCCTAAAACCATGAAAAGGGTTACTCCCAGAACAACTAATCCAAAGAACCAGAGGTTGTGAAAAAGGCTAGGGGGATATTTCTGATCAAGGAAAAAGGAGTAGGTACCAAAGCTGGAAAAATCTAGAATATTTCCATATCCTCTAAAAAGCCTTACTATGAAAGCCAAGCATAAAGCAATAAAGCCAATTCCAATTCCCATAATCAACCTTTTACTATGAGTTTTCCAAAGTTGAAACCAGCCTGTAGCCATTACAGAACCTAATAATGCGAGAGCAAACCATGGAATAACCGGATACTTATTAAAACTACCAGATGTTATTAGAGTTTCCATTAAATAGCTGAATGAGGAAATGGAATGGTTATAGTTAATAATGATAAGAATCGGATGTAATGCAAGAATGAAAAGGGCAAGTGATAATCGATACTGCCAATTCCATGATACTATCAATGTTAAAAAAATCATGGAGAAGCCAATGGTTGAGATAATACCGAGATGCCACGGGTTAAAAGATTGAAAACCTCCCCATGAAGAGTTTACCCAAGTTATTTGAATTATTATCAAAAATAAACCACGTTGAATCAGATGCCATTTGGCTTGCCATGGTGTAGAACCCTTCTTAGTATTTTTGGTGAAGGATAGCCATATCATTGCGCCAGCCATTATTAAAAAACCAGGGGCACAAATATATCCCATGTATCGGAGTGCAAATTGACCCCACGAAGGAAAAAGAGGATCATACTCATTGAGTTGTTTCCAGAAAGAATTTAGGTAGTAGGAACAATGCCCTAAAAGCATTAATACCCCAATGAAACCACGAAACTGATCGACATATTCATACCTTTGAACAGTATTTGATGTGGAATCCATTCTTTCCTTTTTCAATTATTTTGGGATTTTTACTATAATCAGACCTTCAATATCATCGGCTATGTATATATAATCCTCGTCAAAATCGAAACCAAGAGCATATTTTGCATTGACCCAACCGATTCTCTTTAAGCTAGTAGGGTGAGTTGCATCGAGAATCTGTAACCCTGCCTTCTGTGTTGAGACATAAAGTTTATTATTGTAAAATGCTAAATCGTTTGCCACACCACCCGTTTCATAGGTTGCAGCAATTATTGGGTTATTTATGTCGGAGAAGTCGATAATTTGAACTCCAGCCCATCGGCTGGCAACGTAGGCAATGGGAAGTTCATTGTGTAAGACAACAGATTCGGCATAGCCGGGGAAATCGATCCAAGCTACCATTGGGTATTCTCCATAACCTTCATCAAAGATAGAAATGTCGAAAATGTTCAAGCCCATCTCGCCACAAGCTACAAACATCAGGGTTTTATCTGCATTAATTACAACACCATTGGCATAGCCATTGGTTTGAGGTCCTTCCTTAATCTCTGGTATTCGAGGATTTGTTATCTCTGCAATTTTTACACCCTGTTCGCTTGTTGAAACAAAAAGGTAATCGTCTTTAATGTAAGCATCCTTTGCTGGTTTCATGCCAACGTTTGAAGCGGTAACCTCAGGATTATAAGGGTTTGTAATATCAACAACAGATAATCCAAATGTACCCGCGCACAAATAAACCACATTTTCTTTCCGTGCAATCCTTCGTGAATAACCACGAACACCTTGGGTTGTAACTGAGACTATTGAAGGATTTTTTGGGTTTTTAATATCAACTATAAGTAATCCTCCTTCACCCTGGGCAAAACAAAGAAGTGTATCATTTTTAACAACATCCTGAGAATTTCCTGGGGTTAAAAAACGGCTGATCACGGAATACCCACCAGAATCGTATATCATATCCGGATCGCTAGGTTTTCCACAACTTGTAGTCAGTAAAGAAACTATAAGGCAAAAAATTGATAAACGGTTCATATTCAAAAGGTTTTATTTAGACATGGTTGATAATGTGATTATGGTTTGCATTAGAGGTTAAAGCTGTAAGTTATCGAAAAGCCTATTTGATTTTGTCGGTATGTTTTTTCTTCAGAAACAAGAATTCTGTTTTCATCTGCCATTGTATCGGAATTTCGTCTATATTTAACGTAATCAATGGATAAATTAACAGATTTTGATATGTTAAGGCCATAGGAAAGAGATAGGTAGTAGTTTATGTCTATACGACCTGCATGCAGAGGGTCAAGCACATAATACTTTTCCGATGTGAACGTTCGTTTTCCCAAGCGGCCTTCTGCTGATACATTATGATCAAGATTTAATATTTTAGGTAAGCTATAAGCTATGCTGGCAGTAAAGGTGTTGTCATAAAAGGTGGCATCTGAATCGTCAGAGGTTTCCCTAGTCTCTCCGGGCATATCATATCCTTTTACGAATGAATAAGTAAAGGAATGTTTAAGTTGAAGGCGAACTTGTTTTCCCAAGGGTTGAAATAGCGTTAGTCCATAGCTCAGATCATCTGAATCGTACTCGATATAGTTTGTGTTGTAGTAATACTTTGAGTAATCAAAAGTAAGCCTGAGACCTGTATTCTTAAAGAAAGTATTATGAAACCAAAAACCATAATTCTGTTTTGAAAAACTCATGGGTTTGAAAGTTTCGGGAATGTAGCCAATTACATTTGCCCAATCATCGTCCCTGAAATGCCGTATATAAAAGTTTGGAATGTAGCTGTAGCTTAACCTGAAGTTTCTTCGGTTGGGCAGGTATTGCCGGTAGCTGATAAGAAAGAAATCCCAGTTTTTAATAGTATTCATAATATACTGTGTGTGATTGAACCGGAAGTCAAATTCCGATCGGAGTTTACCAAAAATTCTTTTTCGGGCAGAAACTTTAAAAGTGGGACGAAAGACAAGATCATCGTATGTGTTAATGTGAAAACGGCCTTCGTCCTGCCGATTCAAGAACCTGCTTAAGTACTTTTCGGAGTATTTTAGGATATTGTCATCGTAGGTTGTTGAAAGGCCAACCTCAGCGCTAAAATCAGCGAATTTAGTTTTCTTCTTGCTTTTATCATCTTTCTTAATCGTTGGCTGTTTTGTCTGTTTTATTTCTTTTGTTGTTTTGGTTTCCTGAGCTGTTGAAAAATTTGCAGAGATTAAAATGAATAAAAATACAACCATAGACCTGTAAAAAGATATGGTTAGTTGGATGATTATTTTATGATTTTGCTGGAGCATGAATTATTTATTATTCAGGTTTAGAGTAACATCATATAAAAAGAGGTTGGTTAATTCTTAACCTTTACATCCTTTTTTGGAATCATCAATCTGCCGAGAATGGTATTTTTGTCCTTATCAAGAGGGATTATCTCGTAAATTTGCTTTCCAGGGGGTACATCAATAATAAATTCGCAGGCTTTTCCTGGAATCAGTTCCTTCTCTTTTATGTATGTAGTAACTTCGGATCTTCGGCTACTGAGTTGATATGTACTAATAACTTTATCTTCGTTTTTAACCTGAATGCGATAGTTTACGTTGCCCCGCATATTATACTTAAACTCTACTCTGGTAAAAACCCTCAATTCGGTTGGTCCAATGACTTCAACTTTTAATGGTTTTTCGGTTGAAAAGCGATAGTAGGTTACTCTAGATTCATTGGCAACAAGTTCGACTACTTCGGGCGATTTTGCAGAATAGAATCCAATCCATTCCCTTTTTTTCTCCTTTGTTGGAGTAAATTGGTAACGTACTACAACTCCGGGAGAATTTTCGGGTAAGATAAACTCAATGGTATGATCCCCTCTGCCAAGTAATATTTCAGTTTCTTGTATTTGACCTGGTACGCCTAATGTTCCATCAATAAAAGTGGCTTTTGTTGATCGATCAACCGATTTTATCTTTAGTCGTTGAGAATCACCTCCATTAATGGAGTATACAATTTCGTATCCCAACTTCCCCTTTTGGCTTGGAATAAACTGAGCACGAGTTAAAAGTTGAAGTTTACCTGGTCCTTTTACAGTAATAACAGATTTATTCTTTGTGTCAAGTAGGTAGTAGATTCTTATCTTTCCTTCAACATTAACAGCTATTTCTTTCCTGTATACTGAAGGTGTAAGAATCTTTCTTTGTGTAGTTTGTGCAATCAAACTAGTATTGAGTAATGTTAACAGAAAAGAAAGTAAATATATTATTTTCATCATAATCATTTGAATTGTATGTTAATATCCTATATGTTTCTGTTATATTAATTCATCTTCACTATTTACTTCTTGCGATAACAAAGGCGTATGAGTGTTTACAATATCAGATCCTAAACGATGATTTTTCCTTTCGCTAATAAAAACAAAAATTACCACTATAGCTAGGATAAGTGTAGCAATTGAGGTTACCACAAGATCATATTTTTTCTGAATAAATATTCCACCTTCTCCTGGTGATGGGAGGGGAATAGGGCTGTAGGGAAGATCATTTTTATTGATAATTTCCCTTATATTCATTAGCTGTATAATTGGCACACCACTCTGGCCCATTTGAACAATAACACCTCTAACGGGATAGTTTCTCATTAGCAAGTTCTTTGTAAGTCCAGATGGTATAAGTTCGCTATTAACAGTGTGTCCAAGGCTGGCAATACCTCCTCCCACATTAATAAATGCCTTAATTGGTTTTCCCTGGCTGTGCTGTGAATATATTTCCATACGTTTTGCAATGTTTTTCTCCAGATGATCCTCATTGATAAATATTACATCATTTCTTTTAATTGCCTCTACGATCAGATCTCGTCCCTCAGGGCTTAACCCACGACCAATATCAAAACCTCCACCTATGGAAGCGGCAAAAGATTTATTCTTAAATATTTGTGCTTCGTAAAGCGCTGATTCCATATCAAGCCAGGTGAAATATGGATCGTTGGCCCCATAATTGGATGCACCCACTGAAGAGATGATAATGGGATTTAATTTTAATACTTCTAGAGCTGCAATAACTGAAATATTAAGGGCAGGGAATGAACCTGTTACAGCAACAGCAACATTATCGCCTTCTGTAACTCCAGCCTCCTTAAGATACTGAACTATTACTGCAGCAAGATTGGGATTTGTTGATGAAAGTTTAGCATCGATATAGCCTCTATCAGTTGTTATTAGTGAATATTCTTGTCCTATAAGGGCGGTTTGATTGGGGTCGTTCACTGCATCAATAAAGACTCCCTCCTCGAGTCGGAAGGATTTTAGGTAATTAGCAGCATTCTTCGATAAGATGGCTGCTTCTAATTTTTCGTTATACCATTTCTGACGAACATCCTTTTTGCTATTTTCAACTGCAATAAATGCAAGAAGAGATAAAAGGAAGAGTAATCCTAAAACAATATTTGATTTTGCCCTGAACTTTCGCATATCTTCTTATTCTTTAAAATTATTTTGGAAGAAGAGCTCCCATGAAGAGAATTATTAAAACCAGTCTCACCAGGACTGAGGATACAAAAACAACTGTTAAGGTTTTAAAAATACCCTGCTTGCTAAACCAGTGAGCAATTAATCCTGGTATTACCCAACCAACTGCATGAAGTTCGATGGTTGAAGCAGCAATATCGATAGAAAGGAATTGCCTGGAAAAATTTGCCAATAAACAACCTATCAGCAGACAGAGTACCATTTGGCGTCGGCCATATAAAAACGTGTAGTTGCTTAAAACCTTGATTATAAGATATGTAAGAAGACTTACAATAAGAATCCCGGCAATCCTTTCAGGATTAGAAAGTTGCAATGCAATATAGCCAGGAACAACAATTCCTCCAGCTGCAAGACCAAATATCTCATAAGAGAGTAGGCTAAGGATTAATCCTAGAGTAATGGCAATTTCAATCATAGTTAAAAGCTTCTATTTTCAAAAAATTCAACGGTTTGGGCACCGATGCCCCCCATATTACCAATGGCAACAATTGACGATTGTTTAAAGGTTGCAGAAAGTACCCCTTCGAAAACATTTTCGGGAGTTGTCCAACCAAGGTTGATTATTTTATTTGATTGCAAACCATTATCGGTTAGCAAGCCTTCTACAATGTCACACGATTGTCCTATAAGCATTACTAGGCTGATCTCGTTACCAATTTTTTTTGCTACCATTTCAGCTAATTGCCGGGCCCTATCAAGCCTATCCTGACGAGTATTTAGTAGAACAATTTTGGTTTCGAAGAAACCAATCTCGTCACGGATTTTTTGCCAAACCATTAGGGTAGAGTCAGGATCATTTGCTGCAAAAGCATTGTAGAAAACAATTTTTTTCCCATATGCTTCAATTTTAAATGCCTTTAGTACTCCGGCATCGGGTATTGCTCTATACATGCCTTCGAGAGCAACATTTCTTTCAACACCAAGATGCTGACAAATGGCAAGAGCTAATGCAACATTCTCCCTATGCTCGATGTAGCTGAAATGCTTCATTTCCTCAAGAGAAACTGATTTATAATCAGTAAAATAAGTTTTGGTATTTCGTTCATCAGCAATAATTTTTATGAGATCAGGATTATTGCATTCGGCAGAGAACAGAATTTGGTTTTGTGGAATAGTTCCACCAAGAGTTGCTGCAATTTCAGCTAGGGTGTGCCCCATAATATCAATATGATCATACCTTACATTTGTCATCACACTAACATTGGAATGAATCATCATGCTTTCTGTAATGATTTGGTATTGAGGCTGAAGAGCCATGCACTCCATTACTAAAGCTTGTACCTTCTTATTAGCAGCATACTTTACAATAGATAATTGTTCAATGATATTTGGTATGGATTTACGATGGATATAAGTTTCCGTTCCATCCTCAAGGATTAGACGGGGGAATGTTCCTGTAACCTTTGTAATGGTAGATATATCACCTGCTCTTAACCCTGCACCTATCAAACGAGTAACGCTCGACTTTCCTCTTGTACCATTGACATGAATTCGGATTGGAATTGAAAGTATCCTCTTCTGATGACGACGGAATTCAATCACTCCAGCAATTGCTGCAACCACAATTATAATTAACAGAATTTGCAGGCTATACATTTTTTGATGTTGTGATTATTTTTCTATTAATCATGATTGGGTTTTGGAGATTTCTTAAATCATAGGTATTTAAACCTATGATTTAAGAAATAAACCTTGAGGTTGTTTATTGATGAAAATTTACACATTTACTTTAATTTGATCATTCTCATACTCTCATAGGAACTATTCGAATGTAATCGATAAATGTAAATTCCTGGAGGTACAATTGCACCGCAACTATTTCTACCATCCCATTTCAGGGTATAGTTACCTGCTGGTTGTTTGCCGCTAAATAGGGTCCTAATAAGTTCCCCTGTTATGTTAAATATGTCAAGTTTTATAAAACTTGGTTCTACCAACAAATAGCTAATAGTTGTATTATCGCTGAATGGATTTGGATAATTTTGTTTTAATGATGAGTTTGAGTTTATAATATTATTCAAATTCTCTTCAACAGAAACAGGTGTTGATACCGATGGAGGTTGAGTGGTGAATTTTATGGCATAATGATTAACCAAAGGAGAAGCAGTGGGATCATAATTTGAGTTATAAACATACTGCAAACCAACACTTTGGGTATGATCTTCAATGCCAACGGTTACAGTTTCGGGCTGATTTACCACCTTATATTGAAGTATAATCTCACCATCGCCTGTTAAGGTATTATGATGGGCAGGATCAATCAATATGGCTTGAAAAACCTCTTTAACTGGTTCGGAAACAAAGTTATTATGAGAAATGCTATCCCATTCAACGATGAAACGATGGTTTGTGACATCGTGGTAGTAGAAGATTTTACCAAAGTAAAATTCATCGTCATACAGATCATCCCAAAAAACTGCAACCATATTATTTACATTGTCATTATTGGGAATGGTGGTATTTTCTGAGGTAGTTTGTGATCCACTGCCAAAGGCTAACCAACCATCTGTGCAAATGCGTAGTTGTTCATAATCAATGCCATAGTACTTAAAAGGGAATGGTAAATCTACTGTAATGGTATAATCACTTTGTGCAGGTAATTCAATCTGATTACCAACACCAACTAATTCAAACCACTTAAAATTAGGCCTTTGGTCATAAAAAGTATCATCACTGGAGTATGCAAAATAGCCATACTGATCAGGTCCAGTGTAATCAGATGGTACCAACTTAGAGATGGGTAATGAAAAGTTGAAAGTTGTTTCATAGGGATAATATCCATTCTCAGTGTATAGTTTGAGTGAAAATACTGCAAAATAACCTGTAGGGCAATCTTCGTGAATACTTATAATAAATGAATCTTCAAGATTTGTTGCATCGTCATTTATGGATAATGTTCCGAATGCACTAATTGAATTACTTATCGAAATGTTTGGATCATCGCAGGATAAAATACCTATTACATCGGGTGCAATATCTTCTCCAGAATTAATTATTGACAAGACCAATGCAACAGTTTCGCCTGGATCCATACGAAAATTTGGATTGGGAGACAATGTGTCAAAAACGACAAAGTTTTTGAAAAAAAGTTGACAACCTTTAACGTCAAGGTTGTAAAAGTAATCCCAAGAGTTGTTACTGCTAACAATATTCAATTTAATTGGGATACTATAGTTAACGGGACAGTTTGGTTTCACAAAGAATTGGAATGGTTCACTAGTTGCATATTCATTGGGCTCAATATTTCCATAAGAAATTGGATCAACGGTTATAATCTGAATATTTGAATCTTCAGATGATATTATAGCCTTAACATTGCCAACCATTGTATCACCCCAATTTTTCAATGTGAACGATATATTACAAGTTTCGTTTGGATTTATCTTTCCATCTTGATTCCCATTAATGTCAACAATTTCAGGATACCCAGATGGTTCAATTAGTTCATTGGGTTGACTTACTTCAATTGTTCCCTGTTTGGGAATAACATTCTTCCCTCTAACAGTAACGGTTAAATTTCCTGATAGTAAAGGCATTAAATCAATTACAGCTTTACCAGTTTCATCGGTATAACCTGTTGCAAAAACTTCATCTCCTGTAATTGTGATTATGGCATTAACAACAGGGAGGCCACTATCAGTGTAGTATGCAATACATTCAACGGTATTGTTACCAACAGGAATGGTTGAAGGGTGTTCAATATTCACTTCAAGAGGAACATCTTTCCATACATGTATACTTGGATCCCCCAAAACACAAAATA
>Ga0334882_1001008_pt1 | contig 37241 bp, 37 predicted proteins | sample GraSluR1_MG_5_FD_207226 | JGI IMG/M metagenome (GOLD analysis project Ga0334882, IMG submission 207226) | Sludge microbial communities from methane-producing bioreactor in Wageningen University, Netherlands - Granular Sludge_15_04-R1 | ecosystem: Engineered > Bioreactor > Anaerobic >... | reverse complement strand
CACTCTTCGAAGGCGAAGAATCAGAAGAAGCTCTTGAGTATGCTCGCGGAAGCGCTCAACGAGCTCTGGGGCTTGTTGAACCTTTCGACCAATATGTGCTTATTGATCGGGATCAGAAGAACTGTGATGGACTCTGCGATCTGGTGTTCAAGAAACACCCAGAATTGGACGAGCGTGTCTCAGTTCGTTGTGGTGACTGCAATGATAAGCTGATAGAGATTTGCGGAAGCTATGATTGGAAGAAATGGAGAGGGGTCTGCTTCCTTGACCCCTTTGGAATGCAGATTGACTGGACAACACTTGAAGCCCTTGCCAGAACAAAAGCTCTTGATGTCTGGTTTTTGTTTCCATTGGGAATTGGAGTAATGCGGCTATTGATGAGAGATCGGATCCCAGAAGGACCTTGGGCCAATCGATTAACGCGTATGCTCGGATCAGAGGATTGGAAAGAGCGTTTTTACACGTCAACAGGGCAGCTCTCTTTGTTCGGCGATGAATCGGAAGTGAAGCGAGATGCGAAGCTTGAGTATGTTGGTCAGTGTTTCGTCGAGCGACTTGGAAGCATTTTCCACTGTGTTCTTCCACATCCTCTTGTCCTGAGGAACACCAGAAGCAACCCGATGTTTCTCATGTGTTTTGCAGTTGGGAATAAGAAAGGCGAGGTCGGGATAAAAATCGCAGCTGACATAGTTGGGAAAGCTTAATGGCTGGCCCGAGTAAGATCGAATGGACCGAAGCATCCTGGAACCCAGTGACCGGCTGCTCAAAAGTCAGCCCGGGCTGCCTTCACTGTTATGCAGAAAGAATGGCTCTTCGGCTTCAGGCAATGGGCAACCAGACTTACTGTAAGGGTTTTCAAGTAGCCACTCATGAAGCTCTTATAAGTGTGCCTGAGAGATGGCGTAGTCCAAGGATGATTTTCGTAAACTCGATGAGCGATCTTTTTCATGAGGATGTTCCTGAGGACTTCATTCATAAGGTCTTTTCGGTAATGAACAGAGTTGATCGTCATGTCTTCCAGGTTCTGACAAAACGTTCAAAACGCTTGATCGAAATGGCTCCTCGTTTGGATTGGACCAAAAACATCTGGGCTGGGGTCACGGTTGAGAGCAGCGATTACCTGAACAGGCTTGACGATCTTAGAGCGGTTCCTTCTTCGGTGAGATTCGTTTCATTTGAACCACTGCTGGGTTCAATTGAAATCGCAGACCTGAGTAGCATCGACTGGGTCATTGTCGGTGGAGAATCAGGCCCTGGAGCGCGTCCTATGCAGAAGGAATGGGTCACCCCGCTTCGCAGCGCCTGCCTGTCTCAAGGCATTCCATTCTTCTTCAAGCAGTGGGGCGGAGTAAACAAGAAGAAAGCCGGACGGGAACTTGATGGACAGGTCTGGAGCCAAACCCCAGGATCAATGGTGCAGTGAATTGTGGGATCTTCCATTAAGTGACTATGCGGTCCTGTATCCTCACCCCGTGTAATTCCTGAAACTAACTCGAAAACCGGCAACTCCAGTTATTCCGGGGACTTACACTCTCTCGAGCAGTGTGCGAAATCAGTACATTGACAAGTAATGAAAACGGACATATTGTTGATTCCCACAGGGAGGATGAGATGAATACGTTTGATATCGGAGTAAGGATCAGAGATTTGCGGGAGAGCGTGGGGCTGACCCAGAAGCAGCTGGCCGAGAAGCTTGGCATTCAGAGAACCGCTCTTGTTCAGATCGAAGCTGGTTCGCGGAAACTAACCGCAGAGGAGATGCTTGATTCAGCAAAGCTTTTCAACATCACGGTCGAGCAGTTGATGGATCCTCAGAAGATGCCCGAGGTAAGGCTTGGCGAGGCGGAACCTTCATCTCGTACTGGTGGGATTAGAGTCAGCGTTCCTTCGCATAATGTGGCCAAGTTCAAGGAGGTTCTGCTCTACATCCTTGAGAGAGTTGGGGCCAAGCCGCACGTGGGAGAAACGGTTATCTACAAACTCCTTTACTTTGCCGATTTCGATCACTACGAGAAGTATGAGGAGCAACTGACCGGTGCGAGTTACATCCGGAATCATTACGGACCAACGCCTGTGAGTTTCTGCAGCATCGTCGATCAGATGGAGGCCGCAGGTGATCTTGATCGCGTGAAGAGCGAGTACTTCACCCATCCGCAGACAAAATACCTGCCCAGACGAACGGCTGATCTCAGAAGTCTATCAGCGCAGGAGCTTGATACGATTAATGATGTTCTGTGTCGTCTGGGTGAGATGAACGCCAGTCAGATCAGCGAGTACTCCCACGGTGACGTGCCGTGGATGGTGACCGAAGATGGGAAGGAAATCTCATACGAAACCGTTTTCTACCGCCTTCCCCCTTACTCGGTCAGGAAGTACTCCGAGGAGTAGCGGATGCCAGAAGAACAGAAGACACCACCGCCCACTCTGATGCCTCTTGTTAGTCGGTCTAGGGCATTCGAGGCTGATCTGAAGCGTTTGTCCCGGAAGTACAGCTCGCTTCCGAACGATCTGAAAACCTTTCAGACCACCCAGTTGAGACTACTGGCTGCTTCACAGCACTTGCCGGAGGCATTGGGTTTCTTTCCCGTCAGCGGCAAAGGACTTGGAGGGGAGGGGTTCTTCGTAGCCAAGAGGTTTGCGTGCATGTCTTTAAAGGGTACCGGCTCCCGGTCGGGAATAAGGCTCGTGCTTCGTTGGCAACCTGGGAAGAACGAGGTTCTGCTTGTCGAAATCTACCATAAAGGCGAAAAGCAGAAGGAGGACAATGAAAGAATAACCGCAATCTTGAAAGGAGAAGAGAATGAGCACAAGAAGGAAGTTCTCGGAAGCAGAACGTAAGAGGATTCTGCAGAAAACAGACGGACGCTGTCATTTATGCCACAAGACTTTGTATCTCTCAAACTATGGGAAGTCAGGTGCGAAAGGAGCTTGGGAGATTGATCACTCTAGGGCAATAAGCCTAAGTGGCAGCGACAGACTCCAGAATCTTTATCCCGCCTGCATTTCATGCAACAGAAGCAAACAAGCCCGAAGCAATAAAGCATTCCGGGCCACAGTCGGGTATTCAAGGTCTCCTTATTCACCCGCTGAGAAGGAGAGGATCAGAAAAGGTTCAAGTATCATTGGCGCAGTTTCCGGGGCAGCGCTTGCAGCCATGTGCGCGTTGTCACCTGCAGGAGTCTGTTTAGCGCTTCTTGGAGGTTACAAGCTCGGGGGGCATATTGCCAATAATTCAAAAGTATGTAAAAATAAACCGAACAACAAGATTTGCTTCTAGTTTCACAATTCATCTCCGTTTTCGATGCAGCAGCATCAGTTGTTGTATCCTCTGAATTGCTTGGCACATCCGTTAAGCTTCCTTGCCCAATCCCTTCCCCCTTCGCATAATTGCCTTTCTTTGCATGATGGGATGGTATGCGTGTTTTGCCATGTGCCTGAAGAGTGGGGGGATGTTCTGATTCCCCCGGGTGTTGAGCTTGTTCGGGATTTCTCTGATCTCCCTTCCTTTGTTGCGGGGGATCGGGGAGTGTTCTGTCTGGAGGGGGTAGCCGCTTCTCCGGGGTGGCTTGTGGTATCGGATCACCTCTGCGTGTTCGGAACCAATCCGCTGGTAGAGCGGAACCTTTTTCTCGGGCGGGTCGAGTTCCCGAATCTTCGGGGGATGTACCTGGTGCCTCCTGTTTTTCCTTCGGGTGTAGTGCTTGGGGTGCCTTCCATTGTGTTTTCCACCGGTGCGGAGCTGCGTGCTTTTCGGGCTTCGGCGCTTGTTGAACTTTCCTCCTTTGCGCCGGTGCTGCGTGCCGGGGCATCAGGGGTTCGTGTGTGTGTTCTTGTTCGTTGTCGCGGTGTGGACGGGGAAAGGGTTTCTTCTGCTGCGCCGCTTGTTGAACTCTTCTCGAGTATCACCGGGGGAGGTGAGGAGCAGTGAATTACAAAGAGACTATCCGTTTACCCCAAACCAACTTCTCCATGAAGGGGAACCTGATTAAGGCTGAGCCCGAGATGCTGCTCCGGTGGGAAGAGATGGACATCGAGGGGCAGATCACGGCTTCCCGGCAGTCCTGCCCTGAGTTCGTACTTCATGACGGGCCTCCCTACGCGAACGGGCATGTGCATCTGGGAACAGCCCTGAACAAGATACTGAAGGACTTCATTGTGAAATCCCACACCATGATGGGGTACTACTCGCCCTATGTGCCGGGGTGGGACTGTCACGGCATGCCTATCGAGCACAAGGTGGTGACTTCCGCGGTTGGCGAGGAAGTTTCTCGTCTCGAGATACGCCGCCGCTGCCGGGAGTATGCGGCGAAGTACGTTGATGTTCAGAGGAGTGAGTTTAAGAGGCTCGGTGTTTTCGGCCGGTGGGAGAAGCCCTATCTTACAATGAGCTACTCCTACGAGGCTGGGGTTTTGCGTGCCTTTGAGGCCCTTGTTCGCGCCGGGCATATCTACCGGGGGCTGCGTCCCATACACTGGTGCACCTCGTGTTCCACCGCTCTGGCGGACGCCGAGGTGGAGTACGGAGATCATTCGTCTCCGTCGGTGTATGTGGCGTTTGTGCCTGCGGATCCCGCCGCCTGGTCCGCCCGGGGTGTTCCTGATGGTACCGAGGTTGTCATATGGACCACCACACCCTGGACGCTGCCGGCGAACCTGGCGGTAGCGCTGAACCCGGGTGAGAATTACTGCGTTGTGGAGTCCGAGGGGCGGCGGTTCCTGGTGGCATCGCGGCTTGCCGAGTCGTTCATCGCCGCGGCTGCGCCTTCTGGTTCCGTTCTTCCGGGGGTTGCTTTCACCGGGGCTTCCCTCGAGGGGCTTTCACTTGTTCATCCCATTGATCCCTCCCGTACCTCGCTGGTTATCAACGCTCTTCACGTGACGATGGAGGACGGAACCGGGTGCGTGCATACCGCCCCCGGGCACGGCTTGGAAGATTTCATGATCGGCCGGGAATACGGGCTGGATGTGTTCTGCCCGGTTCTGGAGAACGGGAAGTTCGGACCCGCCGGCGGGAAGTACGCGGGGTTGCATGTGTTTGCCGCGAATGCGGTGATAGTTTCGGACCTTCAGGCTTCGGGGCGGCTTCTGGCTTCCGAGAAGGTGAGCCACAGCTACCCCCACTGCTGGCGGTGCAAGTCTCCGCTGATATTCCGTGCGACCGAGCAGTTCTTCCTCGACCTCTCGCACGGCGGGCTGAAGGACAGGGTGCTTTCCGCGGTTGACTCCATCTCCTGGCACCCTTCGTGGGGCTACGACCGGATGAAGAACATGATGGCTTCCCGGCCGGACTGGTGCCTTTCGCGCCAGCGGAACTGGGGGGTGGGGCTGCCGGTGTTCATCTGCCGGGACTGCGACCATACGGTGATGGACCCTGACATGATCTCCCATGTGGCTTCCCTGGTGGAGGCCGAGGGGTCTGATGCGTGGTTCTCTTTGTCTGTTTCTGAGCTCTTTGCTTTGTGGGGCGGTACCCCCGTCTGTCCCGGATGCGGATCGTCCGCGCTTCGGAAGAACGAGGACATTCTTGATGTGTGGTTCGACAGCTCGGTGAGCCATTTCAACGTGCTTACCCCCGAGTTCGGCCTGTCCCGGCCGTGCGCTGTGTACCTGGAAGCCACGGACCAGCACAGGGGATGGTTCGGGGTGAGCCTTATCACCTCTGTGGGGATGGGGCTTTCGGTCCCGGCGCTGAACATCATAACCCACGGGCTGATACAGGACGCCCAGGGCAAGAAGATGAGCAAGTCCCTGGGAAACGTGGTGTCGCCGCTGGAGATAGTGGATACCCTCGGGGCTGACATACTGCGGCTCTGGTTCGCTTCGGTGGACTACACCGCGGATTTCCGTTCCGAGGAGTCGCAACTCTCGGATGCCCGGGAGGGGTACCGGAAGATTCGGAACACGGTGCGTTTCCTGCTGGGGAACCTTCAAGGGGTTACGGGGGAGTTGCCTCCGCCTTCCTCCTTCGTCGGGCTTGACCGGTACATCTGGCTGCGGTTCAGGAAGCTTGTCTCCCTGTGTCTCGTCGAGTACCGGGCGTTCCAGTTCCACCGGGTGTACCGGGAGCTTAGGAACTTCATGGTGGTTGACCTCTCCGGCCTCTATCTGGATGTGCGGAAGGACAGGCTATATTGCGATTCGGCCTCTTCACCCCTTCGGTCGGCTTCGGTTGCGCTCATGGGGTGGATGGCGTCGGGGCTCCTTCGCCTCCTTGCGCCGATAATGCCATTCACCTGCGAGGAAGCGTGGGGACATTTGCCCCCCTCTCTTCGTAATGTGGAGAGCGTTCACCTGGCGCTGCTTCCCAAGGAACCTGAGCTGACCGCTTCCGAGGTTTCCGAGCTTGCCTCGTGGCGGGATGTCCTCGGTATCCGGGACTCGGCCCTGAAGGTGCTTGAGGAGATGAGGGCCGCCGGGGACATCCGGGGCAGCCTCGAGGCCTCTGTGGAGCTTGGTGTTCCGTCGGAGCTTGCCGATTCGGCCCTGGGCGAGTCCTGGGCCGACCTGCTGATAGTTTCCTCGGCTTCGTTGGCTTCTTCCGAAAGTGTGTCCGTATCGGCTTCCCGGGCCGGGGGGGAGAAGTGTCCCCGGTGCTGGAAGATCCATTCCGGAAGCGGTCTGTGCCAGCGGTGCGCCTCGGTTCTCGAGGAGGCCGGCTATGAGTGTTAAGCTCAGGGCTTTTTTTCTGGCATTTTCCGTGCTAGTGGTTGACCAGTTGACCAAGTTCTTCGCGCTGCGCCACCTGTCCGAGACGGACCCCCTTCCGGTGCTGGGTGAGACGGTGCGCTTCGTGCTGCGTTTCAACACCGCGGCGGCGTTCAGCCTGGCCTGGGGCGGTCCCATGTTCCTGCTGGTGTTCAACGCTGTTGCTTCGGTTGCTCTGGCTGTTTACATGATCAGAATGCAGTCGTCCCGGGTAGTGCTCTTCCTCGGGGCGATTTTAGGCGGCGCTCTTGGAAACACGGTAGACCGTGTGGTCCAGGGGAAGGTAACCGACTTCATCGACGTGGGCCTGGGTACGCTCCGGTGGCCCGTGTTCAATGTTGCCGACATCGCCATCGTCGTTGGAGGGGCGCTTCTTCTTCTGTTTTCGGGAAGAAAGGGTTCCAAAAATGAGCAAAAGTGAGCGGATCGTCGTGGCCATCGGAGGCAACAGCCTCACCAGCCCCGGGGGGGAGTGTACCGGCAACCGGGAAACTCACCGGATGGCCCGGGAGGTGTGCGAGGAGCTTGCCTCGATAGCGGAGAAGTGGGGAAGCCTGGTGGTCACCCACGGAAACGGGCCCCAGGTGGGGTTCGAGCTTCTGCGGAACGCTTCGGCGGAGAAGATTGTCCCCCCGGACGGGATGGATGTGAATGTGGCCGCCACCCAGGGGTACATCGGCTACCTTCTTCAGCAGGTGCTCGGAGATGTGCTGGAGGAGATGGGCCGGGACATTCCCGTGGCTTCCATCGTAACCCAGGTTCAGGTGGACCCGTCAGACCCCGGCTTTCAGAATCCCACCAAGCCCGTGGGTCCCTTCTACAGCGCGGAACGGGCACGGGAACTTGAGGAGGCCGAGGGCTTCATCATGCGGGAGGACGCCGGCCGGGGATGGCGGAGGGTGGTCCCCTCGCCGATTCCCAAGAAGATCATCGAGATATCCAGCATCCAGACACTGGTGGCCGCGGGGCAGATAGTGATCTGCGCCGGGGGCGGGGGAGTGCCCGTCGTGCGCGATGGCAAACGCATCCGCGGGGTCGCCGCTGTCATTGACAAGGATCACGCCTCGGCTCTTCTGGCGACGAACCTCTCAGCGGACACCTTCGTAATAAGCACCGGGGTTCGGGAGGCCTACGCGGATTTCGGCAAGCCAGCCCAGAGGGCGCTTCGCCTGCTCACCGTCGCCGAAGCCAAAGCGCTGATTGAGGAGGGGCATTTCGCCCCGGGGTCCATGCTTCCCAAGATAAAGGCCGCCCTTGGCTTTCTTAAGCACCGGGGTGGAGGAAGGGTTGTCATCTCGTGCCCCGGGAGCCTGCTGGAGGCCCTGGAAGGAAACACGGGAACCACGATAGTGCCCTGAAAAGGGCGACTTGACAGAAGTGGCGGGTATTGAGGATATTAACGCCCGCCAGAACAGTGTTTTTTACAGCTTTGCGGTGGGCGATTAGCTCAGTTGGTTAGAGTGCTTGCTTGACATGCAAGAGGTCACTGGTTCGATTCCAGTATCGCCCACCATTTCTGTATACTTCAAAGGTTTAGGCCGGAAAGGAGGCTGACATGGTCAGGGTGGTATTTCCCGATGGAAACTCACAGGAGTTTGCCCGGGGAACTACCGGCGCCCAGGTCGCCGCCTCCATATCCCGGGGGCTGGCGAAGCGGGCGCTGGCTTTCTCCGTAGACGGCGCCATGTTCGACATGGGAGCCCCGGTTGTATCCGGCGCCTTCAGGATCATCACATTCGCCGACGATGTGGGCATGGAAGTTCTTAGGCACAGCGCGGCGCACCTGGCGGCTCTGGCGGTGAAGAACCTGTACCCGGGCACCCGGTTCGGAATAGGCCCGGCGATCCGCGATGGCTTCTACTACGACATGGATATTCCGGGTTTTCCCGGGGCGGGGGCGCTGCCGGATGTGACAGCGGAGATGAAACGCCTGATTCGGGAGGATCTGCCCTTCATCCGGATGGAAATGTCCCTGGAAGAGGCCGTCGAGTTCTTCCGGGAGAGGGGCGAGGAGTTCAAGGTCGAACTCCTTCAGGAAATCGGCGACCGGGGGGAAAAGGTTTCCCTTTACCGGCTGGGGGATTTCGTGGACCTCTGCCGGGGGCCCCATGTTCCCTCTTCGGGTTTTCTGAAGCATGCCGCTCTGCTTTCCGTTGCCGGGGCTTACTGGCGGGGAGACGAGAAGCGGCCGATGCTCACCAGGGTGTACGGCACCGCCTTCGGAAGCGCCGATGAACTGAAAGACCATCTGGCCCTTCTCGAGGAAGCGAAGCGCCGGGACCACCGGAAACTTGGCCCGGAACTCGGCCTTTTTGCCATGGGCGGTTCCGGGGGGCCGGGTCTTGCCTACTGGCTTCCCAACGGGGCCATCCTGCGGGAAGAGCTTGAGAGCTTCTGGAAAGAGGCCCACAGGCTCGCGGGCTACAAGCTGGTTGTAACTCCCCACATCGCCCCGGCGGAGCTCTGGAAGACCTCGGGCCACTACGAGTACTACCACGACAACATGTACTTCACCGAGGTGGAAAAGGGCGAGTACGCCCTGAAGCCCATGAACTGCCCGGGTCACATCATCATTTACCAGAACGAGAAGCGTTCGTACCGCGAGCTTCCGCTTCGGCTGGCAGAACTTGGCACCGTCTACAGGTGCGAGCGCAGCGGCGTGCTTCACGGGCTGATGCGGGTGCGGGGCTTCACCGTTGACGACGGGCACATTTTCTGCACCGCCGACCAGATGGTGAGCGAGGTACAGGGGGTTATCCGGTTCGCCCTGTTCTTCCTGCGGCTTTTCGAGTTCGGTTACGAGATAGAGCTTTCTCTTTGCGACCCGGACAACATGGAGCGCTACGCCGGTTCACCGGAGGAGTGGGCCAGGGCCGAGGCGGCCATGGCGGAAGCCCTGGATGAAATGGGCGAGGAATACCGGGTTGTGAAGGGTGAGGCGGCCTTCTACGGCCCCAAGGTGGACATCAAGATGAGAGACGCCCTGGGAAGGGTCTGGCAGGGGCCAACCATCCAGTTCGATTTTAATATTCCGTCCCGGTTCAACCTGGTTTACGTTGGCGACGACGGCAGGGAGCACAGGGTGTACATGGTACACCGGGCGCTGTTCGGGTCGGAAGAACGGTTTATTGGCAACCTGATCGAGCATTATGCGGGTGACTTCCCGGGTTGGCTTGCGCCGGTTCAGATGGTTATTTTACCCATCGGTTCCTCGCAGCATGATTACGCCCGAAAGGTGGAAAATGCCGGGCTGGAGGCGGGGCTGCGGTGCAGCGCCGATCTCCGGAGCGGAACCATAGGATACAGAATCCGGGACGCGGAGACCCGGAAAGTTCCCTTCATGCTTGTCCTCGGTGAAAACGAGGAGAGGGACGGAACAGTTTCGCTCCGAAGGCACGGACAGGGAGATCTGGGAGCAATGCCCCCGGAGGATGCCCTTAAGGTTGTATGCGATTATTGCGCTAAGCCATCATTTAAAGAACGGAGGTAGCGGCTATCAGGGATACTACGCGTGTTAATGGTGAGATTCGAAGCCAAAGCGTGAGGCTCATCGATCAGAACGGTGATCATGTTGGAGTCGTCGCCCTGTCCCGGGCGCTGGACATGGCGGCGGAAGTTGACCTTGACCTGGTCGAGATCAGTTCATCCAGCGACCCTCCCGTTACGCGGATAATGGATTACGGCAAGTTCAAGTACCAGGAAAACCGTAAGGCCAGGGAAGTTCGCAAGAAGCAGAACACGGGCGGATTGAAGGAAGTCAAGTTCAGGCCCAACACAGATGTGCACGATTACACGTTTAAAATGAAACATGCGCGGGAGTTCCTTGAAGACCGCTGCAAAGTTAAAGCCACCGTTGTCTTCCGGGGAAGGCAGCTGGTATACCAGGACCAGGGACACAAGCTTCTGAACAGGCTTTCGGAAGAACTGTCCGACCTGGCTCAAATAGAGAAGGAACCCGTGATGGAGGGGAAGTTTCTGTCGATGATTCTTGCCCCCCTGCGGGAGAAGCAGACCAAGACACAGAACGCTGAGGAATGACATGCCCAAGATGAGAACGCACAAGGGCGCCGCGAGGCGCTTCGGCAAGACAGGTACCGGAAAGATAAAGGTACGGCACAGCCATAACGGCCACATCAAGACCAAGAAGAGCAGCAAGCGCAAGAGGCATCTCCGCCAGCCCGGAATAGCATCCTGCCCGGACACCAAGAGAATCTGCAAGCTTCTGCCTTAAGAACGGATGAGGTAAAACCATGAGCAGGGTTAAGTTTTCAGTAGCCAGGCACAAGCGGCACAAAAAGGTTATGAAAGAGGCCAAGGGCAAATTCGGCGGCAGAAGGAAGCTTTACACCGTCGCCGCGGAAGCCAACAGGAAGGCACTCGAGTACCAGTACCGCGACCGAAGAAACAAGAAGCGCAATTTCAGGGTACTATGGATTACCCGGATCAACGCCGCGGTGCGCGAGAACGGAATGACCTACAGCACCTTCATCAACGGGCTTTCCCAGGCTGGGGTCACGCTGGACAGAAAAGTGCTGGCGGATATGGCGGTGAGAGATCCACAGGCCTTCGGCAAGGTCGTTGAAGTGGCGAGAACCGCACTGGGGTAGCGAGGAAGTGTCTGCGACCGGCGCTTCGCAAAGGCTTACGGAAGCCGTTGACCGCCTGCTTCTCAGACTCACTGAAACCACCGAGGAGAGGGACAGGCTGGCATCGGCGGTAACCGAGCTGGAGCACCGGTTGGAACACCGAAGCGGCGAGGGAGATCCCGAGGGATACAAGCTGCTTCGTCTTCACAGCGCCAGACTCCTGCGGGAGAGGCAGGAGATCAAGCAAAGGCTGGAGGCGCTGCTTGTGAAACTGGAGAGAGTGGACCGGCAGTAGGGAGCGCAAAACGAATGACCGACCGTCCGGAAAGCACAAGGGTGAACATATACGGGCGGGAATACTCCATCCGTGGAGATGGCGACCCCACATATGTGGCGGAAATCGCCCATTTCGTTGATATGCGCATGCGGGAGATGACGGATAACATCACAATGGCCTCCACTTCCAAGGTGGCCATTCTGGCGGCTCTCAACATAACCGACGAGTTGTTCAGGCTTGAAAAGAGCCTGGATGAGGATCGGAGCAACCAGGCCCGCATTTTGAATTCCCTGGCGGAAAGAATAGAAAACGCCCTGAATCGCGGCGGCGCGCATACACCTCGCCCGGCTACCCGGGAACCGGCCGCCATCGAGGACAGGGTGGTCACCCCCTCCAGTTCAGGCAACGCGTCCGGCGAGAACTGACACAGCGGAAACCCGACGCCCATAGCGGTGTGCGCAGGGCCGTGGGGTCGCGCTGATAAAGCGCCGGAGGGTTTTCGATTTTATAAAGAACACCTGCGCCTGAACGGGGGTGTGCGATGCAGTACCTGATCGGGTCTGTTGCGGTTGTTCTCGCGTTCTTCCTGGGTTTCATCCTTCACAAGACCCTGGTTGCCAGGGAACGCAAGGGCGCCCTTTCCGAAGTTGAACGGATACTCGGCGAGGGCAGGCGTGAAGCGGAGACCATCAAGAAGGAAGCCCTGCTCGAGGGCAGGGAGATCATCGCGTCGGAGAGGGCTGCCCAGCTTGAAAGGCTGAGACAGAGCCAGTCCGAGCATGATCGCCGGGAAAACAGCCTGAACAGGCAAATGGAACAGATTCACAGACAGGGGGAAGCCCAGGAAGCCAGGGCTGAATCCCTGAAAGGCCTTGAAACCGTTCTCGCCGAGCGGGAGCAGGCTCTGAACGCCAAGCATCAGAGGGCAAGCAAACTTCTGGAAGAACACAACCAGAGGCTTGAGGAAATCTCCATGCTCAGCCGGGAGGAAGCCCGGAACCTGCTTCTCGCCAACCTCAGGGAGGAGGCCAGGCACGAGGCCGCCAGGATAACCCGGGGAATCATCGAAGAGGCGGAGCGGGGCGCGGAGGAGAAGGCCACCATGATACTTTCCACATCGGTTCAGCGGTGCGCCGCGAACCATGTGGTGGAGAACTGCGTTTCGGTGGTCAACCTTGCCAGCGACGAGTTGAAGGGAAGGATAATCGGCCGGGAAGGACGGAACATCAGGGCTTTCGAGAACGCCACCGGCGTGGATGTGGTGATAGACGACACCCCGGAAGCGGTGGTGCTCTCCTGTTTCGACCCGGTGCGCCGGGAAGTCGCGAGGCAGTCCCTCGAGAAGCTGATAACCGACGGCCGGATTCACCCGGGGCGTATCGAGGGCGTGGTGCAGAAGATTCAGGCGGACATGGACAAGAACATCCGCAGGCTGGGAAACGAACTTTCCCTTGAGGCCAATGTTCCCGGGCTTCACTCCCAGCTTATCAGGCATCTCGGGCGCTTGAGATACCGAACCAGCTACGGCCAGAACATGTATCAGCACTCACTTGAGGTGGCCCACATCTGCGGCCTCATGGCCAGCGAACTGAAGCTGGACCCAGGCATCGCCCGAAGGGTGGGGCTTCTTCACGACATAGGCAAGGCAACCGACCAGGAACTGGAAGGTTCCCATGCCATAGTGGGCATGGAGCTGGCCCGGAGGTACGACGAGCAGGTGCTGATATGCAACGCCATCGGCGCCCATCACGAGGAGATCGAACCCAACAGCCTCTACGCTGTGCTGGTTCAGGCCGCGGACGCGGTGAGCAGCGCCCGGCCCGGGGCAAGGAGGGAGACCCTTGAACTCTATATCCGCCGTCTTCACAAGCTGGAAGCCATAGCGGATTCCTTCGAGGGGGTTGGCAAGTCCTACGCCATTCAGGCGGGCCGTGAGCTGAGAATAGCGGTGAAACCTGAACAGATCGACGACATGGGCGCCGCTGATCTGGCCCGGGATGTGGCGAGAAGGATCGAAAGCGAGATGGAATACCCCGGGCAGATAAAGGTCACCGTAATCCGCGAGGTTCGGGCATCCGAAACGGCCAGGTGATGAACGCCTTTCACGGTGGGGGGGCGCTGTGATGGATCCATTTCTGGAAAGCCGGCTGAAAGACGCCGCCTCCTGGGTGGAAAACGGCCTTGCCGGCCTCGAAATGCACCGTGACGGCACATCGCTTCCCGCCCACTGCCGTTACGCCCTTGAGGCGGGGGGCAAGCGGCTTCGGCCCTTCCTGGTTCGCGAGGCCTGTCTGGCCCTGGGGGGTGACCCGGACCGGGCGCTTCCCGCGGGTTGCGCGGTGGAAATGGTTCACACCTATTCACTGGTTCATGACGACCTGCCCTCGATGGACGATGACGACACCCGGAGGGGCGTTCCCACCCTTCACCGGCACGCCGGTGAGGCCTCGGCGATTCTGGCGGGAGACCGGCTTCTGGTGGAGGCATTCAGAACCCTGGCCAGAACACCCGGAAGCCCCGAAACTATCCGGGCCATGGTTGCCTGCCTGGCTTCCGGGTCCGGGGCCGGTTTTCTCGTCGGGGGCCAATACATGGACATGTTCCCCCCTCCGGAGGCGGATGAGGCCTGGATAACCCGGATGGTTCTCGGCAAGACCGCCGCTCTTCTGCGGGTTTCTCTGAAGCTTGGCGCCATGAGCGCCGGCGCGGACAGTGATGTTCTCAGCCGGCTGTCCTCACTGGGTGACCGGCTCGGTTTTCTTTTCCAGCTTACAGACGATATTCTGGATGTCACCGGTTCATCGGGTGAAATGGGGAAGGCGGTGGGCAAGGACGCCTCCCGTGGCAAGTGGAACCCGGTGACTTCCCTGGGAATTCAGGGCGCCTGCGACAGGGCGTCGGATGAAGCCCGGGGGCTCTCCGCGGATTTTCAGCGCTTGGACGGTGACTGGAGGGCAGTATCGCTGCTCTGCGATTATCTTCCCCTGAGGAGGAAATGATGGGCACCATTCTTGACAGGATAAGAAGCCCCGGTGATTTGGTTGCCCTCGAACCCGAAGAGAGAACCAGGCTTGCCGAGGAGATTCGCCGGCGGATAATCGATGTGGTATGCTGCACCGGCGGGCATCTGGCATCCAGCCTGGGTGTTGTGGAACTCACGGTGGCGCTGCTTTCCGTGTACGATCCCTCTGTTGACAAAGTTGTGTGGGATGTGGGTCATCAGACCTACCCCTGGAAGCTGCTGACAGGCAGAAGAAGCAGGTTTCACACGATGCGGCAGAGCGGCGGCATCAGCGGCTTTCCCAGGAGGGATGAGAGCCCCTGCGACTGCTTCGGCACCGGGCACAGTTCAACCTCCATCAGCGCAGCCCTGGGGTTCGCCCTGGCCCGTGACCTTCGCCATGAGGCCCACCGGGTTCTGGCGGTTATCGGCGACGGCTCCATGACCGCGGGTCTGGCATTTGAGGGGTTGAACAACCTTGGCCACCTTCACACCGACATGACTGTGATACTCAACGACAACCGGATGTCCATCTCCCCCAATGTGGGCGCGCTGAGCCGGCATTTCACAAAGCTCATTACCGACCCTCGATACAACTGGCTGAAGGACGAGGTGTGGAACACCCTGGGCAAGCTGCCCACCGTGGGCGACACCGTTCGCCGGGCGGCGGGTTACGCCGGGGCCGCGGTGAAGAAGACCATAATCAACCCCGTCAATGTGTTCGACGAGTTCGGGGTTCGCTACATCGGCCCGGTTGACGGTCACGACATTCCACTGCTTATAGCCGTGCTTTCCCGGGTAAAGGAGTTGAAGGGCCCGGTTCTGGTGCATGTGGTTACAAAAAAAGGCAAGGGATACCACCCGGCGGAGTGCGAACCCGTGGGATTTCACGGGATAAGCGGGGCTTCCGCCGCCACTCCCGGGGAGAGCTTCACCTCGGTGTTCGGCCGGGTGCTTGTGGATATGGCCGAGTCCGATGATTCCATTGCCGCCATCACCGCCGCCATGCCTGACGGCACCGGTCTCACTCCCTTCGCCAAGGCGTATCCAACCCGGTTCTTCGATGTGGGAATAGCGGAACAGCACGCGGTCACTTTCGCCTGCGGGCTCGCCTTCGGGGGTCTGAAACCGGTGGTGGCCATTTACAGCTCATTCTTCCAGAGGTCCTTCGACCAGCTGGTGCACGACGCGGCGCTTCAGAAGGCTCCGGTGCTCTTCGCCCTGGACAGGGCTGGAATCGTGGGAGCCGACGGCCCCACCCATCACGGGGTGCACGACATCGCCATGTTCCGCCAGGTTCCCGGAACGGCGCTGGCGGCCCCCCGTGACTGCCCCATGCTGGAAGCCCTTCTCCGGCTTTGCCTCGCCAGGCTGGACCGGCCCACGGCAATCCGTTACCCCCGGGGTCTTGAGCCCGAAAGGGTGGCGCCGCCGCCGGCCTGCCCTGAGATGGGCAGTGGGCAGATCATAAGGAAGGGAACCGACGCCCTGATCGTTGCGGTTGGAACCCTGGTTCCCGTGGCTCTGGAAGCCGCTGGCCTGCTGGAGGAAATGGGAATCAGCGCCGGTGTGTACGACCCGATCTGGCTCAAACCCATGCCCGGGGATGAGCTGGCCGAGCTTGCCCGGGGCATGTCCGCGGTGGTTACCGTGGAGGAGGGGTGCCTGGCCGGCGGATTCGGCGAGGGCGTTACCGCCCTTCTGGAAGGGGTTCCGGTGAAGTGCCTGGGAATACCCGACGCCTTTCAGCCCCACGGCCATCACCAGAGCATCATGGCGGGCCTCGGCCTTGACGCCCGGGGCATCTGCCGGGCAGTATGTGACCTTCGTGATGGAGGCTCCCGATGATGAAACCCATACGCACCGCCAGGGTTTTCGCGCCATGGATGCCCGGGAGGGAGGAAGCGGCGGTTATGGCCCTGGAAGGGGCTGGAATAACCGTAACCGAAACCGACCCCGAGGTGGTGGTTGCCCTGGGGGGCGACGGCACTTTCCTGAAGTGTTTCAACCAGTTTTCCATCCCGGTGCTTCCGGTGAACGCCGGGCACCTGGGTTTTCTTTCATCCTGCGAGCACGGAAGCCTGGATGAGGCGGCCCGAAGGCTGGCCTCGGGGGAGTACGATCTTTCCCAGCTTCCCATGCTTTCCGCGGTTATGGGCGACGGTTCAGGGTTCACGGCTCTGAACGATGTGTGTGTTCACCGGTGTTCGGAGTACGGCCTTCTGCACATGGAGATAGAGGTGAACCGCCAGACCGCCGCAATGCTCACCGGAGACGGCGTGCTGGTTTCCACACCTTCCGGCTCGACGGCGTACAGCCTTTCCTGCGGCGGGCCCATTCTGCATCCCAACCTGTCCGCCATGGTTATCACCCCGGTCTGCCCCCATCTGCTTTCCCTCCGGCCGATCGTCATCCCCCTTACCGCCTCGGTTTCCATCACCATTCACGGCCGGGGCGACAGGGCTCTGGTGAGCCCCGACGGCAGGAAAACCGGCATCGAACTGACAGACGGCCAGGGGGTCGTGGTGACCCGGGCACCGGAAAACCGGCTTATCGTAAGCTTTCAGGGCGGCGAGGGCTACTACTCCAGGCTGGGTCGAAAACTGGGCTGGAGTTTCAGGGGATGAGATGCTTCACAGGCTTGTGTTGAAGAACCTTGCCACCATCAGCGACACCACGCTGGAGCCCGGCCCCGGACTGAATGTGCTCACCGGGGAAACCGGAGCCGGCAAATCCATTCTCATAGACGGCCTTCTGCTCGCCATGGGCGCCCGGGCGGACAAGAGCCTGGTAAGGCCCGAAGCCAGGCTTGCTTCGGTGGAGGCGGTCTTTCAGGATGATTCTGGCGAGTTGTGCATTCGCAGGGAGGTGTTCGCCGAGGGAAGAAGCAGGGTGTTCATCGACGATGCCCTGTCCACCCTGGAAGACGTGCGCTCGGCGCTGGAAGGCCGAATCGGGCTTCACACCCAGCGGTCCACCCCCGCCCTTCTCCGGCAGCCCCGTCAGGTGGAGATACTGGACGGCTTCGGAGGATGCGCCGGGGAAGCCGGATCATATCGGGGCCTGTTCGCCGCTTACAGGGCCATGCTTGCCCGGATGGATGAGCTTTCCGCCATGCTGGAGGCGTCCGCCGGGAAGAAAGAAATCGTTCTGCACGAACTTGAGCTGTTCAGAAAACTGAAACCATCCTCCGATGACTACGAAGCCCTGAAAGAGGAGAGAAACCGACTGGAGAAAGCCCAGGAACTGGCCCAGCTTTACGGCGGGCTCTGCGAGCTTCTCGAAGGAGACTGCGGCTTCACCTCCAGGCTTGCGGGGCTGTGCCGGGGAATAAGGAACTCCGACCCGGGCCAGACCGAGTTGCTTGAACTCCTGAGCCAGGCCTCCATCTGCGCTTCCGAGGCGGCCCGGATTGGGGGAGGCCTGCTTGAGGATTTTGAAGACGCGCCGGGCAGGCTTGAGGAACTTGACCGGCGGCTGGACGCCTACGCTGGTCTGATGGGAAGAACCGGCGGAAGCCTTGAGAAAATGCTGGGCGCCGGCGAACGGCTGGGAGCCCAGCTTCGGGAGATCGAGGGACACGAGGAGGAGCTGGCCCGGCTTACCGCGGAGAAGCCGGAGAGGGAAGAGGCCCTCGCGGAAAGCGCCGCCGCCCTTGACAATGCCCGCAGAAAGGCGGCGGAACTGCTTTCAGCCCAGTGCAACCGGGAACTGCTGAATCTGGAGATGCCGGACGGGGCGTTCAGTGTGGGATTCAGCCCGGCGGCCAGAGGGCTTTCCGTGATGGGAAGCCTGCTGGGCTCCGAAGGCCTTTTCGACCCGGAGTTCCTGTTCTCCGCCAACCCCGGCATGCCCCCGGGCCCACTGACTTCGGTGGCAAGCGGAGGCGAGCTCTCCCGGGTGGCGCTGGCACTGGAACTTGCCCTGGCGGGTTCCTCCGGTGTGTCCACGCTGGTTTTCGATGAGATAGACTCCGGCACCGGAGGGAAAACCGCCCACAGCCTCGGGGAATCCCTGGCCCGGGCAGGGCGTAGCCACCAGGTGATAGTGATCACCCATCTGGCCCAGGTCGCCGGCCGGGCGGACCGGAACATCGTGGTGGAAAAAAGGGTTGTGAACGGCTTTCCCGAATCCGTCACCCGGGTGCTCACCGGGATGGACGACAGGGTTTCAGAGCTGGCCAGGCTTCTGGGCGGCGGCACCGCCGCCACGGAACACGCCAGGGCCATCGTTAAGGAACGGCTCAATGCCTGATCCGGGGTTTTTCGGCGCCGCCAACTGCCTGAGTCTTGCCAGGATTCCCCTGAGCCTTCTTGCCTCGTACTTTCTCATCAGGGGCATGTTTCCCCTCACTGGAGTTTTCGCCCTGGCCGCGGTGGCCACGGACTGGCTTGACGGTCTGGTGGCCCGGCGAACAGGCACCGAGAGTGACTGGGGCAGAATCCTCGACCCGCTGGCGGACAAGGTATCCTATTCGCTTTTCGCCCTGGCCATGGTGTACGCCGGGGTACTAAGGCTGTGGATTCTGCTGGTGCTGGTATCCCGTGACGCGCTGATAGGCGCCGGAGGCCTGCTGCTGGCAAAACGGTTTTCTCCTCCCGGCGCCCGGGTGTCCGGCAAGGTTTCCACGGTTCTGGTGGCGGCTTTCCTGCTGAGGCAGGCCCTTCTACCCGGAGCTTCCCTGGCCGACATTCTGCCCGGGGCGGACATTCTGGGGGTTTGCGCCATGGCCGCGGTTCTTCTGAGCCTGCTCGACTACATCCTTGTGTTCGCCCGACGAATGACCACGGAGGGGGCCGGATGAAGCTGAAACGCCTGGAGATAGTTGGCTTCAAATCCTTCGCCGATCCCTTTGTCATGGATTTCCAGAAGGGTATAAGCGCGCTTGTGGGCCCGAACGGTTGTGGAAAGAGCAATGTGGCCGATGCCCTGCGCTGGGTTCTGGGCACCCAGAGCGCCCGGCAGATAAGGGCCGATGTGATGGAGGATGTGATCTTCAAGGGCAGCTCCCGAAGAAAGCCCCTGGGAATGGCGGAGGTGACCGTCACCTTTGACAACGACGACAGGTCGCTTCCGCTGGATTTCGACGAAGTCTCCGTAACCCGAAGGCTGTTCCGCTCCGGTGCCAGCGAATACCAGATCAACGGGAACCGCTGCCGGCTCATGGACGTTACCGACCTGATAGTTGACCGTGGGCTTGGAAGCGCCGGTTACTGGATTCTGGAAGCGGAGATGGTGAAAACCATTCTCTCCCCCCGGGCGGAAGACCGCCGGGAGCTGTTCGACGAGGCGGCGGGAATAGGCCGCTACAAGATTCAGAGGCACAGGGCAAGCCTGAAGCTGGAAACCGCGGGAAGCGACCTTGACCGGCTTTCGGACATCATTTCCGAGGTCGAACGAAATCACGGGGTTCTGCGGAAGCAGGTTTCCGCGTACCGGCGCCATGAAAGGGCCGAAACGGCGATCCGGCAGATCAGGGCTGCCATGGCATCGGGCGAGCTTCGTCTTCTCGAGACGAGGCTTGCTGAAGCCAGGGCTGAACTGAAGGAGTCCGGCGAGTTGGAGGCATCGCAGGCGGCGGCGCTGGCCTCGCTGGAAACCAGCCTTTCCGAAGCCCGGATCAGGCTTTCCGAAGCCCAGAGCAGGCTGGACGAGGCAAATTCCCGAAGGGCCTCGCTTGACGGCGAGATCGCCAGCCTGGAGAGGGACAGGGCGGTGGCGGTGGAGCGGGTGGCTGGAATGCGCCGGACAGCCCTTGAGAACCAGGCCCGGTGCGCCCGGGAGCGGGAACGGATTCAGAGATACGAAAGGGATGCCCGTCAGGCTGAAGCCGAGGCAGGGGAATGGGAAAAGGCCAGGCTTGAAGCCGAGACACTGGAATCCGAAGCGGCCAGGGCCGCCGAAGCTGAAGCGGCGAACATCGAAATCGCCCGGGACCGGCTGAAGCAGATAGAGAACCGTGAGAAGCAGTGCGGCGAAACCCTTGCGGATCTTAGAAACCGCTATCTGGAAACTTTGCGAACCTTTGAAACCGCAAGACAGCGGGCCGGGGAGCTGACCCGGCGCCTCGGGGAAAACCGGGAGGAAACCGCGGGATTGTCCCGGGAACTCCAGGGCATCAATCGGGAGCTTGAACAGGTTTCCAGGGAACGGGAAAAAGCCACAGGGGAGATCAAGACAGCCTTTGATGCCCTTGATTCCGCCCGGCGCCACGAGTCGGAAGCCGCCCTGAAGGCCGGTGAGGCCCGGGCTTTCCTGGCCGCCTGCCGTCGGGAAACCGAAGGCCTGGCCCAGGCCCTGGATGAAGCCCGAAGGGGTGATTCCCTTGGGGCGGCCCTTGAACCCACGGAGGGAATGGGGCCGGCGGTCGGGGCGTGTCTCGACGGATTTCAGCCTTCCCTTCCGGTGGAACGGGTGAGCGCAGACCTGCCCGCCCGGGGAGCCCGGTACGCCGTGGGGGGCAGACCGGGAGTAGCGGACATACCCGAAGACGCCGTGCGCATGGACGGGTTTCTGAAGATTTCGCACCCGGTGGCGGAATCCGTGCTGCGGCACTACATACTCGCCCCGGATATGGATACCGCGCTGAAATGGTTCGGGGATAACATTCCCATGGGTATTGTCACCGTCGAGGGGCACCTTTTCAACCGGGACGGCACGGTTCGGCTGGGGGTCCCCCCCGATGGCGCCGGCGCACTGGAGATTGCCTCGGCCCTGGAAGAGGCCCGGGAGCGGGAGGCTCAGCTGCGGGATGAAATCCACCGGCTGGATGAAGATCGCCAGAGTTCCGAAAAGGCGCTGGAAGGCCTTCGGGAACAGGCGGAGAAGCTCAGGGCGGGTCTTTCCGGGCTGGAGAGCCGGGAGGCGGTTCTTGTTTCCGGCAGAAACGGGGTTGAGAAAACCCTTCAGGGGCTGAAAGCCGCATCGGAAGCCATGGAGAAGGAACTCGCGGAAATCGCCTTCTCCGGCGGGGATCAGGAAACGCCTGACCCTGACCACCGGATAAGGGAAACCGAAGAAGCCCTGGCCGCCCTCTCCCTGGAAAGCCGGATGGCGTCCCAGGCCCTGGATGAACTCAGGGAGCGGAGCGCCGGAGTCTTCATGGCCCGGGAAAGGGCCGGGCTTCAACTGCGGGAGGCGGTGGGCCGGGTCGCCCAGATTCAGGCAAGGCTGGCGGAGCTTTCCGCCGAGGCGGACTCCGCGGCTTCGGCGGAGGAGGAGATGCGGGTCGAGTCTGAAACCCTGCTTCGGAAGGCTGATGAAACCGAGAAGGGGATTGCCCTGATTCTGGAACGGGTGAAGGTTCTGGAGAAGGAGAGGGCCGGGGCCGAGGAAAACCGGGGAAAGGCCGCGGAAATCAGGGCCGGGCTTCTTCAGCAGACCTCTTCGCTGGAAGAACAGACAGTATCCGCCAGAACCCTTCACGGAATCGCCAGGGACAGAAAGTCAAAAGCTGCGTCGGAGGCGTCAGCACTTGAGGAGCGGGTAGCCAGGCTTCGCCTTGAAGCCCCGGGCACCGATGACGAAAACCCTTTTCTCGGCAGCGACGCCCGAACTCTGGAGGAGGAGGAAGCCCGGCAGCAGAGGGTCATCGAGGGTATCGGCCCGGTGAACATGCTGGCGGAGGAGGAGTTCCGTGAGGCGGAGGAAAGGCTTCGGTTTCTCACCGATCAGAAGCGGGACCTGCAGGAAGCCAGAGAGTCCCTGGAAACCGCCATAACCGAGATCAACAGGGAAGCCCAGACAAGATTCAGGGAGACCTTCGCCCAGGTCAGGGAGCATTTCAGGCAGGTGTTCGTGGAGCTGTTCGGCGGAGGCGAGGCGGACATCACCGCTCTGGACGCCGAGGATCCCCTGGAGGGCGGGGTTCAGATAGTGGCAAGACCCCAGGGCAAGAAACTCGAGAATGTCACCGCCCTGTCCGGCGGGGAGAGGGCTCTGGCGGCGGTGGCTCTTCTGTTCAGCCTCTATCTGGTGAAACCCAGCCCCTTCTGCATCCTCGACGAGCTGGACGCGCCGCTGGACGACGCGAACATAGACAGCTTCATGGGAATTCTTCGGCGCTTCAGCGCTGATACCCAGTTTATTATCATGACCCACAACAAAAGAACCATGCAGGCGTCGGATCGGCTATACGGAGTCACCATGGCCGAGAAGGGGGTTTCCAGCCTCACCACTGTCAGCCTGTCAGACTATGACTGAGGGAGGCTCGCCTTGACCCTGATGGAGAAGCTGAAGAAAAGCAGGCGGGCTCTGGCCGGGGCTCTGGGCGGGCTTTTCGGGTCCGGCCCGCCGGACGGCAAGGCCATGGAGAAGGCTGAAGATGCCCTTCTCGAGGCGGACCTCGGCTGGAAACTCGCGGAGGAAGTGGTCCGGGAGCTTCCTGGGCTCTGTTCGAAGCAGGGAATATCCTGGAGGGAGGGCCTGGCCCGGATTCTGATGGGAATGCTTCCCCGGAAGGATGATACCGAAGTTGATGCCCGGCCCAGGGTAACCATGGTGGTGGGGGTGAACGGTTCAGGCAAGACAACCACGGTGGCCAGGCTGGCGGCGATGTACTCGGCCCGGGGCGAAAAAGTGATGATGGCCTGCGCCGACACCTTCCGGGCCGCCGCCGGGGAGCAGCTTTCCCTTTGGGGGGAAAGGCTGGGCGTACCGGTGGTCACCCGTTTCGAGGGCGCCGACCCCGGAGCGGTGGCCTTCGACGCGGTGAAAAGCGCCTGTGCCCGGGGGTACGACCGGGTTCTGATAGATACAGCGGGGCGGCTGCCGAACCGGAAGGGTCTGCTTGACGAGTTGGGAAAGGTTCACCGGGTTATCGGCAAGGCCATGGAGGGGGCTCCCCACGATGTTCTTCTGGTTCTGGACGGGTCGGTGGGACAGAACGCCCTGCTGCAGGCCGAGGGGTTCTCCGGCGCGGTACCTGTGAGCGGTCTGGTGATAACGAAGCTCGACGGGACCGCCAGGGGCGGAGCGGTGTTTGCCATGTCTCATGAACTGGGAATTCCCATTCACTACATAGGCACCGGCGAAGGCGGGGACGATCTTTCGGTTTTCGACCCGGTTTCCTTCACCGCTGCCATGGTTGGCGTGCCGGAAGGTCAAGATGCTGATTCTGAATGATGTGAGCATGAGCTACGGCGGGAAGAAAGCAGTGGACCGGCTGAGCCTCACGGTGCCCGAAGGGGCGGTCATGGGGCTTCTGGGCCCGAACGGCGCCGGAAAGACCACCACCCTGAAAATGATCGCCGGCATGGTGACGCCGGAATCGGGGAACATCACGCTCAAAGGAATGCCGATAAATGAGATGCGCCATGACATCGCCTATGTTCCCGACGAACCGGTGGTATGGAACCGGCTCACCGGCCGGGAACACCTGCTTTTCGCCGGAAAGCTTCGGGGCATTCCCACCGGGGAACTTGAGAATCGAATCGCCTTCTGCGAAAACCTTTTCGAGATGGGTGGTTGGCTGGATCAGAGGGCTGGTTCCTACAGCCACGGCATGATTCAGAGGGTGGTTCTGAGTTCCGCTTTCGCCGCCAAGCCGGGGCTGTACGCAATAGACGAGCCCCTGGTGGGTCTGGACCCCCCGGCGGCTGAAACCTTCTGGCGCATGATCCACTCCGCCGCGTCGTCAGGCGCCTCGATACTCATCTCCACCCACACCCTGTCCGAAGCCCACGGCAACTGCAGCAGTTTCGGCATTATTCACCGGGGAAGGATCACAAGCCGGGTGGAGAGCGGAGAGATATCTCTTCCGGACCTGAGGGAGCTTTTCTTCGAAGCCACCGGTACCGCCCCGGCGGATGCCGCCAGCTATTTCAGAGCCTGAAAACCCTGTAGGCGGCAAAACCGTAATTCGAAGAGTGACGGGGAACCCCCTGAAAACCCCGTTCCAGGGCGCTCCGTTCGAAGCCCAGTTCAGCCGCCGCATCAATGAAGCCCGGCAGGGCCGATTCAACAGCATGTTCCGGGGTGTTGCACAACCCGCTGGAAACAAGAAACGACTCCACACACAGTAGAGAGATTCCCCGGCACCTGGCGGTTGCCAGGTGAAGCCTGGCCGAGAGCCCGGAGGGGCTGATCGGCTGTATGAGCGGCAGCATGGAATCGGTGGAGAGCGGAAGTTCGTCCCATTCCAGAGCAAGGCATTCCCGGAACCGGTCGGGTTCCGACAGAAGGTGATCCCCTCCCCGCAACGCCTGGAAGAACAGCTTCAGGGCGTCGGGTTCCTCCATTCGGGGATGAAGCGTCATTTCCCTTTTCAGAATGGATTTCCAGCGCATGTAGGGGAATATACTCCCCTGAACCGGTTTTGTATGTTTCCACCTCGGAATGACGGCGAACCCCTCGAACGGGAGAAGCAAGATGAACCCGATGGAAGTTGAAGACCTCTTCGCGAAACACCTGAAGACCGAGACCCGGCCCGTGGCGGTGGCCCTGTGGAAGAATAGAAACGATTTGGGTCGCAAGCCATTTCCCATGAAGCTCAACATCTGCCATCTTCTCAGCATGGCCAGGCACGGGGGGCGAACAACCGCCGGGGTTCCGGACCGGATGGTGTGCGCCCTGGGCGCCGCCTGCACCGGTCTGGTGGAAACCCCGGAGCGGTTCCGCAACGGTGAGGCCGCGGTGGGAAAGTACACCGAAACCGCCGAAGCCGGCAAAACCTTCTTCGAACACACATACATGCTTGGAGATCAGGGCAAGGTGTATGACGCCATTGAGATAGCCCCCCTGGGAGACGCGGGCTTCGAGCCCGGGGTTGTGCTGTTCTATGTGAACCCCGCCCAGGTGATGCGGCTGGTTCACAGCGTGGTATGGAGTACCGGCGAACTGGTGGCGGCGGACACCGTGGCGGAAGCCGCGGTCTGCAGCGCCATCGGTTTCGTTCTGGGAGAGGGCCGTCCGATGATCGGGTTCCCCTGCGCCGGTGACCGGAGGTTCGGGGGAACCCAGAACCATGAACTGGTCTTCGCCGCGCCCTGGAGCACAGTGCGGGACACCATGGCCCCCAACCTGGCCCTTCTTGCGGCAAAGGGGCCGCTGTACCCGGTTCCCCCGGATGTGATGCACGAACCTTCGATGCCCCCCGCGTACACCCTGGACTGTCATGACTGATGTTTGTCTTCACGGGTCCGACATAACCCTCAGGGAACACGGTCCCGATGACCTTCAGGCTCTGCACCGCTGGCACGGAGACCGGGAACTGATGCGGTACCTGAGCTGGGGAGGAAACAGCCTGGAAGAGAGCCTGCTCTACCTGGCGGACTGCATCAGAGACCGGAGACAGCCCAGAAGGGATCGATACAGGCTGGCCATAGTGAGCAATCGGGACCGCCAGGTAATGGGCTGCGCCAGCATCCACTGGAAGGGCAGGGGGCAGTGGGGAGGCGACGGCAGGCTGGGTTGCTTTCTGGCCCGGGATTTTCATGGCAGGGGATACGCCCGGGAGGCCACCAGGCTTCTGGTTGAGTTCGGAATCGGGGAACTTGGCATGCACCGGATCAGCGCTACCAGTCTGGCGGGCAACGCGGCGTCGGAGAGGGTACTGAAAAGCCTGGGATTCGTGCACGAGGGAACCATGCGCAGCCACAGCCACCGGGCGGGCCAATGGCTTGACAGGCACTTCTACTCCATTCTCAGGGAGGAGTGGAGGAAGGGGTAAGCCCCCCGGTCCCGGGGTTGACAACCCCCTGAAGGCTTTCGCAGTCTTTCGCCGTACAGGGAAAAACAGCGAAAGGATTCCGCCATGGCAAATGTTGTTCTTGTGGTGCTTCTGATTTCGGGTTTCCACATCCTCCCCGCGCCCGGGGAGTGGTTCGCGCCGGAGATGAGCGGGGCTACCGCTTCAGGAACCGATGACCCCGACCTGTGCGACGGCTGGCCGGTGCATGTAAACACACCCGGCGGAGGGTTTCCCTACACTCCCACCCTTTTCGACATAACCGGCGATGGCGCCATGGAGGTTTTCTTCAACGGCGGCCACACCTTTGGAGTGAAGGGTGACGGGAGTTTCCTGCCGGGATGGCCCGTTACGGAGATGGCCCACATGGGCTACGGAACCACAGGCCAGATGCCCGGGCCTTCCGCGGCGGACATGTCCGGCCTGGGAAACCCTGCGGTTCTGTGGTCGCTGCGGGACTGGTACGCCGGCAGTTCGTACATGTGGTGCTTCAACGGCAGGCTGCCGGACGGGGGAAATCTGGGCGGCTTTCCCGCTCAGGCACCTGACGAGTCCTCCAATGCCCTGGCATCTCCCTTCGTTCTGGGCGACCCGGACGGCGACGGCTTTCTCCAGGCCTGGAGCGCCCACACCCTGGGCAACACCGGCGACTACTACCGGATTTCCGGGTTCGACCACACCGGCGCCCGGCTCTTCACCACCGACCTCGACCCGAATGAACAGATTCTGAACCTCTACTTCGGCGATCTTGAAGGGAACGATCAGGAAACCTTCTTCGCGGTCACCAACCTTCAGGGAACATTCCGGCTGTTCTCGTTCCGGCACGACGGGGAAGTCGAGGAGGGTTACCCGGTTTCCCTCTACACTCCCGGCGGGGGCTACCACATGTTCGGCCCGCCCCTGGTGCTGGACCTGGACGGAGACGGCTCACTGGAGGTCATCATGGGCCTGAACGTGGGGTCTGTCTCCCACGCCATGGCGGTGAAGCACAACGGTACGCCGGTTCCGGGTTTTCCCATCACCATCGCCAGCCAGAGCCAGCTGTTCTACCTGGGCCTGGGGGATGTGACCGGAGACCATGAGCCCGAGCTTATTGCCTTCGAGAACCATCTGGGAAGCGCCTACCGGGTTTTCGCGCTGAGCCTTTCCACCGGGGAGTACCTTCCGGGCTGGCCGGTGCCGGTACCCAACTGGCCCAAGGGCTTTCCCACCGTGGTTGATGTGGACAACGACGGTATTCAGGACATCGTGTTTGTCACAGACGGCGGGCAGATCTACGCTCTGTCCGGCCAGGGCGCAGTTCTCGACGGCTTTCCCAAGGCAATGGCGGCCCCGTCCATTTCCGGAGTCGCCGCGGGAGACATAGACGGAGACGGTCTCTATGAGCTGGTCGCGGTTACCTGGAACGGCTGGGCATACGCCTGGAACACCCAGGGAGTGGTGGCGGAAGGCAATTCGGACTGGCCAATGCGGGGCGTTGATCCCAGGAACACCGGCATCTTCAGGGGGGCCGGCGGTTCCACCGGCGTTGATCCCCAGGCTCCGATGGCCGTGTCGCTCTCGGTTCTGGCAAACCCGTCACCGGGCGCCACGGAGTTCCTGGTTCCCCTGGAGACCCGGGGAACGCTTTCGGTCTTCGACGCTTCAGGAAGGCTTGTGAGCCGGATTCCCGCTGGAACCGGAGGGATCGTCACCTGGAACCCCGGGGCAGGCGACCGCAATGGGGTTTACTTCGCCAGGCTCTTCTGCGATTCCGGCGCGGCCACGGTGAAGTTCGTACTGCTTCGCTGACGCAATCCGTCAGAAGTAGCCCAGGTCTCTGAGGAGGGGGCTCAACGAAGGATCCATTCGCACGGCGATGGGTTCCCAAACCGTCGGCGCAAGCATGTAATGGTCCGCCAGGGGACAGTTGTCCACAACTTCATAGAAGTTCTCGAAGGGGTCGAGGGCCAGGTCGGTAACCATGTCCGTGTAGTCGGTATCCCCGTCCATCCTCAGGGTTTTTGCGCCATCCTGGACCACGGAACATATCCAGGGAGTGCGCATCTGGAGTTTGCCGCTGCTGGGAATCACCCTGAGATCAGGAGTTCCGGAGAACAGGTCTACGCCCTCTACGACATCCGGCACCGGCACTCCCGTCATGGCGAGTATGGTGGGCAAGATGTCGAAGGAGCCCACCCAGGAGTGTTCCACAACGCCTTCGGGAACTCCGGGGCCGGCGATTATCAGGGGCACATGTATGATTTCCTGGAAAAAGGCGTGGCCATGGTCGATTCCGCCGTGCTCAAGGAACTCCTCGCCATGATCCGCGGTGACTATCACCACCGTGTTCTCAGAGATGCCTTCCGACCGCAGGAAAGCGAACAGCCTTCCCAGCTCCGCGTCGGCATAGGCTGTTTCACCGTCGTAGAGGTCGATGTAATGCTGCAGGTTTTCCGGGTTCAGCACCTCCCCGTTTTCAGACAGGAGCCATGTAGTGAGGTGGTTTTCCGCCAGGGGGCCGAAGAGGGTGTCGTAGGGGGACGGGGGGTTGTAGGGGGCATGGGGGTCGAACAGGTGCAGCACCGCCATGAACGGTTCGTCGGACTCGCCGTTTTCCAGCCATTCCGTGAACCGGTCCACAACCGCGGCGGCGCAGGCGTTTCCGGCGTCTTCACATGTATAGTGGTCAACGCCCCTCTTGAAACCGTACTCTTCGCTCAGAAAAGCCACATTGAAGTGGGCGTAGGTTCTGTAACCCCGGTCCCGGAGGAGGCTCGCAAGAAATGGCGCGTCGGGGTGCAGTTTGTTGTGCCATTCATTCCAGCCGCTTCTGTCCTCGCCGTCACCTCTGCGCTGTAACGACACACCTGTTCCGTGGCTGACTCGCGATGTTCCGGTAAGTATGGAAGCGAAGGAGGGAAGGGTCCAGCTGGACTGGGAGAGACAGTTCAAGAAAAGGGTGCCTTCCCCGACGAGGCTGTCGATGTTCGGAGTAGTGTTCCTTTCATAGCCGTAGCAGGACAGATTCCGGGCTCTCATGGAATCAATGACTATCAGAAGCACATTCGGCTGGGGCGTCTCTTCGTCGTGAAGACAGGAAACAAGCAGTGGAAGAAGGAGAACCAGAATACGTATGGATTTCGCCACGAATTTACCTCGCGATCCCTAATACTGATCAAGTCCCTGACAAATGATGATAATGGTATTCCGGAACCGTCGGTTTTGTTCCCGGGGCTGTCCCGGGCTATTCCCTGGAGAAAACCAGAATTCCCAGAAATCCGCGGGTCAGGAGCGCGAAGCTTATGAAACCGTAAAACCAGTTGTAGTTCGGAAAGAAGACATAGATAACCCCCATGCAGACCCCCATGGCGCAGGCATGGAGCGCGGTCACCTTGTAAAGAAGAACAATCTCCCTCTCATCCGGGTTGCCCCGGGTCAGAATCATGGCGACGAAGAACAGCGCTATTCCCCAGAGTCCGGCGTTGCCCCAGAGCAGAGTGCCGGCGAAGACGATGGCGCCGGTGATGAACTCAATCACGAAGAAGAGGAGCTGATTTCCCCTGATTGTCATGTTTCGCCACCTTCAGCGAGAAAAGGTTCTCCACGGTTGTGTTGAAATACCTGGCCATGAGAAGGGCAAGCCGTACCGAGGGGTTGAATCTTCCCTTCTCTATGTAGACGATGGTTTGCCGGGATACCCCCAGGGCGTCCGCCAGCGCCTGCTGGGTCACTTCCCCGGCGTGAAAGCGGTGGTGCCGGACGCTGTTTTCAAGATCGAACATTTGATATCCCCCTTCCGGTATCTCCGCCGGGAAGAATAAACAATACGCTACAAAATGTCAAGTTTTATTTACATGTGCCGTTTTGCGAATCATGAACCGCATCACATGCAGCCCGTCCACGGTCTCATGCCGGAGGGCGCCGAGCCTGGCGTAAAACTCGGGAATGTCTGTGCAGAGATAAAGGGTTTCGATCCCCAGCCGGGCCGCCTCGGACAGCAGCGCCCTGGTGAGGGCGCTGCCGATTCCCATGCCCCGGAACCGCTTTTCCACCACCAGGGCCGCCAGCCAGGGGGTGAGTTCCGGGCGCTTCGAGAAGTCGTGCTCTATCAGGTTTACGGTGCCCGCCGGCGCTTCCCCCACCCGGGCAAGGAGTGAAAGGGGGATTCGGTGTGGATCGTCGGCGTTTTTTAGAAGGCTTTCCAGGGTTGCCCGGTCGTAACCATCCCGGCCCTCCCAGAACTCGCGGTAGATCCAGCCCGCCACCGTTCCGGTGTGTTCCGGGGTTCGAAAGAGGTGGTCGATATCGGCTTTCAACGGGTTAGCACCTTCTCGATGTCGCCGATGTACACCCGGTGGTGATCCGGCTCGGGGTAGCACAGGCGGTTCAGGCCCTGGTCCGCGAAGTTCTCCGGTTTGAGGAAATGGGCGTAAAGGGTTCTGCAGACCATGATCAGGTTCGCCTGGGTGAAGGAGACGGTTTCCGGGGTTGGAGCGAAGGGTGTGAGGCCGGTTTCCGACGCCTTGTCCACATCCCTGCCGGAGTGGCTTCCGCAGTACTTCAGGGCATCCCTGCTTTCCTCCGGAAAGAAACTCAGTGTAAACAGGGGGTGTTTCTCGGTGAAGACGAAGGTGTGTCGCACCGGCCGCACATAGGCCAGGGCCACATTTCTGTTCCACAGGTATCCCAGTGCGCCCCAGCCTCCGGTCATGGTGTTGTAGCTTTCCATCGTTCCCGCGGTTATCAGAAACCACTGTTTTCCGATCATTTCGAAGGGGTTGCCCTCTATAGACTCCGGGCCGATTTCCTTGTAATGTTTCACCGTTACCTCCAGTTTTTTTCGGTTTACTTGTGAAGGCGCTGTCGCCGCAGGGGGATTCAATGGTAATGAAGATAATGAAGGTTGTGATCATACTGGCAGGCCTGGGGCTTCTGGGCTTCGGCCTGCTGTTCGTCATCGGAGGGTCGTACAACAACACTACGGGAACCATAATAAACGGGGTTCTGATGCTCCTCGCGGGGGGAGTGCTGCTTTTCCTCGGCTTTCGGAAGCAGGTGCACCGGGTGGTGGAGCGAAGGGAACTTGACCTTACCGGTGATGTGGGCATGGAACACCTGAAGTGCCGCTCCTGCGGCGGCACCCTGGATGCCTCCGCCCTCAGGGAGATCGGCGGCACCGCAATGGTGGAGTGCCCCTTCTGCGGCTCGGCGTACCAGATGGAGGAGGCACCCAAATGGTGATTCTACTTGCTCTTCTGGCGGGTTACGGCTTTTCCGTTCCGGAGATGCACTGCGTGGTCACCCTTGAAACCAGCCAGGATCTTCAAATCTATTACCACATCCTCTTCGCCTGTAACCCCGGCGCGGATGCCATCGATGTGGTGGACATAGGGCTGCCCACAACGGGATGGCAGGTCTCGGACATGAAGGCCTGGCTTGATGGAACACCCTACCCCGTGATGCGGTCCACATACATCAGCAACGGCGTCGAGATTCCCCTTGGCGTCGGAATTGCCCAGGGCGAAAGCGGGGTTCTCGAGTTCCTCGGCACATGCAGGGGCGGGGTATACCGGGATGACAACGATGAGGACTGGGCCTCCTTCCGATTCTCCCCCACATGGTTCGACGGCTCGATTCTCACCGGAGAAACCAGGCTGATCCTCGATATTGAGTTCCCGCCGGGCAGCCACCCGGACAGCGTGAGGTACCATGAAACCCCGTTCGACTCCGCATGGGTGGACGGGGACAGGGTTGTCTACCGCTGGGACAGGAATGTGTGGCTGAACCGGGCCTTCGAGGTGGGTGTGGGGTTTCCGGTGGGCCTGGTCACCGGCAGCCTTCAGACCCGGCCCGAAGAGCCTCCCTTCCTGACCCTCTGCCTCGCCCCGGGATTGTGTTTTCCGGCTTTTTTCGGTGGAATCTTCATGCTTCTCTTCATCCTTCCCATATTTTTCGCGGTTCGGAGCAGTATTCTGCGTCAGAAGCAGTACCTCCCCCCAAAAATCCGGGTGGGGGGCAAGGGGGTTCGCCGGGGGCTCACGGTGCCCAACGCGGCCCTGCTTATGGAACGGCCTCTTGACAGGGTTCTGATGCTGGTGGTGTGGAGTCTGATAAAGAAGGGCGCCGTGAATGTGACCGGCGAGGGTCCCGGGACGAAACTCACCCCGGCGGGAATCGAGCCCGGGGGTCTCAGGGATTACGAAAAGAAGCTGCTGGAGCTGATTGCCGGTGAGGAGGGGCTCACCCCCAAAAACCTCGACACCTTCTTCCAGAACATGATAAAGGAACTTGAAAAGGCCATGGAGGGATTCAATTTGAAGACCACCAGAGATTACTACACCGGCGTTATGAAGAATGCCTGGAAGCAGTTGGAAGAGGCGCCGGACGCCAAATCCGCCGCGGAGGTGTTCACCGACCGGTTCCAGTGGCTTCTGGCTTCCGAGAACAAACCCGAAGTCCGGCTGGGAAGGCTTCCCAGACCGGTGTTCATCCCGGTTTCTTCGTGGCCGGTGTCCGCCGGGGCAACCGGGCAGTCCATCAATGTGGCAGCCGCCTGCGGAAACCTGGTCTCCCGGATCGAATCCGCGGCGGGCAGAGCCTCTCAGGGGCTTACCCAGAGGGTGGCCAGAGTGGTTAATCCCGCGCCGGTTTCCAGCGGAAGTTCCCGCTCCGGCGGTGGCTGCGCCTGTGCCTGCGCCTGCGCCGGCTGCGCCTGCGCCTGCGCCGGGGGAGGAAGATGATGAAACTGACGAAGCTGTTTGAAAAGCCCGGTGAAGAGAGACTGGCCCCGGTGGGGCTTCACCATTTCCGCAGGGACGATTCACGGATGCACCTTCGGGTGGAGCCGGACGGCAACGGAGTACTGGTGGTTAACGCCGCCAACCTGATCAGGCTGAACCCCACCGGTTCGGACTGCGTGTGGCTTCTGCTTTCCGGTTGCGACGAGAAGGAGGCGGCGTCCCGGCTTGCCAGGCGTTACGGCCTGTCGAAAAAGAAGGCTCTGGCGGATTACCACGGCTTTCGTCTCGATCTTGAGGCGGTGATCAGCGGGGAGAAGGTAGTTCTCGAGGTGGAGGAGATACCGGATTCCATGCCTTCGGCCCCCTACCGGGCGGACCTGGCCCTCACCTATCGGTGCAATGTGGCCTGCGGTCACTGCTACAAGGGAGACCGGAAGGTTCCGGAACTCGATACGGAATCCTGGAAGAAAATCATCAACACCCTGGCCGACGCCGGTGTGCCCCAGGTGGTGTTCACCGGAGGCGAGTCGGTTCTTCGGGATGACCTGCCCGAACTGGTTTACCACGCCGAGTGCCTGGGATTGATAACCGGCCTGCTGACCAACGGCGTAGCCCTGGCGCACCCGGACACTGTGGATTCCCTGAGGGAGGCCGGTCTTGACTATGTGCAGGTCACCCTGGAATCCGGAGAACCTGAAGCGCACAACCGGATGGTGGGCGCGGAAACCTGGGAGAAAACCGTTCAGGGAATTCGAAACTCGCTGGCCGCCGGGTTCCACACCGTAACCAACACAACCATCACCGAAGACAACCGGGATACGGTGCTGTCAGTTCCCGGGTTCGTGGCGGGCCTGGGGGTCGCCGCCGCGGCGTTCAACACCATTATCTGCAGCGGCCACTCTTCCGGGGGTGAGAAAAGCCTTTCCGAAGATGCCCTGGAGGGGTTGCTGCTGGAACTCAAAGAGGCGTGCGACGCCAGGGGGCTGAGAATGCTCTGGTATTCCCCCACGATGTATTGCCACCTTGACCCGGAGCAGCTTGATCTCGGCCAGCGAAGGTGCACCGCGGCGTCCATGAACATCTGCGTTGAGCCGGACGGCACCGTGCTTCCCTGCCAGAGCTGGTTCCAGGGGGCGGGCAATCTTCTCACCGACGACTGGAACCTGATCTGGAACAGCGTTCTTTTTCAAAGCATCAGAAACCGGGACTACCTGCCGGTGAAGTGCAGGGAGTGCATCGAGTTCGAAGTCTGCGGCGGCGGGTGTCCCCTCTCCCGCGGTGAAGGGAAGGAGTAACTTGGACCTTTCCACAAAACCGCTGACCGGCATGCGGCAGAGGTACCCGGAGGAGTTTCTGATTGAACGCCATGTGTGCCGGGTGCTTCTCGAGGCCGGAGCCATGTCGGGGTTTCAGGAGTACGACGGCCCTGTTCTGGAACCCTTTTCCCTGTTTGAGGCGAAAAGCGGCGGAGAGCTTGTGGAGAGGCAGAGCTACTGGTTCACCGACCGGGGCGGCCGCAAGGTTGTGATGAGGCCCGAACTCACCCCCTCGCTGGCGAGAATGGTGGCCGCCCGGGGTGAAATGCACCTTCCGGCCCGGTGGATGTCCATGCCCCTGTGCTTTCGTCATGAGCGGCCCCAGAGGGGCAGGGTGAGGGAATTCCTGCAGTTCAACCTCGACATCCTGGGCGCCGACCCCCCGGGGGCTGAAATCGAGGTTTTTCTGGTCATTGACAGAATGATGAAGGCGTTCGGTGTAATGCCCGACAAATACAGGGTTAGATGGAGCAGCAGAAGGTTCGCCTCGGCGGCCCTGGCCGCCCTTGGGGTGCATGATCCGCCGGGCGCGTTCGCGATACTGGACCGGAGGGACAAGACACCGGCGGACCAGTGGCATGACATGCTGCTTCAGGCCTTCGGTTCCAGCGAACTTGCGGACAAAGTGAAACGGCTCTGCGAAGTGGAAGACCCCGATGACCCCTTTCTGACCGGGCTTCTCGGGGATTCGCCTGACCTTGCCGAAGTCAGGAGTTTCGCCGGGCTTCTGGCCGGGGCGGGAATGGCGTCCGCCGAGTTCTCCCCTTCGGTGGTCCGGGGGCTGGACTACTACACAGGAATCGTTTTCGAACTCACCGACACCGGCGGTGAAAACCGGCGGGCACTGTGCGGGGGCGGCAGGTACGACAACCTTGTGGGAATGTTCCAGGGAAGAACCATATCCGGCGTTGGATTCGGTCTGGGGGTTCTGGCGCTGACCCTTTTCCTGGAAACATACCACGCCCTGCCGGAGAATCTTGAAAAAACCCCTCCGGGCAGCCTTTTCGTTGCGGTGTTCTCACCTCGGGAACTGGCGAAGGCTTTGAAGCTCGGAGAGCTCTTCAGGGAAGCGGGGATTCCCACCGTGGTGGACGTTTCCGGCAGGAAGGTGTCGAAGCAGTTTCAGCAGGCGTCCAGGGAGGGGTTTCCATGGGTGCTGGTTGTCGGCCCCGAAGAAGCCCTCACCGGAACTTACGGGCTTAAGAACATGCGCACCGGAGTTACGGCTACCGGTGATTTTCCGGCACTGAGAGCTATTCTTGAGGAGAATGGGTGAGGAGAGCGGAAACAAAGGTCAGTATCACAGCTCTGATTGTCGCCGGCCTGCTGGCTTTGCCGGTGCTGGTGCTGCCACAGACTCCGGCTCTTACTCGGGTTTACGGGGTGCTCATTATCCTGTCCGCCGCAGCCTTCTTTTTTGCCGCAAGAACCCTTGTAAGGGAGATAAGCATTTCCCGCCGGCTGGGGATGCTTCTGGTTCTGTCCGGTGTGGGCTGGGGATCGGTGGTTCTGGCCTCCGGCGGAGGGATGGAGGGTTCCGGCGCCGAGGGCGACAGGTTCCGGCTGCTGCGCTCCATGGACAGGGACGCGGTGGCGGACGCGGCGATGCAGAACGCGGATACGGTGAGGGGAATGCTTTCCCTGAGTCTTCCCGGTACCGGCGGGGCGGTTCTGAACGCCATTGGAGACGCCACCGGCGCAACCCTCGGGGTCATAGTGGGCACCGTGTTCAGCGCCAGTGCCATGAACGAGAACCGGGGCGCCGACGAGCCCGGAACTCCTGGAAGAACCGGCAGACCGCTTCCGGGAATGCTTATTTCCATGGGGGCCATGGTAACCATGATCGCGGTGCTGGAGGGGCTGGTGATGGTGGACAGAACCCGCGCCACCCATGCGGTCTTCCTGACCTCGGCCGGGGCAGTGTTCCTCCACGGGGCGGTGGCCGCCGTCGGCGCCGGAGGCATTGCGGTGGCCACCGTCATGCGGAGCCCCCTGAGTCTTACCTACCTTCTGGTTCTTGTGGCATCGGTGGCGATTGCGTGCTGCCAGCGGTGGATCCGCTATCTGAACCGGCGAAGCATGCTGTTTACAGCCATGGGCGCGCTGCTCTTCGCCGAGTTCTGCCGAAGGGCTGTGGCGGTGTCGATTTCCGAGGGGGTTTCCGGGTACGGCTGCCACGCCGTGAACTCACTCATGGGGGCCGCCGCCCTGCTGCTGGCGGTCTATGGCTATGGAAGCCTGCTTTCGATACTTCTGCACATGCCCTCGGCCAGGCTTCTTGATCGGAGATACACTGAACTCAATACCCTTCAGGATCTCAGCCACAGCCTGCACTCCAGTTTCGAGCCTGGGCAGCTTTCCACCGCCGCCACCCGGCTCGGAAAGAGGCTTACCGGCGCCGACTGCTGCTGGATAGTGCCGGAGAGCCCGAACGCCGGTTTTCCGGGGGGTGTGGTGCGGCGATGGAAACGACTTTACCGATGATATCCCCCCGGAATGGTACGCCTCCATTTCCGCCAGGCTTGATTCGGCGAGCCGGGGATTTCTGCTGAACAACTACAGAAGAACCTCCCTGGAAAAGCTGTTGCCGGGCCGTGGAAGGATCGGTTCTCTTATGGCGGCTCAGGTGGAGGCCCGGGGGGAACGGCTGGGGGTGCTTCTGGCCGCCTGCGGAAGATCCTTTCGTTTCGTGGACCATACCCGGGGGCTTTTCGACAGTTTCGCCAGGCAGATCGCCCAGGCGTTTCACAATGCCAGGCTCTTCGGAGAGAAGCTGGAACTGGAAAAGCTGCACAGGGAACTCGACCTGGCACGGGAGATACAGCAGCAGCTCTTTCCCACGGTAATCCATCAGCCCCCGGGCTATGAAATCGCGGCCCAGAACATTCCATGCAGCGTGGTGGGCGGGGACTACTACGATGTGATTCCCCTGGAGGATGGAAGAACCG
>Ga0334882_1001003_pt1 | contig 37452 bp, 36 predicted proteins | sample GraSluR1_MG_5_FD_207226 | JGI IMG/M metagenome (GOLD analysis project Ga0334882, IMG submission 207226) | Sludge microbial communities from methane-producing bioreactor in Wageningen University, Netherlands - Granular Sludge_15_04-R1 | ecosystem: Engineered > Bioreactor > Anaerobic >... | reverse complement strand
AAATTACATCCGAAACAATGCCAAATTTGACGCGTTGGAGAAACAAGAAAAGAAGGCGTTTTCTCTTTATGAAAAGGACAAAGAGCTTTATAATTAGCTCCTACTTTTTGTAATTTCAAATACTGGCCAATAACTTCAACAATATCCAACTTGTTTTTAATTTCTTCTGAAGGGGACAACATGTTATAAAAATTAAACTCTTAAATTAATGCAAAAATTTTAGGAAGAAAAATTATCGCTCCAAATATTAAAGCTGTTAAACAAGCAATAAAAACTGAGCCCGCAATGATATCTTTAATTTGTTTAATTTTTGGAGACTTATTCGGCTCTATAAAATCTAAAGTTGTTTCCATCACTGTATTAAGCATTTCTAAGCTAAGAATAAAACCAATTACAATAATCAAAAGCAACCATTCAAAATATGATATTTTCAGCCAAAAACCAAAACCCAAGCTTCCAACAGCTAAAAGAATCATTAAGAAAAAATTTTGTTGGGAAATACCGTATTTTATTCCTTCAAAGGCATTAAAAACACTCCAAATTAATCTTTTTAAATAAATTTTCATAGGTCAACAATAAATGAATATTCTGTGTTTATTAGTTATAAGAAAACTTAAGCTTATTCTTCTCATTATGACTTTCTATTGCTAATTGTACAAGACTATCCAATAATTTAGAATATTTTATTCCAGAAACCTCCCATAATTTAGGATACATGCTAATCTGAGTAAATCCTGGAATTGTATTCACTTCATTTACTATTAATTGGTTATTTGGCTTTAAGAAAAAATCTACTCGCGCCATTCCTTTTAATTCTAAAGCTTTAAAAGTCTGAATACTTAATTTTTGAATCTGAGTAATTAATTTTTTATTTAAAGGAGCTGGTACTAATAATTTTGCTTCGTTTTCATCTAAATACTTAGCTTTATAAGAATAAAAATCAACAGATTTAATTTCACCAGGTGAAGAAGCTTTTGGTTTATTATTCCCTAAAACCGAACATTCAATTTCTCTTCCTTTAACAAATTTCTCAATCATAATTTTAGAATCATATTGGAAAGCCTCTTCTATTGCTTTTTTAATTTCTTTTTCAGACAAAACCTTGAAAACACCAACTGAAGACCCTAAAGATACTGGTTTAATAAATAAAGGAAAATGAAATTGCTTTATTGCTGTTTTAATTTTTTCCTGTTTTTCCTTTGGAGAATCTACTTTTTTTATAACAACAAATTTTGTTATCGGAATTTTTTCTATTAATAACAATTTCTTTGTTATTTCCTTATTCATACCAATGGCTGAACCAATTACATCAGCGCCTACATAAGGAACATTCAAAAGCTCTAAGAATCCTTGCAAACAGCCATCTTCACCATAAGTTCCATGAATTAAGGGAAAGAAAATATTTATCTTTGTTAATATCCTTTTTTTCTTTAAACTTAAAACCTGACTACCATTTTTAGATTTTAATAGAACAACTTCTTCTAAACGAGGTTTTAATTTCCATAAAAGGCCCTTGGTATTAACTAAATCATTAAAATTACGACTAAAAAACCAATTACCTTTTTTATCAATTGCTAAAATTACTACCTGATATTTTTTCTTATCTAAATTATTATAAACATAAAAAGCTGAGCGTAAAGAAACTTCATGCTCACCACTTTTCCCTCCACAAACAACAGCTATTGTTTTTTTCATTGTTTAATTATCTTTATTAAATATATTCTGAATTATATTTTTAATTTCATTTTGTTTAGGCTGTGCTTTAGATCTAGGTGATTTTATTGATCCAGATGTTGAATTTCTATTTTGCGTTCTTTTTATTTCTCGAAAACAATCCTCACAATAAACAGGTCTTGAAGGATTGGGCTTAAAAGGAACAATAATTCTTTTACCGCACTGAGAACAAGTTGCCTCCCATCCTTCTTTAATTCCAGGTTTTTCACTCCTTGACCCAGCTTCTTTACTAAGAGAAAAATCCAAAAGTTCCCAATGAGCAATATTTCTCTCTACTTCTTGTCGAGGAGCAGAATATTGATTTCGAGAATATTCTACTATTTCCTGCACATAAGATTTTTGGGGCAAACTTGCTGGTGGAATATTCATTGCTGAAAAACTTTTAGATAATACTCCGTCAATCATTAATTTAATATAAAAATTATAATTTGGAAGATTTATTAAATCTTCTTTAGCAAATTCAGGAGCAAAATATTTTTCTAAAAATTCTGCATCTTCAGGTCCTAACCTAAAAGAAACTAAACTACCAATATTACCAAAAATTGAGTCTTTAACTTTTTCATTAAGTTGAGCTATATATTGATGAGCTAAAGCTAAATTTAAACGATATTTTCTAGCTTCAGCAAAAATATTAGCAAAGGATTCAGTAGAAAAATTCTGAAATTCATCTACATACAAATAAAAATCTTTTCTTTTTTCTTCTGGAATTTCAATCCTTTCCATAGCTGCTAATTGTATTTTTGTAATCAGAAGAGCACCTAAAAGAGTAGAATTATCTTCACCAACCATTCCTTTAGATAAATTAGCTAAAAGAATCTTTCCTTCATCCATGCTCTCCCTAATATCAATCTTTGGTTCTTTTTGGCCGATAATATTCCTAATCAAAGGATTGGAAATAAACTGACCTACTTTGTTTTGAATAGGAGCAATTGCCTCTGTGGCAAAACGAGTATTATAACGAGCAAATTCTCTTTTCCAAAAAGATCTTACTATTGGATCAGTCACTTTCTTCATTACTGCTTGACGAAAATCTTCATCAGCAAGCAAACGATTAATGCTTAATAAAGTTGAATCTGGATATTCTAATAAAGCTAATAAAGCATTGTTTAAGATATATTCCATTCTTGCTGACCAAACATCAGGCCAAATTTTCTTAAAAACTCCCATTAATCCAGCCACTACTAAATGACGATGCTCTAATGGAACATTTTCAATAACATTAAAAGCGATTGGCCATTCAACATCACCAGGATTAAAATAGATTACATCTTTTATTCTTTTTTCTGGAATAAAATACAAAAGACGATTAACTAACTCTCCATGAGGGTCAATCACTCCAAGTCCTTTACCATTATTAATATCCTGAATGATCATATTTTCCATCATCGTTGTCTTCCCAACTCCACTTTTTCCAACAAAATACATATGCCGACGTCGATCGTCAGGCTTAATTCCAAACCTTTGATATTCATCTCTAAAGTTTGTTATTCCGATATAGTTTATATCTTCCATAAAATTAAATTTTTTATCCTGTTGGTAATCCTATTGGCGGTTCCCCTTTCTTACTTAAAACCCTAGTTAAAGTGGGAGTTTTCATTTGCAATGCAGGAAAATGATAAATTGTTGCCAATTCTTCTGAAGTTAAAATCATTGATTTTTTTTCTTGTTTTCTTTTAGAAGCTGCCTGATACAAATTCCTTTTTTTTAAGAAGATTCTTCTTGTTTTAAATAATTTTGCCTTACTTGCTGTTGTAACTTCTTTATTAACCTTAAAAGCATTTAAACTTTTAGAATTAAATTGTTTTAAAAAAGCCATAAAACCAATTGCCTTTGATTCATTAAAAATGTCCTGTGGAGCAACATAAAGAACTCTAATTCCTGTTTTAAAAGATAACTGATTTATCTTTTTCTCAATAGCATTGATTATTTCTTTTTTCCCTAAAGAAACTTCTTTTGGAGAATCTTCCTTTTTTTCTCCTTCTCCAGGCCAAACTGGAGCTACTGCTATTGCCACCACAAGGTTTTTAAAAAAAGCTGCTATCCATTCTGGCCAAGTAACTGATTTTTTCTCTTTACCTAATAGTTTATCAATTTCTTTTTTCCCTTCTTCTGCTAATTTCTTTTCTTCATCTTCAGACAAAGGTTTGAGAAAAATTTGAAAGATACACCATTCTGATCTTTCAAGGGTACCAAAAGTTTCTGCTAAACTAGCCATGGGATCAATCCTTCTTTCTTCTTTTTTTTCTTCAAAGTAAGAATAAGTTTTAATAGGATAACAATTTGGTTTATTAAAAATAATTTCTGTTCCCCATAAATTGAGCTCTTTGTTTGGCAAGTTAGGAGAAACGCTTGAAAAATAATCATCAATTTCCTTTATCTCTATTTCTGGATACTGAGAATAAAATTGAGAAATTACTAAATTTTTATACTCTTTAGGAGCCCGAATAATAAAATGTATTTCTCGATTAATACCAACAATTTCTAAACAAATACATCCTTTTTCAATAACATTCAAACTATTAAATACTTGCTCCATTGCTTTTGGAGTTTGTAAAATCTCACGATTAATCTTTGCTTCTAAAACTACCCAATCTTTCACATCTTTCTTTTCTTGTTTTATTTTCTTTTGATGTTCTTTCCTTAAATTAATATAAAATCGCCCTAAAATAATCAGGGCAATAAGCCACCAGAATTCACGAAAAATTCCTAGGAAAAAAAATAAAACTTCTCTTAAAAAGTAAGGCATTAAACCTCAAGTATTTTATACGATTTCACTAAAGTATAACACTTATTTGGCAATTTCTTAAAATATTCCTTATTATGGAGATTAAGAACAATCGTATTGTCTTTAGCCATTCTTCGTTTTTTTACTTCTTTAATAATGTCTTCTTGTTTTAAAGGCTTACCTGCTTCTTTTAAAACATCTTGGATAACATCAATAATTTTACCTGGCTTATACCCTCTTTCCTTAAGAGCATAAATACCTCTACCAATCAAAACAAACCTTGAATCTCTAATTAATTCATTGTGCACTGTTTGAACACAAACTTTTTTCTGCCAAGAATGAGAAGATAAATGAGGATAAACCGGAGATTTATTTATTTCATTTAATAATTTTGTGATCTTAGAAAAATGCAATGGTTCTTCTGAATGCTTCATTACTAAATATGCTCTATCTCGAGCTCCTGAAGGATCAATCTCTGCCCAATTAAACAAACCATATTCTCCAAATGGATTCATTCCTATTTTTTTTGATACTCGGAAATAAGCTTCTAGTTCTTCTTGATTCATGCTAGAAGAGATATTTTTTTTAGCCCAAGACAATACTTCATTTAATAAGCAAGCTTTCTTTTTTTCTTTTAAATATTTTTCTAATGCTTTAATATTTTTATTAATCTTGTCTTTAGAAATTTCTGTAAAATGCCAAAAACTATAATTTAATCCATCTTCTTCTTCTCTTTTAAAACTAGAATCAAGTGTTAATAAAAATTTAATTGCTGAAAGATTTTTTTCTCCTTTATTAAAATCTTTATCTATTTTTTTAAGAAGCTCTTCTTCTTCTTCTAATCCCCCGCTTTTTTTTAAAAGTGATTTGCTTGTATTAATAAAACCGCCAATTATTTCTGAAAGCGGCTGTTTTTTAATAGTTTTTAAAGATGTTTCTATAATTTGCCTTACTCTTTCCCGAGTAATTTTATAATCCTGACCTACTGCTTCTAGAGTTTTAGGCTTGTCATCATCTATACCAAATCTTTTTCTCAGAATACTTTGTGTTCGGGAAGGAAGAATATCAATAATTTGTAAAGATAATTGTTGAGGATTTTTTTGATTTAAAGATTCTTTGTTCATATTTATTAATTAAAGCAAAATTTAGCTTAAAAGTCAACCCTATTTGACCTATTTTTGCCTCTTTTTAGTCCTTTTTTATAGACCATTCATATAACAAAGGAGCAGCAAGGAAAACAGAAGAATAAGTCCCAATAATAACACCACTAATCATAGCAATAACCAATATTTTTATAGAAAGAGGCCCAAAAAGACAAAGCATCAATAAAGGAAAAATAGTAGTTAAAGAGGTATTTAAAGACCTAACTAGAGTTTGCTGAATACTTGAATTAACAATATTTTCTAAGCTATCTTTTATCTTTAACTTAAAATTCTCTCTAATCCTATCAAAAACAACAATAGTATCATGAACAGAATAACCAGACACCACTAACAAAGCTACCAAAAAATCAGAATTTACTTCCCAACCTTGAAATTTTCCTAAAACTACAAACAATCCTATTATAAAAATTGCATCATGTATTAAAACCAAAACTGCTAAAACCCCATATCGATAAGAAGGAACCCTTAATGAAGAATGGCGAAAAGCGTACCAAAGATACGTTAAAATTCCTAAAAATACTAAAATAATCGCCCAAATAGATTTTGTTTTTAATTCTTGGCCAATAGAAGGTCCAATAGATTCAAATCTTTTTTCTTCAATAGAAGGAATTATTTCTTTTAATCCTCCTAATAATTCAACGTGTTTTTCTTCTGAAATATTTGAAAAACGTAAAATTAAACTATTTTCACTTGTTGTTTGAATATTTACTTGACCTAAATCACTTTCTCCCAAATAATTATTAATTTTTTCATTTGATTGACTTATATCTTCTGCCATTGATAATTCCCAAAGAGAACCACCAGTAAAATCTATTCCAAAATTAAACCCCCAAACTAAAAGACTTAGCAAAGAAGCTAAAATCATTATTCCTGAAAAGCCGTAAAAAAATTTTCTCTTTTTAATAAAATCCATTATTAATTTCTATTTATTATTAATGCTTGTAAAAATATTCTTGTAATATAGATGGCGGTTAATAATCCTGCCCCCACTCCTATTGCCAAGGTAAGAGCAAATCCTCTAATCATACTTGAAGTGAAATAATAAAGAATGATAGCTGAAATGATTGTGGCAATATTAGAATCACGAATAGCTGGCCATGATCTTTGAAACCCATCTTCCATTGAAATCTTCATTGGTTTATTTTTTCTCATTTCTTCCTTAGCATATTCAAAAATTAAAACATTAGCATCAACTGCCATACCAACAGAAAGAATAAAACCTGTTACCCCTGCTAAAGTAAGAGTTATTGGAATAAGTTTGAAAATACTCAAGACTAAAATGACATAAATAATTAAAGAAATTGAAGCTAACAAGCCTGGGAAACGATAAAAGATAGTCATAAATAAAATAACTAAAAGAAAACCAAATAAAGCAGCTTGGCTAATTTTTTCAATTGATTCTTCTCCTAAAATAGCACCAACAGACTGCTGAGAGATTAAATTAATCGGCACTGGCAAAGCTCCTTGATTTAATCTTGCTACTAATTCTCTAGCTTCAGCTAAGGTAAATTGCCCTGAAATCTGAGCAATACCTGAAGGAATTTCTTCACGCACCACTGGAATACTAATTGGATGATTATCAAGATAAATAGCTAATGGATTACCAACATTATTCTTAGTTAATTCAGCAAAAATCTTTGATCCTTCATCATTAAATTTCAAATTAATTACTGGCAAAGAAGTCGTTTGATCAAAATCTATATCTGCCCTTTCTAAATATTTTCCAGTTAAAGCAGTTGCTTTAAAATATGGATCAACATTTTCTGATTCTTCATCTTCTAATATTGCTTCTGTTTCTTCTTCTGAACGAATTTCTTTAAATTCTAAATATGGAGTTTCCCCTATCATCTTTATCGCTTCTTGAATATCTTTAACACCAGCTAATTCAACTGTTAAACGCCATCTCTCTCCACTTTTATTCACTGTCACCCGTGGCTCTCTCACTCCTGAATAATTAATCCTTCTTTCAATGACATCCCTTAAACCAGTCATGGCTGAAGAATAATCAGCTGGATCAATATTGCTTAAATCAGCCTCATAAATTAAAAGAGTACCTCCAGAAATATCTAACCCAAAATTAAATCCTTTATAAAAAAAATCAGGTAGTTTTATTCCTCTGGCTGTTATTCCCTGAGGATAAATAAAAACTCCCATCAATACGGTCGCAATAAAAATACCAAAAATAATTAATATTCTTTTATAATTCATCTTGATTATCCTATCAAAAAATCTTATTTAAAACAACTATTAATCTCCATTTATTTCTTTTTTAATATTTTTTATCTTTTCATCAATAAGCTTTTCTGAATTTTTGATTGCTTTCTTTAATTTTTCATCAATTTCTTTCTCTCTTTCTGATAGAAGATCATTACCATCAAGCTTGGCTATCTCTTTAATCACCTCCTTTCTTAAATTATCAAAAGCCTGCCTTATACAACATTTCTTCTGCTTCAGTTGTTTCTTTTTTTAATTAATCCTTCAATATTCTAAATATATTTAACTTAATTAACTAAGACTAAAATTAACTAACTCCTTTTGTATTGTTTTATTATTAACTTCAAACCCTTTCAGATAATCAATTTCTTCTTCATAATCAATATCTTTAAAATAAGCTAATTGTTCCCTAAAGAGTTTTTCATTGAATTCGTTACCAAAGATTTCTTTTCCCTTTCTGGATATTTCACTCACAGAAAAATAGTCTTTTATAATAAAATATAGGTCAACATAATCTTTCCACTTTGCTCTCCTGCCCAAGGTGTAAGCTTTCATTGCTGCCAGCGTTAATAAGTCCGGCATTCTCAATCTTTTTTCAAAATGCTCTGAAAATTCAATTTTAAATGGATAATGAAAAAAAGTTAGCTGCACATTATTCACAAAAAAAGTGAACTGATCTATTTCGTCTTTATATACTTTGTTGATATTCTATCCATTTTCTATTATCGTCTTTCTAATTTTGTTGTTATCAAATTCTTCAGCCGAAAACAAATCAAAATCAATCGACCGCCTATGGCCAATCTGTAAAGCAATAGCGGTTCCGTCAACTAGACCGAAATCTTTAATAAATTTCTCTACCAGTGGCAATAATTTAATTTGTTGATCAGTTAATATTTCTTTATGCATACTTATTAAAGTAAAGAGTAAAAAAATGTTTTGTCTTACTGGCATAATTCTGTCTTCCTATTTTAGATGGCTTTGATTTTTTTTGAAAATTTCAGCGGTTTTTTTATACCCAAAATTTTTATCATTTCCTGAACATCATCCCAATCACCATAATTTAAAACATATTCCACAATTGATTCTTCGGAAAGTTTATTTAAATCCTTTACATACCATACCAAGTACGGTCTTTTTTTAATAAATTGGTGAATAGTCATTATATTATTCTCACTAAAAAAGATTGCTGTTTATGAAATATTATTAAAATTATACCATAATTTACAAAACCGCTAAATACCCAGTGGTTTTTAATCAACTCTATCTATACTAATCTTGCTTTTAAAAATATTAATGGTTTCTTACTAAAATAAATAAGAGATATTCAATACCCAAGCGAAAATAATTAAAAAGACAACAAAACCTCTTGTTTTTTTATACAAATCCATTTGCATGATAGATATTTCGAATGGATTCTCCCTTTTTAATTAATGTTCAAATCCCTATCTTCTTTAGAAACAAAATCCCTGCTTAAACTGTTCATATCTCTATTATTTATTTTAATATAGTTTAATATTAAAATTGCTAATTTTTTTACATATCGACCTAAGACCCCACTGTTAATATAGCTAAATAAAAAAACAAGCACAAGTAAATTGTGCTTGTAAAATTTAAAAATTTTGAAGTGCCCTCAGCGCGACTCGAACGCGCAACCTTCTCCTTAAAAGGGAGCTGCTCTACCAATTGAGCTACGAGGGCAATACTTATTCTTGTTTTTTATCTTGTATTTTACAAATCCTATCTTCAACTTTCTTTTCAATCGGTAAAACAACAATATTAATAAAAACAACTAAAAAAGCAGTGAGAATAGCCAGCCAATACAACCCTAACCCTACTGTTGCTCCAATCGCTGCTGTCACCCACATCATGGCTGCTGTTGTTAAATTTCTAACCACTCCTTCTTGAGTTCTAAAAATAATTATTCCTGCACCTAAAAATCCAATCCCCACAATAATCTGACCTAAAGTTCTTGAAGGATCTAAGCTTGAAATTCCTAAATATTGATTAAAACTTAATTGAGAAATGATTATAAAAAGAGCTGAACCTAAACTAATCATTGAAAATGTTCTTGTTCCTGCCTCTTTTCTCGCCCACTCTCTTTCTATTCCAATCAAAGCTCCAAGGGCTGTTGCCAATAATAAACTTTTAAAACTTAAAAGTAAAACACTTGACGAAATATCCATTAGATAATACTATAGCATTAGAAAAAATAAAAATCAAATAAAAAATATTATGATCTCAACAACAGATTTTGAAAAAGGTATGGTCCTTAAAATTAATAATGAACCCTGGCAAATTATTAATTTTGAATTCTATAAACCAGGTAAAGGAGGAGCAGTAATGAGAACTCAATTAAAAAATTTCCAAACTGGAAAAACTTTAGAAAAAACATTCCGTTCTGGAGACAGGTTTGAAGAAATTGAAATTGATTATCAAGAAGCTCTCTATCTATATGCTGATAGAAAATCAGCAGTTTTTCAATTAAAAAAGACTCAAGAAAGAATTAGCTTTGATTTAGAAAAAGTACAAGATTTAATTAAATTTATTAAAGAAAAAACAGAAATCTCCATAATTTTTCTTGATGAAAAACCTATTTCTATTAAAATTCCTATTAAAATAGAATTATTAGTCACTGAAGCCCCAGAAGCAACAAAAGGCAATACTGTCAGCGGAGCTATTAAAACTGTTACTTTAGAAAATGGATTAAAAATAAATACTCCACTTTTTATAAAAGAAGGAGATAGAATAATTATTAACACTGAAACTGGTCAATACGTTGAAAGAGCTAAATAAAATTATTTAACAGTTACGCTCTTTGCTAAATTACGAGGTTTGTCAGGATCAATACCTTTTTCAAGGGCAATGTAATAACTTAAAAGCTGAACTGGAAGAACATTCATTAAAAGAGAAAAAATTTCCGAAACTTCTGGTACTGTAACAAAAAAATCAAAATCTTTTTTCTCTTCTGGACCAATACCAATAATATAAGCACCACGACTTTGTAATTCCATTGCATTAATCAAAGTATTCTCCTCTTCTTCGCTTTTAGATAAATGAATAATGCATGGTGTCCCCTTTTCAATCAAAGCAATGACCCCATGCTTTAATTCTCCACCAGCAAAAGCTTCGGTATGAATATAACAACCCTCTTTAATTTTTAAAGCAGTTTCTAAAGTAGTCGGATAATTATAACTGCGGCCGATAACAAAAATATGATTAGCTGAAGATAATTTCTTAGCTAATTTTTTTATCTGGGTAATGAATTTTTTATCTTCTAATAATAAACCTATTTGACGACTGATTTTTTTTAACTCTCTTTCACCTTCACTGTGCTTACCTAAAACAGCAAAAAGAATTAATAAGATTAAACTTAATTGAGATAAATAACTCTTTGTTGCCAAAACACATTTCTCTGGTCCAGCATTAATCATTAAAACATGATCACTGATTCTAGTTAAAGTCGAGCCCATAACATTAACTAAAGAAACAACTTTAATTCCTTTTTCCTTAGCTCTTTTAACAGCTTCTAAAGTATCAATAGTTTCTCCACTTTGAGAAACTGCAATTAATAAAGTATTTTTATCTAAAGCTGGAAGAAAATTATTAAACTCACTAGCTACGCTAAACCCAGTGCGTCTTCCTAATAAAGAAGAAAACAAATACTGACCAGCTAAACAAGAATGACCAGCTGTGCCACAAGCGACAAAGAAAACACTTGAACTTTTTTTAATTAAATTAGCTACTGATCTTAATGTTTTTTTATCTTGCCAGGCAGCTTTCTTAATCGCTTCTGGAGTTTCTCTAATTTCTTTAATCATAAAATGTGGATGCTTTCCTTTTTCTGCTTCTTCTTTAGTCCATTTAATAATATTGATTTTCTTCTTCAATCTCTTCTTGGAAATTAAATTCTTAATTGTATATTCCTGGTCACTAATAAGATGAACCATATCTCCATCATCTAAAAAGATAACTCTGTTTGTTTTATCCAAAAAAGCAGGAACATCAGAAGCTAAAAAAAGACCTTGATCACCTATACCCATTACCAAAGGCGAACCTTTTCGAGTACCAATGATTTCACCAGTTTCTTTATCTAAAACTACAATCGCAAATAAACCATCTAATCGATTAAAGGTTTTTTCACAAGAAGCAATAAAACTATTCTTTTTTCTGTATTCTTCAATTAAATGAGGAATCACTTCAGTATCAGTCTGGGAAACAAAACGATGCCCTTTCTTAATCAACTCTTCTTTTAAGCTTTCATAATTTTCAACAATTCCATTGTGAACCACAAAAATCTTTTGATCACAAGAAGGATGAGGATGAGCATTTGCTTCTGTTACGGCGCCATGCGTTGACCAGCGACTATTGTGAGTTAAAATACCGTTTGCTAAAAAGTTATGATTTCCTTTTACCTCTAAATCATAAACGAATTCTGTATCAGCAGAAATTCGTTGAATATCCTTTACGCGAGTTAAAATTACTTGATCAGAAAAAGGATGAATTTTGAAACTGAAATGTTTATTACCAAGCAATTTGATTAGACTATTTAATTTATCCTGTTTCTGCTTGGAACCAAATGATATATATTTTTTAAATAGTCCTATTGATTCTTTATTACTAATATTTATTCTAAATGTTTTATTAGGTTTGTTATTCTCAATCCTAGATGGTTCTATTGCAATTGATGGAATAATTCCAAAACGCAAAAGCCATAACTGTAAAGAACGAATTAGAAATTCATCAATCATTCCAATAGATAATTGCCTTGAAATTAAATTTACATATCCTTCTGCATCAAATAAACCTTTTATAAAAGAAGCAAGTTGATTATCTGGCAATTGTCCAATTTTTGAAAGAAAGCCACATTTATCTTGAGTAATATTTGTTTTTAACCAATCACATAAATAAGTGCTATTACATTCTAGAAGCATTGCCTTGGTATCATTTTGAGAAACAATTCTGCCTTTTAAATTAAATTCTTTTTCTATAAACTTTTTATATGTTTCTAAATTATCTGTATCCATGTCTTTAAATCTCAACGATTTTTTTCCAGCATAACCATCCCCTATAAAATAACCTAATATTTGCATTAATTGTGCGTTGCTACTTTCTGGTAGTTTTATAAATTTTCCATGAATTGTGTTTACTGGTTTCAAATGAGGAAATTTAGTATTACAAGAAACTTTCTGTAACTCCTCGCCAAAAAAATTATACAACAGCTCTAGCTGATCTTCCCTAAAATTTCTATCATTACTCAAAATATGACTTAAGTAAGAAGAAGACACAGCAACGCTACTTGAAATATTGCTTGACCCAACGCTCCTTATTTTATTTTTTAAAAAAGATGCTCCGCAAGGAGTGAGCTCATAATATTTCTTACAGAAAATTTGTTTAAATTTAAGAGGTTCTGTTTTAGTAATTTTAATTTCTTTGGGAAAAATTAACAAATCTTTCTTCTTTATATCTTTTGTTAATTTTTCTACTATTTTATCTTTTTCCCAGACTAAATTTTTATGATTTGAAGTGCTAACAAAATTTGAAAGAGGTGTCTTAATTTGATAAAGATAAAATGGTGCTTTATGTTTAAAAACCTTGACTTCTCTATTTTCCAATAACAAATTATTCGTATTTAAATTAACAACTTTTTCATTATTAATAATGTCTTTAATATAAACAATTCTCCCGTTAGAGAGCTGTACTAAAGTATTTGGATGCAAACAATGCCCCACCCCAATTTCTCCATCTAACATTTTATTATGAGCTTGTTTCTTTTTAACTTCTTGCAATAGAACATCTACCTTGCCTGTTTTTTTAATTAAAAATGTCTTGTTTTTTGAAACTACACAAAGACCAGCAGAATCATATCCTCTGTATTCAAGATGATTTAAACCGTCCATTACAATTTGGACTGCATTCTCTTTTCCTTTATAAGCAATAATTCCACACATAATTATCCTCTAGGATCAATTTTAATATTGTCTTTGAAATGGCGCGGGATGACATGAATATGAGGACGATGAACAATACCAGATTGAGCTGCCTCGCCTTGGTTAATTAACAGATTATAACCATCAGCCTCTATTTCTTTAACATGTTTTTCTGCCAAATCACGAGCTAAAGAACAAATCTTTTGCCATTCTTCTTCAGGCATTTCTCCAATATTGGCATAATGATTTTTAGAAAACAAAACAAAATGTCCTTCACTGATAGGACTAATATCAAAAATAGCCAAAAAATTATCATCCTCATAATATTTCTGTGAAGGAATTTCTCCTTTAATAATTTTACAAAAAATACAATTTGGATCTAGCATAGTTTTTATTATTTATATTATTTAATTAAATTCTTTAATTCATTATTTAAGTACCCATTAATATTTTCCATCGTTGTCATTAAAATATTCTCTAAAGCCTCTTTTGTATTAAAAGCATTATGAGGAGAAATAATCACATTATCCAAATCAATAAAAATATGATTAGCTAAAAGAGTTTTTAATTTCTCTGTTGGAATATCTTGTTTTTCTGAAAGCATTCTTTGCTCTTCTTTCAAATCCCCTTCTTCTTCTAAAACATCTAAAGCTGCTCCAGCTAGATGATTTTTCTTTAAAGCCTGATAAAGAGCATCGGTTTCTATCACTCCTCCCCTAGCAGTATTGATGATATAAGCACCTGGTTTAATTTTTAAAATATTATCTTTATTAATTAAATGATGAGTCTCTTTTGTATAAGGAACATGTAAGCTAACCACATCTGATTGAGCTAATGAATCTTCTAAATTAACATATTCAAATCCTAATTTTTGAGCAAGTTCCTCTTGAGGATATTTATCATAAGCAATTACTTTCATTGAAAATCCTTTGGCTATCTTTATTACCTCTTGACCAATCTTACCTGTACCAATTACTCCTAAAGTCTTATTAAACAATTCTTCGCCTTGTAACCCTTCTAAAGAAAAGCTCCCTGTTTCTCTTACTTGATGATAAGCATTATATACTTTTCTTATTAAACATAAAAGTAAGGCAAAAGTGTATTCTGCCACTGTATGGTCTCCATAATTAGGTACACTGGAAATCAAAATATCATTTTCTTTACAATAATTTAAATCAATGTGATCAAAACCTGTAGAACGAGTAGCAATAAATTTCAAGTTATTTAACTGACTTAATGTTTCCTGAAATAATTGAGAACCAATAAAAACTGAAACAATTTCATAGTCCTTAAATTCTTTAGCATTTTCAGTAGTTAATTTCTCTTCATTAAAATCAACTAATTTAAAAAAGTCAGAATATTTTTGAAGAATATTCTTTTCCTTTTCAGTTGTTTCAAAAAAGATTATTTTCTTCATGTTTGATTATAAATATTTACCAATCTATTGTATTTTACCATTCTTTCTTCTGGCTGAGGAGCTCCAGCTTTTAAAGCCCAGGCTTTACTTGCCCAAGCCAAATCAGCAATAAAATCATCATCAGTTTCTGCGCTCCGATGACTAACAATAATTTTTATCTTGTTTTCATTTGCTAAATTAATTGTTTTTAAAGTTTCTGAAATTGTACCAATCTGAGTTGGTTTAATAATCACTCCATTAATAGCTTTCATTTTAATAGCCTCTTTAACTAATTCATAATTAGTGGCTGTTAAATCATCTCCAATCACTATTGTTTTTGCTTTTCTAGCATTAGTTAATTCTTTAAAACTTTCTAAATCTTTTTCTTCAAAAGGATCTTCTAAAGAAAGAATGTCATATTGAGATATTAACTTTTTATAGACTTCGAGTAATTCCTTTTTAGAAACTACCAGATCTTCTTCTAATAGATACTGTTCTTTCTCTTTATCATAAAAAGAATTAGCAGCTACATCTAAAGAAAATTTAATTTTTCCTTTAAGATTTAATTTATCTCTAATCTCTTCAAAAATCTCTAAAGGTTGTTGATAATTTTCTCCAGGAAACAACAAACCCCCTTCATCACCAAATTTATTATCTCCAAATTCTTTTTTAAAATATTCTTTTAAACCAGCAAAAAATATCTGGGCAGTTTCCAAACAAATCTTTGGACCATCTACTTGAGGAACGATCATGTATTCCTGAATTCTTGGACCATAAGAAGCATGCTGACCTCCATTAATTAAATTGAACAGAAACAAAGGTACTTGCTTTTTATCATTAATATCAAGATATCTTTCTAAATATTGCCAAAGCTCTAATCCTTCTTTTTTAGCTGCTAAACGACAAAATGCCTGAGATAAAACTAAGATCAAATTCCCTCCAAGCACACTTTTAATTTTAGTCCCATCTAATTCTATTAAAAAATTATCAAAATCATTAAGATCAACAAAATCAATATCAATTAATCTTTCTTTGATCATTTCAAACTTTCTAATGGCTGTATGCGGATCCATAACAAAAACTTCCTTTTCCCCTTTACTCTTCCCATGAGGAACACTAGTACTCACTTCAATGTTTCCGCTTCTCATTATCGCTCTTAAGGTTTCCTCTCCTCGAGAATCATGAGTTATTTTAAGAAAAATATCATTTATTCTCATTATGTTTTTATTTCAATTTACTTATCTCTAAAATTGTCTTAATAACAGTATCTGGATTCAAAGACATACTTTCAATCCCTTGTTTTGCCAAAAACATTGCAAATTCAGGAAAATCACTTGGTGCTTGACCGCAAATGCCCACATACTTCTTTCTTTTCTTACATGCCTTAATAACGCTGGTAATCATGTTCTTTACTGCTTCATCTCTTTCATCACCTATTCCTTGAATAACTGCATTGTCTCTATCTATACCTAAAGCTAATTGAGTAAGATCATTAGAGCCAATACTCATTCCATCAAAAATATCTAAAAATTCATTTACAAGCACAACATTTGAAGGAATTTCACACATTACATATAGATTTGAAGAATTTTTATCATTTAATAAACCAGACTTTTTAATTAATTCTTTTGATTGTTTTGCTTCTTTAATTGTTCGACAAAACGGAACCATAATTGAAATATTTGTTAATCCAAAAACCTCCTTTGCTCTCTTGATTGCTTCACATTCCATCAAAAAGGCAGGCTTAAATTGAGGATCAATATATCGACAAGCTCCTCTAAATCCTAACATTGGATTAGCTTCATCTGCTTGTTCAAAAAATTCTCCACCAATAAGATTGCGATATTCATTTGTCTTAAAATCAGAAAATCTAACAATTACTTCTTTAGGATAAAAAGCAGCTGCAATTTGAGCAATACCTTCTGCTAATTCTTTAATAAAATATTCTTTCTTGTTTTTATGCTCAATTGTCATTTCATCAATTTTCTTAGTTATCTCCTTTAATTTTTTCTTTTCTTCTGGAGTTTTTCCAAGAGATTGATTTTTAATTTTATTGTAATGATAAAGAGCTAAAGGATGAATCCTGATTTTTTCAGCAATAATAAATTCTTCCCTAGCCAATCCTACACCTTCATTAGGCAAAAATGAAGATGAAAAAGCTATTTCTGGAGCACCAATATTCATCATTATCTTAGTCTTAATCTTAGGAAATTTCTTAAAATTATATTCTTTAATTTCAAAAGACACCTTTCCTTCAAAAATCCTACCATTAAGTCCTTGAGTACAATCAACAGTTATTTCTTGTCCATTTCTTAATTTCTTTGTTGCTTCTCTAGTGCCAACAATACAAGGTACACCTAATTCTCTAGAAATAATAGCTGCATGGCAAGTTTTACTACCTTCATCTGTAATTATCGCTGAAGCCATTGGAAAAGCTGAGGTCCAATCAGGATCAGTCATTTTAGTTACTAAAACCTCTCCTTTTTGAAACTCAGAAAGTTTTGAAGCATTTTTAATAATACGCGCCTTGCCAATACCGACTTTATTACCAATAGCAGTTCCATTTAAGATAGGTTTTTTTAATGTTGATAACTGATATTCTTGATAGATATTAGTTGGGACTGAATGAACAGTTTCTGGCCTTGATTGAACAATAAACAATTCTCCTGTTTTTCCATCCTTAGCCCATTCAATATCCTGAGGCATCCATTTTTTATTCAAGGTTGAATAATAATCTTCGATAATAACTCCCCATCTTGCTAAAGTTAAAATCTCCTCATCTGTTAAAGAAAACTTTAATTGATCTTTTGAGGAAACTGAAACTTCTTTAATTCCTGCCTGTTTGCTATAAATATGCTTTTTTGTTTTTCTGCCAAGATCTTTTCTAATAATCGCCTTAAATCCTTGTTCTAAAGTTGGTTTAAAAACATAAAATTCATCTGGAGTAACCTTACCCTGAACAATCATTTCTCCTAAACCAAAGATAGAATTAATTAAAACCACATTTCGAAAACCTGATTCTGTGTCCAAAGTAAACATTATTCCTGAAGAAGCTAAATCAGATCTAATCATTTTTTGTATTCCAATTGAAAGAGCAAATTCAAAATGATCAATTTTCTTTTCTTCTCTATAAGAAATAACCCGATCATTAAAAGATGAGGCTAAACATTTTTTAATTGCTTCTAATATTTCTTCATCTCCTTTAATGTTTAAAAACGTTTCAAATTGACCAGCAAAAGAATCCCGAGGTGAATCTTCAGCCATTCCAGATGACCTCACTGCTGTCTCACAATTTTCCCCATATTTTCTTTCTAGCTTTCGATAAGCTTTTATAATTTCTTTTCTCAAATCTTCTGGCAATTCACCAGTTAAAACAAGTTTTCTTGCCTTCTTACCAGTTTCTTGTAAACTCTTAATACTTTTTGGATTAAATTCAGCAAAGATTTCCTTTAATTCTTTTTCAAGTTTATTTTTTTTCAAAAAATACCAATAGGCAGCAGTGGTAAAAACAAAACCATCTGGCACATTAATTCCTTTCTTAGTAAGACAATTATACATCTCGCCTAAAGAGGCATTCTTTCCGCCTACTCGAGAAAGATCTTTAATACCTATTTCTTTAAACCATAAAATATATTTTTTCTTCATATTTGTATTTTATCATTAATTAATTTTTTCTATTAACATTATATAAGTTTTTTATAATATACTTACTATAAATGAAATTATCCACATTAAGTATTGACTTTGTAAACAAACTTCGATATAATGATATTGCTACTGTTTAGAGAGATTAAATAGCTTGCTATCTAATTTCAACGAGCAGTAGCATTTTTTTTAGTCTTATTCTTCTAACAACAAAATCTCTGCTTCTTTTTTAAGGGTAGAGATTTTTCTTTTTGAAATTCCAAATTTTTTATAATGTTTTTCTGGATCTATTGATAATAAATCCTGAGCAAGCATTAATCCTTGTTGAGAGAATGATTCTAATAATCCATCTTTAAAAGAAGGAAGAATTGTAATAGGATAGAACTTTTCTGTTTCAATAATATATTCTAACCCTGTTCCTCTAGGATGTTTCCAACCTAACAAATCAATCCCAACACATTCAGCATATTTTAATAATTTAGTAGTAAATTTACTATTAGTTATTATAATAGGTCTTGGTTTTAAATTTTTTAATTCTTTTTTAAAATATTTTCCTGCCTCTATATCTAGATAACGAGCAAAATGATGCAGGCCTATTTTTAAATCAACTCTTCCTCCAGAGATAGTATGGTATTTACATTCACCAAGTAAACAATATTTTTTTTCTTTAGCCAAAACATCTATTTCATGAGTTACGCATGATCCCTTAATACATTGATTAAGCTTAACTTCAAAACCTAATTCTTCTAAAACACTTCCAATATATTTTTCAAAAGGAAATCCACTTGGCCCTAAAGCCATCATTGCTTCTTTAAGGCGAAAGCGAATTCCACCTTTTGGATATTCTTTTTCTAGAATTTCTTCAACTCGATCAAAAATATTATTAGTAGTCATTCCTGGATAAATTTCTTTTCTTATTGTAGTCGCTATTTCTTCTGCTAATTTTTTTGAAGCTCCAACTCTTCGAGCACTATTATAAACTTTGCTTTTAGAAAAAAGCTCTTTTTCCCCTGATTTATTAACAATATATACCTTTTTCATAAATTAAGCTTTTTTATTATTTTATCTTACTTCCTGGAGGAACTTCACCTTCAGGAACTAAAAGTACTGGCCCTTGAGAAGAATCAACTGCCAAGAGCATTCCTTGGCTTAATTTTCCTTTTATCTCTTTAGGTTCTAAATTAGCAACCACTACAATTTTCTTTCCAATTAATGATTCTGGTAAATATTCTTGAGCAATACCAGCAATTAATTGTCTTTTTTCTTCTCCTAAATCAATTTCTAAAACAAGAAGTTTATCAGTTCCTTCAAATTTTTCTGCTTTTAATATTTTAGCTATTCGCAAATCTAATTGTTCAAAGTCTTTGTAATTTATCATCTTTTTTTCAGTAAATGGCTTTTTTGATTGAATACGTTTTCTAATTTCATCTTCATTTAAACCAAAATGATGACCTATCTCATGCCAAACTGTTTCTTCAATAATCTGATTTATTCTTTCTTCATTATTATCAGCTGCTCTTTCAATGTTCTTTTGGAACAAGGTTATTTTATCTGGAGCTGCTCTGTTATAATAACCTCTTTTAATTTGAGGTACTCCTTCATATAATCCCAAAAGGCATCCTCCAGAAGAATAACCAGATTTTTCTTTTTGAAAATCAGTTGGTTCATCCTGTGATACTATAGCAAGATTACCCATTCTGTTCAAAAAATGATATGGGATTTTCTTTAAAGACTGACTTATTAATTCTTCAAACTTTATTTTATCCATTAATCCTTTTTCATATTTTTTATTATCTCTTCAAAGATATCTGGGGGAATTGGAATTGGATCTCCAGGCTGAGTTACTCCTGGATATTTCCAAGCACTAATAACTTTTACTTGATTTCCTATTTGGCCTTTTGTTAACTGATACATTGTCCAAATTTCATATGGATGTTTTTTAGATCCAGCTTTTTGCATTGAAGCTAAAGTCTTTGGGGCAATTCCTTTTTCTACTCTTAAAGGATTTCTAATTACTCTCTTGATTCTACTTTCTGAAAGCATATATTGCTGAATCTTTGCCTGGGAATGTTTTGTCCAAGTGAAAAGACTGCTTTGGTTCTTCTTTTCCATCTTTTTATCTAATTACAAATTCTTTAAACCCATGTTCATCTTCCTCTCTTTCTTCAATTTTATCAATATTATTCTTAAAATATCTTTTTAAATGCTCTATAAAATCTTTTATTTTTTCTTCTTCTCCCTCAACTACCAAACTCACTGTTCCATCATCATTATTCTGCACCCATCCACCAATACTATATTTAACAGCTAACATTTCAGCAGCTGCTCGAAAACCAATTCCTTGTACTCTACCAAAAAATATAATTCTTTTACCCATGTTTAAATATTATAACATCACCATCTTGAACAATATATTCTTTTCCTTCTAATTGCACCCATCCCTTTTGCCTAGCCAAACTCCAACTTGTAGCTTCTAATAATTTCTTCCAATTTATCACTTCTGCTTTAATGAATTTATCAGCAAAATCACTATGAATAGCTCTGCCAGCCTCTGGAGCTTTTGAGCCTTCTTTAACAGTCCAGGCTCTAGTTTCTTTTTCTCCTGAAGTAAGAAAAGTAATTAATCCTAATAATTTATAAGTTGATTGAATTAAAATATCTAATTCTGATTTTTCAGACAAACCTAAAGAAATTCTTTCTTGTTCACTCAAATCTGCTGCTCCTAATTCTAAAGCAACATCCATAATTAAATAAGGCCATTTATTCTTATTAAAGGTTTCTAAAATATGAGCTGGTATTTCATTCTCCTGCCCATTAAATAAATAAATTCTAGGTTTTAAAGTTAGTAATTGAAAACTATCAAGAATAATTTTTTCTTCTTTCTCCCATACTTCTTCATAAAGAATATGCCCTTTTTGCAAAAAATCCTGGGCCTTAATTAATACTTGCTCTTCTTTTATTGACTCTTTATCTCCTGACCTAACTTCTTTTTCTAAAGAAGACAATCTTTTATTAACAGTTTCTAAATCTTTTAAAATTAATTCTGTTTCTAAGGTTTCTTTTTCTAAAAGAGGGTCAATCTGATTTAAAGTATTAACAATCTTCTCATTCTTAAAACATCTTAAAACATAAACAATTTCATCAGTTTCTCTGATATTGGCTAAAAATTTATTGCCCAAACCTTCTCCTTTACTGGCTCCTTTAACTAAACCAGCAATATCAACAAATTCTACAGTGGTATAAATCTTTTTTTCTGATTGGTTTAGATGAGCTAATTTATCAACCCTAATATCAGGCACAGCAACAACACCCACATTAGGATCAATGGTACAAAAAGGATAGTTTTCCTTATCAACCTGTTTTTTAGTAATTATCTCAAAAAGGGTAGATTTTCCAACATTAGGCAAACCTACAATGCCAATTGATAAGCTCATATTATCTCTATTTTACAATAAAACAGAGCTGATAACAATATCAACCCTGTTTTTCTCTCTTATTCAGCTTATTTCTTGCTGAACAAAAGAGCCCCACCAACAATTAATAAAGCCACTATTAAAACCCAAGTCCAATCATATGGTTCTTCTTTATCTTCCTCTATTTCTTCTAAATCTTCTTCTACTAATTCATCTTCTTCCAAAGCGCTTTCAGCCACTGTGGTTGTTACCTGAACAGCTACAGTTGTTGTCGTTGTTTGCTCTGTATCTGCAACAGCTGTTGTCGTTGTTGTTTCTGGAATCTCTTCTTCCTCTTCCTCTACTGCCTCTTCCTCTTCTTCTACAATCTCTTCTTCTATTAAATGATTTCCAAAACTCACTTCTATTGTTTGGCCTTCAGTTAAAGCTTCTGGCCCATAACAAACAGCCATCTTATCATCTCCCCAACTATGGGCTTCTTTCCCAGGCTTAGTATTTTCCCAACCGTCTTTTGTCTCTTCACAGATATAATAGCTGCCTACCGGAACATTATTAAAAACAGAACCATTGGTAGCGCTATCTGGCTCTATTATATCTTTACTACCTTCTGGGCTGATAAAAACCGGCCAACCAACAATAAGCATCTCGCCATCGTCCCAAACCCCATCAGCGTTTTCATCATTAAACTTGTTAACAATGATCGTCCCTGTAGGATCTAAAGCTTGAGCTTGATTAACAAAAATGCCACTGGCATTTAAAAACAAAAAGCTAATTACTAAAAAGACTGTAAATGCTTTTGAAAAAATTTGTTTTTTCATCTTTTATATTATTTATTAAATTTTAGAAGGGCCCCACCAAAACCCCACCGTCTATAATATAATAACAAAACATTATTTTCTTAGCAACCCCCAACATTTTATTTAATTGCATAATTTCTTGCAGAAAAATCATACTGCTCAATAAATATTTTTTTAAATGGCACTATTGAATTCAATTCATAAAATGTAAGCACTGCCTCTTTGTATTCTTTTTCATCAACACTCCGATATGAAAGCGGCGCTAAACCATTTGCCATTAATAATGCATTGGCCATAATTCTACTCACTCTTTTATTTCCATCTTCAAATGGTTGGATATAGCTAATACCAAGAAGAGCTATCATTGATTTAGCATAAATTGATTCCATTTGCTCAATTCTTTTAATAAGAACCTCAATTGCTTCACTAATTTGATAAACATTATCAAGCGGACGATAGACTGATCCAGAAATACCAATAGGGCTTTTTCTCATTCCCAGATCAACCTCAAGCCCTTTAACTAGTATTTTATGTAATTCTTCTAAATTTTCCCTCGTCATTGTCTTAAAAAACTTCTTGTTATTGTAAATAAAATCAAAAGCATCTTTATGATTCAATATCATTTGGGTTTCTTGCTTTGTTTTCCCTTCTGCCGGTTGATTCTTTAAAATAAGTTTTTCTGTATCAAGAAGAGTATAAGTATTACCCTCAATCTTTGAAGATTTCCATGAAAGCTCAATTACAAGACGCTCTAATTCTTTTTTTTCAATAACTGAAGATATATCTTTTATCTTTTTTTTATATTCCAAAGTTGCTTCATCTAGTTCTTCTAATTCTTCTTTTAAAAAAACCTCTAACGGAAATAAAGAAAGCAAATCAAAATTATAGTTTTTCAACCCAACTCTTTTATCTGGTTCGATTAAAAGATATTCTTGAGCATTAACTTCTGCAAAAACTCTACCTTTTACACTTAACTTATAAACAGTTGATCTACCTTTACCTTTCATTACTAAAGCATCCCTTTCAACCATTTTTGATAATGCTCGTTTTATCGTGACTTGAGATGTTTCTTCTCCTAACTTTATCATTTCTTGATAAACATCAGAAGACTGCATTTCTTTATTGATTCTCAGAAAAATATCAATAATTTTTTTTTCTTTTTGGTCAAATTTAATCATTTTCGTATCATTTATATATTTTAATCGTATCACATTGATACGATTAATGCAATATATTATACAAAAAAAATATAGAATAAAACAGGGCTGGCACTAATGCCAACCCTTGTATTTTTAAATCTTTAATTTTACTCGTGTTTCGAGAACCTGAATAATTTCACTTGCGTTATTATATTGAGACACAAGCTTATACCTCTTCCCTTTGCAAAGTGGAATAAATCCTTTCTTGCCATCTTTAAAACGAACATAAAAGCATAATTGAGATCTTCCTCCTTCTTTTAAAGATTTCCACATTAGAGTTAAAACTTGTGTTCCTGAAAGATACACTCTGGTCTTTTCCATCTTTTTTATCCCCTTTCTTAATTAAAATCTAAGAATTTGTCTCTTTTTTCTTTTCTTGTTATAAAATCTTTTTTCTTTTTTCTGTTTATTTACTTGAAATGGTTTATCATTTAATGGTTTAACAAAAAACACTATGTCTCTATAATCTGGCTTAATTTTTCCCATTAATTTACCTGAATTATTTGACATGTACTTATACAAAGTTTCTGCCACTTCTTCAGAAAAACTTTCTGGAAACATAAAAGATTTCTTAAATTGAGCCACAATAATTTTTTGTCCAAATTCTTTATCCTCTACAATAACTTCAATTTTTCCATTTCTTCCATTATCATCTTTCCCATTATTCTTCCCTCGCATATAAAATACCTCCTTAATTTTATTTTATTCTAATAATTCTATTCTTTAAGACTCTTATTTCATCATAAGGAAATTTCTTTTTTAATTCTTTTTCTGCTTTTTTTATTTCATTATTATCTTCACAAAGAATTACATAATCAACGTCTCTATTCATAACCGGGTTATCTTTTAAACAATGAATTGCACAAATTACAAATTCAATCTTTGTCTTGCCTGCACTATCAAACACCGCCTTTCTTTCTAAGCTCGTCAATACTCGTTTCATTTTAAACACCTTCTTTCTAATTACTCTATCCTTCTGACTTTGGTTAATAAAACCCTTACTTCATCTTTTGGAAATTCTTTTTTTATCTTTTTCTTTAATCTTCGAGCATGCCCTCTATTTAAAGCAAAGCGGATACAATCAATATTACCATATTCTATTCCTGAATTTTCTGAAGACAAAGCACAAATAATAAATCTGGTTTTTGCCAAACCAATCTTTTTATTTACAACTTCAAGCTCTAAATTTATTAATGGCCTTTCTACCATTTTTATTCCTCCTTTCTTAATTAAATATCATCACTAAATATGCACCATTTCATAATCAGATCAAACGCTTTAATTAATATTAAAATCCAACCAGTCCAAAATAAAGCTGAAGTTAAAGATGGTCCCAAAAGTCTTGATAAATAATCAAACACCACCTCCATATAAAAACCGTAAATTAATCTTGTTAGGATATAAAGAACCACAATAATAGCACCCCAAATCAAAATTACTTCTTTCTTTTCAATATTCATTAAATTCCACCTCCTAATTTTCAAATTACAATGAAAAATATGATTATTTATTTTTCCTATTTTATACAATACCAGAATATTGTTTTAAAGTCAATATAATAAAAAAGGGTTGATTTTTTCAACCCTAATTTTTAAAAATCTCATCTACTAAAAGAGGTTGATGATCAATCTCCACTTCTGTTCTAGTCTCAGCAACTATTTGACCATCATCATTTAAGAGCCTAATAATAATTTCCCCTTCTACTGTAAAAAACTTATCAGCAGAAGTCCAAATCTCTACTTTCTGATCCTTAAACTGAAAGTAAAGATCCCTCTTTAATGTAGAATATCCTTGAATCATTCCTCTTTGATGCCAGGCTCTTGCTATTGAATCAAGAATAAATCCTCCTTTTGGATCACGAATTTGAAAAACTGTAATCCTCATTTCTGTTTCTCTTAAAACCTGAGCTTTCTCAAGTCCTCCTTGAACAGTTAGAGGGTTATCTCTGACAATCACTGGAAGATCTAACACCTCAATTTTCCAATCAGGAATGTCTTTATTTAAAAACGAAAAAGCAAAAATCAATAAAAAAACAATTATTATTAAACCTAATATTTCAAATCTTCTCATTTCTTTCTCCTTAATATATTTTAAAAGTACTGATTTAGAATATTGTTAATATACCATATTTTACCTTATAAGTCAATATATAACTCTAATCTTCGTATAAAAAAACAGGACTGAATAATCAGTCCTGTTTTTATTCAATCTCTTTCTTAAGCCATTCTTCCTCTAAAAACTACATAAGCTAAACCACCTAAGGCTAAAATGGCAAGTAAAGCAACAAGAATGCCTTGAGCTGAGGATTCTTCAGTTTCTTCTTCTATTAATTCTTCTTCTTCTGGACTATCTAAAGGTTCTTCTGTTTCAGTTGAATCTAGTAAAGTTTCTTCAGGCAAAACTTCTTCTTCACCTAATGCCACTGATTCACCTAAAATTTGACCATCTAAACCATCTCCTAAACCAATGTAGTCTCCAAGATAACATTTTTCATCTGAAACATCTGGTCTTGGAGTTGGACAAAACATATTATTAATTGCCCATTTGGTAGTTCGGTAAACATACCCAGTGGCAATACCTTCTGAAGGAAGACAACCATTATCTACCCAAGGAGACAAAATATCATACTTGAGCATATGTTGGAATCTCTTTACTGCTTCATATGTTTCTTGATCATAAACTCCAGAAACATCTAAATTCAAACCAAGATATCCGTTTAAGAATGATTGTAATTTTTTAACCTCAAATGGATTATTATTAGCTCCATATTTAATGTATTCGTAAAGATAAGGAACACAAGAAGCACCAGCCACAATACCTTCTTCCCCCCTAGTAACAGCTTCACCTAATACCATTCCGGTTGAAACATATTGTCCACCAGCACCAGATGTTGCTCCACAAGCATCTAAACATCCTTGTAAAGACCAAAATGGACCACTGGAGTCTAATGAACACTGAAGATTACTTGGATTACAAGAATACGTTGTTGGAACTCCATTATAATTTAAGAAGTAAACACTCTGATCAGGATTTTGATCATTTAAATTAATTGAATGACTTCCGTTTCCACCATTAGAAGGATACATTTGTTCCCAATAACCTGATAAATCTTCTGTAACTGTATATGGACCAAATTCCAAATCACTAATAGTTACACATCCTGTTTGAGTTGTTTCCCAATCTTCATCATAATCATTTGGTCCTGTAATTCTTCCTGTCCATCCTACTAAAATTGTATCTTCTTCACTTTTTTGCCCATAAGGCTCATTGTCATTATACTTACAAATCTCTATAGAACCAGTCTCATCATTTTCATTAGCAATACATCGATAAACCTCTAAATTTAATTGCCCTGAATTATCATTCATTGCATTTTGATTATTATAAGAACTGTCATACCATTCATTGTACCAATCAGAAATTACAAAAGTGACATTTTTTGTTTCACCAAATGTATATGCTTTTTGGTATTCATGACTTTCATTCCATTCTCCCCAATTAACTATACCCATAACTCCTGTGCCCATATTTGATAAAAGGGACAAGACGCCTCTGTACAAGACTCCTTCGGTGATCCCTAAATCATCTCTTAAAGTACTCCAGTTATCTCTAGTGCCATAACCAGCATCAGCTTTATGATTATCATTGTTGCTATACTGATATTGACCGCTTGCCTTAAAGAGATAACTCCCAGCAGCAAGATTTAATATTTCCCCAACAGTATTCTCTGAGGATATATTAATACTCTCTATAGGAGTTTCTTCAGGATAAGTTCCTTCTGGACACTCATGATCTCCATTATAAACTGGGATTAATTTACAAGTATTAGTACAGAAATTACTTCCATCTTCAGCAACTCCATCCATGCCATCACATTCTTCCCCTGGATCTAATATTCCATTGCCGCAATAAGGATCTACTTCATTTCCATTATCGTTTCCATTATCATTTCCATTTTCAATATATGTATTTACAATCTCAAATGTTTCTTCTAGATCATCAACAATTACCTGGCCTAATCCACTAAGATTAATCCAATCAAATCTGTTTTCTTCATCTAAAAGATAAGAGCCATAAGGAACATTGGATAAAGTAACACATCCATCTTCTTTAGTAATTCCTTGGAATTCTATAGGGAAGATCTCAAAACTGAAATTACCATTATTCAAGTTATCATGATAGATATTATCGTAGATTGAGATATTTACTAGTCCTTCTGCTTGATGATGATAGGTCGTGGTATAAGTATGAGTATTGGTATATGGCCCCCAATAAACAGGATTTTCGTTTATCCAAGCCATTAAGCCATCAGAATTACTGGTAAGATCAAATCCGCTAAACCAGCAATCACAGCCATCGGGAATGCCTAATGGTCGGTAAGAATAACCAGCATCAGCTATCATTTCACTTGAACCATATTTATAGGTGCCATTAACTTTAATCAGATAATATCCTACAGGTAAATTTGTTGAATCTGTGCCTGTTCCATCAGACACATTGATTAAATGAGGACCATCAATGCTTTCTTCTGAAATTAAAGCAACTTGCCAACCTTCAAGGCTGTTTTCTTGATCATCGTATTTGCATACTGTTACTTCTGATTTTTTAGGAGCATTAAAGCCAATACAATAATATTCTTTACCTAACTCAACACCGTCTATTCTGTCGTAATTGTCATAATTCAAAACATCAACATGACAATAAAATTCGGCTGAAACGTCATTATGAGGATCTTCTGTGGTGCCAGAAAAAGGAATATAGCCCGGTTTTAACATTTCTCTCATCCAGAAATGATCACCAATGCCGGTTAAATCATCAACAGTGGTAATGGCCTGGCCACTACTATCAGTTGGGCCAAAAGTAGTCCAATCAAGGCCACCATCTCCAATATTATCTCCAGGATTTATAGTACTACTGTTTGCCCATTGAAAATTCCAACCACTCTCTAGCCAACAAACCTCTTTTCCAGCTTGATCGTTAACATCGTTGAGAAAGGCTTGAGCTGTGGTTGAAGTAATTGGATTTCCATCACTTTTAACAGCTCCCCAGTTTGGAAGATAAATTTCATCTTCACAAACAATCTTTTGAGCGATAATTGTAAGGGCTTTTCTTTCTTTGTTTTCAATAGTAAACTCATTATTCTCACCATCAATTATAACATCTCCAAGACCACTAACATTAATCCATCCATCTTGAAGTGTTTCACTTAACACGTATTCTCCGTAAGGAACATTTGTAAAAGTTATACATCCATGACCTTCTTCTCCTTCATTGTCTTCTGTTATCCCAGTAAACTCTAAATTAGTGTTTTTATAAGCAAGAGCAACTTCCCAGCCAGGTAATTTCTCTTCTTCATCATTTATTTTACAAATTTCTACGTCTGTTGTTTTAGGAGCATTAAATGCTACGCAGTAATAAGTTTCCCCGAATTGAACGCTTTGTATCCATTCCAGGTTATCATAATTCTTCACATCATTCGCACAATAAAACTCTGCACTATAATTATCTGTTAATCCTTCGGAAAACGGAAGATATCCTTCTTTCATTACTTCTCTCACAGAAATTGTAGTATTACTATTTAATTCAGATTCAGATATTTCTGCTGGGCTATCAACGCTAAATGTATTCCAATCTGAAAGTTCACCAGCATTATCATCTACATCATCCCCTTGAACTCCCCCAGCTTTCCATTGGAAGCCCCAATCTCTTGTAAGCCAACACTTTCCCCCGCTATCTGATACCCAGTTTTGAGCAGTATTTGCATCAATATTGAGCCCTCCTGACATATTTGGAAGATAGCTTTCATCTTCACATATTACTTTATAGGCAATTATTGTTACATCACTGTCTCCATTATCAGAAACAATTTCACATTCATTTTTGTGAATTGCCTGACCCTCATCATTCCAATTTTTACCGAGATATTGACCTGCCGGAATTATGGGAGGTCCACATTTTTCCCCTGTTTTACAAGTATTATCTATCTCACAATAATCCTCTGTATAAGTACTAGGATTAGGGCACTCTGCGTTATAATCAAATGGTGGAATAATGTCTCCCCATGGTTCATTAGGATAAACTTCACCATCATGAATATCGTGACCATTAATTATAGCGCTTTTAGAAATATTGATTAAATTATAGGGGTTTGCATGTGCTGCAGTTGCATGACAAATATCTATTTTATCAACACCATTTGGTTGCGCAACAGCACTTGCTCTATCTAGCAAAAGTCCATTTGTACTGGACAAAACAAAAGAAAACATCAAAAATATTGAAAAAATCATTTTTGAATATTCTTTTGATAAAAACTTTTTTTTCATTTTTTTATTTTATTATTTTTCCGACCTATTAAATTTTATTTAATTGTTTTTCGACCTTAATGTTTTTGTTTTTTTATAATTGTTTCATCTGTTTATTAACAGACTGGCAAAAATAAACATCATTGGTAATTAAAAAATCGACGTAAACGCCAATTTAAATAATCTGCTTACGGGGCAGATAAACCCTATTATTTTTTATTTTTGAAAATAAAATTCCCACCGTTTTTAATTTTTAAAGTCTTTTCAGACTTTGAGGAGGGCCCCACCAGAGCCCCCACCGTTTAAAACACAATACTCTATAAATTTATATTTGTCAATATCTGTCAAAAATTCAAAAACAGCCCATTGGAGAGCTGTTTTTGAAATCCATAACAAGTAATTTTTTATCTCTTTCCTGCTTTTTCATTTGCCTGAACATAACTCACGCATTGTCCTTGATTTCTAAACACAGGATTATCAAATAATTTCCATCTATCTTTCATACATTGCTCTTTATCGGTTGGCGGATCAATAGGAGCTGGAGTATTATCAACTAATACTTCTTCATATTCACTGCTCCTTGTATAATTATCAAGTTTATCCCTAGCAGCTACATGAATTTTCATAGTTCCATCGTCCCAAGTATCTGGCACCACATATTCAACCCTAAATTCGTCTGAATCACTTCCTGTCTTATGCATTGCAACGCTGGTCGGTGATGGCCTGCCCCCTTCTTCATAAAAGAAATCTGCGGAAACAGCTTTTACGCCACTTCCTTCATCTACTACAGTTGCTATCACAATTATCGTATCACCGTGGGAAACTTTATCTGGTTCAGCAGTAATATTACTTATAATCGGAGCTGTATTATCGATCTCTATCCTAATTTCTAGGGTTCTTGCCCAATTTCCTGCTAAATCTTTTCCTGCTGCATAAAGATAATAAAAACCATCATCCATTTTATAAAAATTACCATTAGCTTTTTCAGCATTCAATGTATTTAAATCCCATTCAAAAACTGTTCCATCATCGTGTATATAATGATACCTATACTCCCCGTATGACTCATTCTCAGCTCTCCACCAAAAATTAATATAATCACAAGTTTCATCACAAGTAGCTTTAAGATGAATTATTCCTTTATGAATTGATCCATCAATCGGCTCCTCAAAAGTAATAACTGGGGGAATATCATCTATTATCGGACACACTGTTTCATCAGCTTCCATTGTTGCTAACCCTATAGCATATTTATTATGGCTTGCCTTTGTTCCGTCAACTGCCGAAAAATACATTTTCCATTCTGATTCATCACAATCTAATAAAACCATTGGGGTATATGTTCTTTCTTGTCGCCAATCTTGAGCGTCTTCATCTGTTGCATGCAACAATGGATTTTCACTGTCTTTCTCCCATTCTAAACCATCAACAGAATACGCGTATCCAATCCCTTTATTACTACCAGAAACTCCTCCGCTATACCACATATGATAACCATCTTCAAGTTTTAAAACACTCCACGCATAAAGATAGCCAGCGTCCCAAAAAGATGAATCGCCTTCTGCAAATATTACAGGTTCATCACCATAACGTTTCCAATTAATGCCATCTACTGAATAAGCAAGCGCTGTATTTTCCTGAGTCCCTTCGTATGAGCTATAAACATCATAGTACATTACATATTTATTACCCATTGGATCTTCATTATTAATTACTTCATAACCATCAGCATTATATAGTACTGCGCCAGGACCATATGAACCATACCACCAAGTACCATGCACATTTGTAAATAATGGTGCCTCTGAATCTGATTCCATCAATCTATCATTCCCCCAATTAATCCCATCGCTAGACTCTGCTGTTCTAAATAACTCAATATCATATGGCCACTTTGAAGCATCGGCATACCATATTCTATAATTTGGTGATGTTTCTGAGCCAATATTAAGAACAACAACGTGATTAGGTGTACCAGTTAATCCTGTTACTGTAGTTGGTGTGTCCCATGACGAACCATCACTAGAAGTTGTATATCCAACAACATAATCACCGCCTGAGTCAGTATCTGTGTACCACATATGATATGTTCCACCTATTTTTAACACGCTTGGATAATATGCCCTATTTTCTCCACTAAAAACCGGATCATCATGTACCTGCCAATCGTTTTGATCGATTGCTGCATTAATGAAGGTGACTAAACCAAATATTAAGGTTAATGTTAATAAACCTAAAATAACTTTCTTCATTTATTTTTTAATTCTTTAATTGTTTAATTAATGCCTGACCAAGGCATTAAATATTAAAAAATGGCGCAAAAAACGCCACTCTCAAATATATATTTGGGACAAATAAACTTTATAATTTATTTGTAGAAATTTTATCCCCACCATTAAGAATACGATACTCCTTTAATAAATTTCTGTCAACCCCTTAATTAAAAGAGTAAATTTTCCAAAATCAGATCTGAAAAATAGAAATAATCCAGACATTATTGGGTTATTTATTAAATTATTAAGAATAAAAAAAATGCTGCCATTTCTGAGCAAGCCCAAAAACGACAGCACTCCTATTATAGCAAATAGAAATTATTTGTCAAGTCTTTCAAAAATCCATGTATTTCAATTCAATATAATTTTAAGGTATAATAATAGATAGATATATAAATTATAAATATGGACTTCAAGAATTATAATGCAAAGCCACTACCCTCTCTTTTTTATCTTTATGCTGCATTAAATTACAATGGTTATAATAAAGAAAATAACAAAAGAGGAATGCATCCTTTTCGTAAAAAAATAAGGGATTATCTACAAACCCAATCAGTATCAAAATTTGATTTTTGTTTTCATCCTTATCAATACACAAAAGAAATTCTCACCACAAAAAACTTAATCCCTTCTTCCAAAACAAATCCTGATTTTATCCCAGCGATTCAATATATACAAGAATTTATTAAAAAAATTGATTTAGAAAAATTAGAAATAGATTTTATTGAAGAAACACAAAAAGCAATAAAGCCATATAAAGATGTATTGCCTAATATCATTAAAATAACTAATGAATTCTTCGAATTTGAACCAGAGATTGAGGAATTAATCTTTACCGTAAATCTACTAGAATCTTATTATCGCGGTTTTTCTATCAAAATAGAAAAAACCGGATATCTTATTACTGGACCATCAGATAGTCCTAATATTCGCAATTTATTGCATGAATTAATACATTTTCATATTAATAATATTAATGCTCCTAAAATCCCTGAATTCATTATCCCAAAAATACCAAAAGAAATAATTAATAATTATAACAATAATCTGCTTTCCGAGTCTTTAGTGCGCGCTTTAGTTATATACATATCTCAAAAAAACAATATTATCCCCGAACAAAAATTCAGTCCAGGTGATATATCGATGATTTATCCCCAAAAATTCTTAGAATTACTTAATAAAAAATCTATTGATTGTCTTAATAAAAATAAAATTGAAGGCTTATTTATTAAAGTAATTAATTGAAACATTTATAGAAAAATATTAATTTAAAAGGGATGCGCTCTAAAACATCCCTTTTTTAAATTGTTAGGTTTCAGCTGGATTTGGGAGACCCGTATCGCCATCACAATCACAGTCTCCGCTACAACCAAGATATTCACAAGTAATATTTCCACCGTCATTAAGATGAACGGCAGAACTTACTATGATTGAATCTCTGGCTATGTCCAGTAACCTATCTTGAGCTTCCATAATCATGACAAAACGCCTCCTTCCTTTTTTTAATATTCTTTAAAATATCTCTGTCTTCTGCGACCGAAATTAATCTGAATTTTGTAAGCTCACGAATAATTTTACAATGCTCATCTAAATCTTGCCTCGCTATTGAATTGATTTCATAAAACTTAGCAGCAACACATCCACCCGCACAAGTATATTTACAAAAACAATTTTGACATTTAGCAAAATTATCTACCAATAATTTTTTTTGTAGCTTTCCTAATTGATCTTCGCTCCACTTAAATTGAATTCCATCCCATTTTCCAAAAATAAACTTATTTGCTAAAGGATGGGAGAGATGATCAACTCTATGGCAAGTTGTTAACAACCCTTCTGGCGTCACGCAAATAGTATGACCTCCTATTCCACAATAATACTTAGTACGCCTAAAGATACGAACACCGGAACAACCTAAATTAATTTTTAAATTCTTTGCTTTCTTGAATGCTTCTTTAAAATAATTAATGTAATCATCTGCTGACCCGGATTGTATCTTTGATTCTTCACAACGGCCACAAATTGATAATCTCTCAAACTGCAATGTTCGTGGTTTACATAAATCATAGAAAAACTGAACCATTTCTGACATTCGAGTAACATTGTTTTCAGTAATAGTAGCCCTAATGCCAAAATTTACTTTATAATAAGAAAGTGCCCGTAAAGTCTTATATACTAAAAGCGAAGATGGTAAACCATTAGAGAGTGGTCTCTGCTTGTTCTGAATATCAGGAGGCCCATCACATGAGATTGTAACTCTGTCAAAATTTTTTATTATCCATGTCCTTCTTTCCTCTGACCAGATTCCATTTGAAACAATTGATAATTGAGGCTTAATACCTAATTCGATAGCTGTTTTTCGATGATATAAAGAGATTTTTTTTAACATTTGCCAAGATAAAGTTGGCTCTCCTCCTCCATGCCAAGTAAGTCGACTAGTTTTAACTTCTTGTGAGGAATAACGATGTAAAACTAAATCAATGACTGCTTTTGCAGCGTCTATAGAAAGATCATTTTGTCTCTCTCCTCCCATTGCAAAACAATATAGACAACGTAGTTGACAACGGAATGTAGGACAAATAGTAATGTTAGCATGAGGGTTTCTATTAAAATCTGGTGTTGATAAAATTCTTTTACTATTTTTCTCTATCATCTCTAAAATTTTATCAGAGCCAGGCAAAATATTACCTCTTTTAAGTTGCAAAAATATATCTGCTCCAATTTTATTAACAGCAAAAAACACCATCTGAAGTGGAGAGTAAACTAAATAACAACTTAGTTTCTCATCTTCTATCAGGAACCAATTCTGAAGTTTCTTCTGCATTGCAATATTTTTATTAATCATCTTCTCACCTCCTTTCTAATTTTTAAATTTTCAAGTTACATTTGTTAATTGTCTGTATTATAAATCTTTATAATTATATTGTCAAGTTAGAAAAATAGACGAAAATAGAATAAAAAAAATGCTGCCACTTCTGGCAAGCCAAAAATGACAGCATTCTTAGTATAGCAAATGGAAAATATTTGTCAAGTCCTTTTGTGGGTAAATATAAAAGGGGAAGATTAATCTTCCCCTTGATTAGTAAAATTACCAAATTTCTTTCATTGAAACTCCTTCAAAACTTTCTTCGTAGACAAATTTAACAACTTCTTCAAAATCCTCTGAAGACCAGTTATAATCGCCTATTTCATCAATCCTATGGAAAAGGAGAATCAACCACTTCTCTTCTTCTTTTGCTTTAGTTATCCATTGTTTAACTTCATCTACAGTTGTTTTCGCTTCAACTGAAACAGATTTTAAATAATAACGATCATCTGGGTTATTTAAAGGTAAATTATTTAATCCATCTGGCCAAGCGGTTCGATGAGAATCATAATACCTAGATATCATTTCAATAACCCGTTCATCATATCTACCATGGGGCGAAGAAAAATTCCTTACTGTTAAACCAAAGTTTTCAAGATATTGTTTTGAAACTGAAAGTTCATGTTTCAATTGTTCATCAGAAAGTTGAGTAAGGTCAGGATGCGAAACAGTATGAGAACCAATCTCCCATCCACTATCTGCTAGTTCTAAAATCTGCTCAATTGTCATATAGCCTGAGTCTCCGACCGCTGAAGAAATAACAAAAACCGTAGCTGGATAAGAATATTTTTCTAAAATAGGAAAAGCTTTTTCGTAAGTAGAAAAATACCCATCATCAAAGGTAAAAGTTACCAATGAACTAGGCAAGCAATCTTCAGGAGCTTGAGATAAACTAGGTATCCCAAAGATAAGACCAATAGCTATTGGAACTACTAAGATAGGATAACGGCATAAAAGATGAATAATACTACTTGATATAGGTTGAGGTCCGTACATTTTTTTCACCTCCTTTCTCTTTTCTAGATTTTTTATAGTTTATTACAATACAATCCTCCTTTCAATGTCCTTTCTCCCAAGATTCAAGCTTTCTTCCAAAAACCCATTCTTGTAAAAAAGCATTTACAAATAAATAAGCATCAACAGGGCTTATTAACCAATAATAAGGAAAACTAGTCAAAGCTATTTTAAAATGCTTATAACGAATTCCTGAAACAAGGATAAAAGAAAAAACAATTAACATCTCTAACAAAAGCCCAAGAAATATTAAAATAAAAATTATTTCTCCTTGATAGGCTTTCGTAGAAAAAAACCAAATCATATACCAAATAAAGAACCCTAAAAATAAAGGCTGAGTAATTCCTGATATAAGGTACCAGATAACAAAAAAACATAAACGAGGATTTTTTATTAATGACAGCTTATATTCTTTTACGCATTGTAAAAACCCTCTATTCCAACGCATTACTTGTCCTTTGTATTGCTTCCAGTTACTTGGATCTTTTGGATAACAAACTGCATTAGGTATAAATTTAATTTTCTTCTTTTCAAGATGAGCTCTCCAAGTTAAAGCCATGTCCTCAACAATAGTTCCCTCAGGAAATCCACCCATTTCTTTTAACATTTTTGTATTAAAAACCGAAAAGCAACCTGAAGATACCAAAGGCACCTGCCAATGAGATTGAGCCTTCTTACTAAGACTAATGTAATACAAGTACTGAATTAAACGACATCTTTCCCAAAAGGTTCTGATTTTTTGAGGAATAACAAACCCACAAGCAGAAAGCACTTCTTGATCATTCAT
>Ga0334882_1000999_pt1 | contig 37575 bp, 29 predicted proteins | sample GraSluR1_MG_5_FD_207226 | JGI IMG/M metagenome (GOLD analysis project Ga0334882, IMG submission 207226) | Sludge microbial communities from methane-producing bioreactor in Wageningen University, Netherlands - Granular Sludge_15_04-R1 | ecosystem: Engineered > Bioreactor > Anaerobic >... | reverse complement strand
AATACAATTACGCCATGGCTGCCTAATTGAGCGGCCCGTCCTGATCGACCTTCTCCTGCGGGTTGGTCAAGGGCGTCAAACAGTGGGATAGCCGATGCGGGCTTTCGCGACGCAAAGGCGAAATTGATTGCGGAATAGCGGAGACGGTAGCCTGTCGTTTGGCGACCGCCCGAGCGAATCTCAAATAAGCGACTAAACATGTAGACGCTCGGCCTGAAATGTCACGGGACGGGGGTTCGAATCCCCCCGCCTCCATTCGTTTTGCAGTATTCACTGGCGGCTCGATGCGAAGGGGTTTGGCCTGCGGCGGCGTGCGCATCCTGGCCAGCAAAAAAAAGGTTTTTTGTATGGACAGAGCGTTTGGCGTACATTATAGTTGAGGGTTTGCCGGGTTAACAAGACAAGATCAGCCAAGGAACTAACAGTAAGGTAACAGTCATGGCACATAAAAAAGGACAAGGTTCAACGAGAAACGGTCGCGACAGCAATCCGCAGTACCTCGGCGTTAAGCTTTATGGGGGTCAGGCGGCGCGAGCGGGATGCATCATTGTGCGTCAGCGCGGCACGAAGTGGCTGCCGGGTTTCAATGTCGGCATTGGGCGCGATCATACCCTGTTTGCTCTTAGTGATGGCACCGTGGAGTTCAAGGGCAAAAAGGTGCATGTTGTAGCCTGAGTTGAGTCTTGGTGAGATGCAGGCCGCCGGGTGCGGCCTTTTTTTTGCGCGCAAAACCTGGATTCCGATTGGTCAGCCGAAGGGAAATGCGGACAGTCTTGTCCCATTTGGTGCAACGCCTTCGGTCCGGCACCTTGTATATCGCTGTTTGGTGTGATATATTGGCTGTGATATGCGTGCTCGGCCGAACCGGGGCGGGCCTCGGGACGGCGACACGAGTCTTGCAAGGCATTGAAAGGCGCGTATGAGAGTTCACCGGCTGGGGGTCAGCATTTCGCGGGCGACGCTTGCCGCTTTTTCGGCGATTTCGTTGTGTTCGTGCCTCCCGCAGGATCGGGCTGTCAGTATTACCGAGGTGCGGGAGGGCGAGACCGCCCACAGTGTAATTTACAAGGCCGCACACATTACGCCAAGCGACCGCCAGATGGCGTGGCAGCGACGCGAGTTGATAGGCTTTGTGCATTTCGGCATCAACACTTTCACCGGTAAGGAGTGGGGTACGGGCAAGGAAGAACCGGCCATCTTCAATCCAACTGAACTGGACTGTAGTCAGTGGGTTCGTGTTTGCAAGGACGCGGGCATGCAATTGATCATGCTGACCGCCAAGCACCATGACGGATTTTGTCTTTGGCCGAGCAGATACACGGAGCATTCGGTTAAGAACAGCCCATGGAAGAACGGCAAGGGCGACGTGGTGAAGGAGCTTTCGGATGCATGTCGCAAGGCCGGTCTGAAGTTCGGGGTGTATCTTTCGCCGTGGGATCGTCACGAGCCGACTTATGGTGATTCGCCGGCGTATAATCGATACTTTGTGAACCAACTGAAGGAACTTCTGACCAGATACGGGGAGATACATGAGGTGTGGTTTGACGGGGCGTGCGGGGAAGGGCCCAACGGCAAAGTGCAGGTTTATGACTGGGCGGCGTATTACGAAGTGGTTCGGCGGTACGCCCCTAACGCGGTGATCTTCAATGGGCCTGATGTACGGTGGGTAGGCAATGAGGCCGGCTACGCAAGAGAGACGGAGTGGAGCGTGTTGCGGCTGGACAAGACGTTTGCGGAGTTCATGTTGAAAGATCCTCAGAAGACAGACCTGGGCAGCCGCAGCAGACTGATAGGTCCAGGTCGCTTGGTCTGGCTGCCCGCTGAGTCGGATGTGTCGATACGGCCCGGCTGGTTCTATCGTCCCGAAGAAGACGATAAGGTCAAGAGTCTTGATCAACTGCTGGACATCTATTATGGTTCGGTCGGACGCAACTCAGTGCTGCTCTTGAACGTTCCTCCGGATCGGCGCGGACTGATTCATGAGAACGATGCCCGGAGACTGCGCGAATTTCGCAGGGTGCTGGACGCGACGTTTGCCAGGAACCTCGCCGCGGGCGCCGAAGCACGATGCTCGGCGTTTCGCAAGGGGACAAGGGCGTTCTCGGATGAAAGGCTTTACGGACCGTCAATGATCGTCGATGGCAATCCGGAGACTTACTGGACGACCGAGCAGGGGCAGACGCTGGCCATACTGGAGATTGACATGCAAGGCGACCAGACGTTTAACGTTGCGTCCCTTAGCGAATACATCAAAGCAGGTCAACGTGTGGAGGAGTTTGCGCTGGAGGCGTGGTATGACGGTCAGTGGAGGGAGTTTGCACGCGGCACGACGATCGGTTACAAGCGGCTGTTGCGCTTCGATCCGGTGACCACGCGGAAGGTGCGGATCAAGATCACGCAGAGCCGAGTGTGCCCCACCCTGGCGGAATTCGGACTGTACATGGCCCCGCCGGTGGAGACAGTGCTCTCGATGTGACGGAAACCGCAGGCGTTTGCTTGTGCTTCGGTGTGTTCAGGCAGGCGGGCTTTATGGGGTGGGGGCCAAGGCCTGAGCTCTTCTTCTTGGTGTCGTTCCGAAGAAAACAAAGGTAACCAGAACGAGGGCGGAGCCGGCGGTGAAGATGATCTTCCTGTTTTTTGTGTCCGCGCAGCGGCTTACCCACTCCGGCGTGAGCGATTGCCGTTCCTGTCGGGCAAGTTCCTTGAAAAGGGCCTCTTTTGCTTCATCGAGGTGTTCATCAGAAGCTCTCGGCAGCACAGTGCCTTCGGCGGCGGGTTGTCTGCCGAAGGTTATGGTCTGGAGCTTGGCAAGCAGTTGGGGATTCTCTTGAAGGTGTCTGATCTGGGCATCATATTGCTCTGTAAGGCGGCGGATCTGCGCATTTGCTTCTTCGATGCGCACCAGATGGACGCGGTTCTGATAGTAATTGACTATTTCGGGTTCGATCAGGATTGACAGGGCAATTGCGGCTCCGCCTATGCTGAAGAAGAGGCAGAAGAGGAGAAAACGAATTGTGAGCACCAGTTTTTTCATTTGTCCATCCAGCCGAAGGAGGGGCCGATGCTTTATCGACAATATCAGGGTCTCGGCATGAAAACGGGGTGCGGAGGGCGGTCGCGTGCGCACCGAGCGGCAAACACGCGACCGCAGAATCGGGTTGCTCAGTCGATTTTGAGAATTAATGTGGCCTCGCCGGCCCTTGCGGACATGAGGTCAGTACCGGCCAATGTTACGGGGTAACGATAGTCGCCCCTGCCAAGACATGAAACCACAAGAGCGTAGTCGCCCGGCTGAGTTGCGAAATACCAGCCGTCGTAGTCGATCTTGTAGGGCTCTATTTTCGATGCCGGTCCTTCGAGCCAGGCATTTGCGGCGATGGGGGCATACTCACTGTCGACGACCTGCATGTGGAGGTGGCCTTTGTTAAGGCTGCTAAACTCATTGACAACGTCCAGCGCGGCATCCTGGCCGGCTGTCAGGGCAAAACAGGTGGCTTCTGATGTCTGTACCTTGTAGTAGCCTCCGATGCGGTACTCGCCTGCGGGCAGGTTTTCGACTGCGTAGGCGCCGCCGTCCTTTTGCGGTATGTAGGCCCTTACGGTGCCGTCTTGGCTTGTCAGGAAGACGGGCTCTTCGCGATCGGCAATGAGCCTGCCGGAAACGGAGGCGGTGCAGGGCGGGATGTCCATGTCGATTTCTACGTCGTTATCTGTGATTGATACGAGGACGGACTTCGTGAACTGCACAAAGTCGGGACGCATCACCACTACGCTGTATATGCCGCATGGGACGCCACTGATCAGGTACGGTTCACCGGCGGCTTTGGGCGGCTGCACACGGCCCATCCTGGATCCCCAGATGCCAGTTCCCACCTGCAAGTAGACATCCATGCCTTTGAATGCGGTGTCGTCCGAGTTGATATTAAGTTTCAGTGCAATTCTGCCGGTAGACATGTGCATCTCGCCGAGGTCGAGATCGCCGGTGCCAATTTCGAGCGTTGTCAACCTGAGCCAGTCCGGGGCTGTGTGGCGTTCATCCTGCGGCAGCTTATAATATAGACCGTAGAAGCCGGCGGGTGTGCCGTAGAACCGGAAGCGACCGTCAGTGTCGGCGGCAACACGGGAGACAAATGTCTTTGCGCTGCTGTTGTACGGGTCAGTCAACATCAGTTCGGCGGCAACCGGGCGCTCATCAATGAGGATGCGGCCGGAGACCGTGGAAGGGCCTCCGAAGTCGAGCCTGGTTTCCTCGCCTTCAACGGGGACAACGGTTCGGCAAGCCACGCCTGTGCCGCGGTAATGCTCCGAACGCTGGACGTAGCAAACTTGCTCAGGGAGGTGTTCGATGCGGTAGCGGCCGTCATTGTCGGTTATGGCGGAAGCAATGCGCCCGGCCTCGCTGCCGCCGCGGTAGCCTGCGGCATCCTGGACGAGGAGCAGCACGTTTGCCTGTGGTCTGCCCTGGTCGTCGTAGACGCGGCCGTGGACGGTGCCACCGTGTGTCAGGAGCAGCTCGACCTGCTCGTGCGAGTCGGCGGAGGCGACTTTGAGATCATGGTAGATCGCCCGGCTGTAGTCTGGGTGGGTAACTTTGACTGTCTCCGTCTGCACCCCGAGGTCTGTCAGCATGAATAAGCCTGCGGCGGTTTCGGCGGCGCCTGCGGTGGAGGTGAATACGTCGTGATCAAACCAGAGATTGCCGCCGGCCTTTGAAAGCGCGATGATTTTTGCGCCGTTGACAGGCTTGCCGGAACTATCCACGACGCGGCCTTTGATGATGCCGCCGGGCGCCAAAGCGACGATGATTGGCTGCGGATTGGCGCCGTCGACCGGATCGCTCCAAGTCCACGCCAGACCCTCGGCGGCAATTTGGACCTGCGCCGTACCGGGCCCGGGCGACTCAATGTCGAACTTGCCTTCCGGGTCGGTGAGTTCGTGCCAAGACATCGCTGCGGGCGTGTATGAACCGGTGAGCGATTTGAGGATTCGGACGCGGGCCTTGAAGTTCGGAACGGCCCGGCCTGTGGCGGCATTTACGACGACACCCTGCAAGCGGGGCTTGCCGCCGGGCCTCAAGCACTTCAGCGCCACCTTCATGTCCTGTGTTGAGCCGGCGATGTCCGTGAGGGTTTTGTTTTCGATGTTCTCGCCGGAAAACATGAGGCGATATGTGCCGGGTTTGAGCCGGTCGACGACGAATACGTCGCCGGTGACGCGGCCCTGTTTGGGGCCAGTCTTTGTCGAGTAGGCGGAGACGGTGACGTTGCCGGACGGCGGGCCGTTGATGAAATCTATGGTGCCGCTGATCAAAGTGAGGCCGGCCGGCGAATCGCCGGGGACCGTCACCATAAGGGCTCCGTGGTCGAGCGGAAGGGCGGTTTCGAGGACTGCCTTGGAAAGTGAGCCGCCGCCGGGATTGGGGATGTGCACCATGATGGTGTAATCGTCGGGGGTGATGTTGGCGAGCGTGAAGGCGCCCGTTGCGTCGATTGTGCTCAGCGGGGTGCAAGTGGTGATGTTCCACCATTTGGGCTGGGCGGCAATCTTCAGGTCGGCGGCCGGCTGACCGTCGGCATACACGGCATAGCCCTGGACCGGCGAGCCGGATTGCATAACGATGCGGGCCGGGGCGATGATGTTGGGATCCGTGAGCTGGACGATACATTTGGCGGGAGCGTAATCCTTATGCATTGCGGTAACGAGGTATGCGGTTTCGGACGGTCGGAAGGCACCCATGAGCAGGCGACCCTCGGCATCGGTGCGCTTGTATTCCGAGGATCGCTCCGTCTGGCGACCGTAGCGCTGGCCCATCCAGGTGATATAAGGGATCACGTCCTTGAGCGGGCGGCCGTTGGGGTCGGCGACTTCGACCTGGACTCGACAGCCTCGTTCGAGGGCGAAATGCTTTACCGCATTGACGCCGCTCTTGAGCATTACCGACGGCTCATCGTTCCAGTCGTCCACCCAGAGGTATTCGCGCGAATAGACCCTGATTTTGTAGCTGCCTTCATCGGGTATCTCGTCGATGTGATAGAAACCGTTGGCGTCGGTGACGGCTTCGATGTAGCGGTCCTTTACTATCTTGACCTTTGCGTCGGCGACGGGTTTTTCTGTTTTTCGGTCTGTGATCACACCGCTTAGCACACCTTGCGGGACAAACTGGAATTTCAGCATATCGTCAGTTTCCTGTGGCGGCTTCTCGATCGCGGTCACTATCGGCGTCGGATCGGGTTCTTTGGCGGCATTGTCTGGTTGGGCGGCTGAAACACCGTGCTTTCCGTCGTGGATCGCGATGGTCGGGACAGGCGGCGAGGGGGGGCGTTCTGTTTCGTCCTGGATGAAGACGGTCGGCGTTACATTCGGCGGTGTCGAAGGCGCCGCGGGGTTTTGCCGGTGAACGGCATTATATAGTATCACGGCCGAGACACCGGCGGCGGCGATTACTGCTGCTGCGGCTATCTTGGCGGCCAACGTGCCGAACAAAGATGTGCTGGCCGCGCCGGCAGTCGGGTGGGCAGGGGCGGCAGGCAAGCCGGCGGACGGGGCGGTACCTGATGCAGCAGCGGCTGATATTGCCCTTGCACTGGTTACGGCCAGTGCGCCAATTGCCCCTACTACGCCCGCAGTGAAGTTTTTGCCTGGTCCCGTGTTGGCGATCGTGGATTCGACCATCGCGGCGACCTGCTCCCTAAGGAGCTTTCGGCCGCGCGAGAGGCGCTGCCTTACGGCGTTCTCCGAAAGATCAAGCTGTTCGGCCAGCTCTTTAATACTCTTGTCCTGACGATAGAAGAGCACCAGCGGTTCGCGATACTTCACGGGGATATGCTGCATTGCCTGTCGTACGACGGCGTGTCGCTCGGCGGTGATTGCTGCTTCAGCGGCTTCCTCGCAGCCGCAGTCGGAGCACTCGACTTCATCTATTGGGACCGCCAGACGGATAGGGTCGCGTTTGCGGTCTCTGATAGCGTTGCGAACGGCATTTCGGGCAATACTGCACAGCCAGTGTTTGAACTTGCCAAGGTCCCTGAGCTGCGCCAGGTCCTTCCATGCACTGATGAAGGTCTGCTGCGCCAGTTCTTCGCTTTCCGCCACGTCGCCGACGGCGCTGAAGGTGATGCCGCAAATCAGCGGCTGGTAGTCCCGGACAATCGCCTCGAACGCGGCCGTATCGCCCCGGAGACTGGCCTGAAGGAGTTGGATTTCCTGCACATTTTCGTAAGTCATGGTCGGATTCCTTCAATTGGATAATAATCTGTTCTCGCAAGTTCAGGAACCCCAAAAGACGAAACGTGACAGGGATTTTCGGGTGCCGCCGGTTGTTTGCCCTGAGGCCATGCGGCTGCCCCCCAATAGACAGAATGCAAAAAAAGACGGCAGAGACACTGAACATATCCCTGCCGCAGATTACAGACGGCACCCGTTTGCCGGGCTGTCTTGCTCATCAGAGTTTGTATTTGAAGAGTTCCCCGCCGTATTGGGCGGTGGCGCCGAGTTCCTCGTAAATCCTCAGGAGCTGGTTGTATTTGCAGACGCGATCTGTCCTGGAAGGTGCGCCCGTCTTGATCTGGCCGACGCCGGTTGCGACGGCGAGGTCGGCGATCGTGGCGTCTTCGGTCTCGCCGCTGCGGTGGCTCATGACGGCAGTGTAGCCGTTGCGATGAGCCAGGTTGATCGCTTCAAGCGTCTCGGTGAGCGTGCCGATCTGGTTGACCTTGATGAGGATCGAATTGGCGCAGCCCATTTCGATGCCCTTGGCCAGGCGCTTGGTGTTGGTGACAAAAAGGTCGTCGCCAACGAGCTGGCACTTGCCGCCGATTTTCTTAGTAATGGCAGCCCAGCCGTCCCAATCGTCTTCGGCGAGGCCGTCCTCGATGCTGACGATGGGGTACTTCGATTGCCACTTGGCCCAGTGGGCGGCCATCGCGTCCGAGGAGACGGACTTCTTTGGGGCGGACTTGAAGAACTTGTAGCTCTTTGTGCTCTTGACCCACATCTCTGTCGAGGCCGGGTCGAGTGCGATGGCGACCTGCTTGCCCGCCTTGTAGCCGGCCTTCTTGATTGCCGCGAGGATTACCTCGACGGCCTCTTCGTTGGACTCGAGCGACGGTGCGAAGCCGCCTTCGTCGCCGACCGAGGTGTTGTAGCCCTTGCCCTTGAGAACGCCTTTCAGGGTATGGAAGATTTCCGCGCCCATGCGAAGGGCCTCGGGGAAGCTCTTGGCGCCGATAGGCATTACCATGAATTCCTGGAAGTCGACGTTGTTGTCGGCGTGCTTGCCGCCGTTGAGGATGTTCATCATGGGCACTGGCAGGACGTTTGCATTGCAGCCGCCAACGTAGCGGTACAGCGGCAGGCTGACCGAGTTGGCCGCGGCCCTGGCGACGGCTAACGATACGCCGAGGATGGCGTTAGCGCCGAACTTGGCCTTGTTGGGCGTGCCGTCGAGGCTGATAAGAAATCGGTCGAGTTCGGCCTGGTCGAGTGCATCCATGCCGATGACTTCCTGAGCGATGACGTCGTTGACGTTCTTGACGGCCTTGGTGACACCTTTGCCCATGTATCGCTTGGCGGCTCCGTCGCGGAGTTCCACGGCCTCATGGGCGCCGGTGCTTGCGCCGGAGGGAACCGCGGCCCGGCCGAACGAGCCGTCGTCCAGCAGCACGTCGACTTCGACCGTGGGATTGCCGCGCGAGTCCAATATTTCCCTTGCCACAACATCTACAATCGTTGTAAACATGTTCGTCCCTTCACCTTTCAAATAAAATGTAAGCTGCCTGTTTATCCGGGGCAGACATTACAGACTATCGGCGGGGGCGTCAAGGCTTATTAGCGAAAAGGCGCAAAGGATGAGCCGGCGGCGGGCCCGGAGGAGGGGCACATGCCGCCGTCGCTGCTGGATTAGTTTGTTTGGAGAGAGCCGCCGGCTGCCAGCGACATCGCCGTGCAGAGGCGGCTGTATTGATGTTTGAGCAATTGCCAGTGCTGGTCGAGCAGTTCCTTGTGCCCGCCGCGGGCGAGTTCGCGGCAGCCTTCGGCGGCTTCTTCTACGTCGCTCAACAGTTTCAGCACGGCTTCGATTTGGGCGTCGTCGAGGCCGCCCCATTCGTCGCGACCGGGGGCTGGGCCGTTCTTGCCCTGCAAGTCGTCGCAGAATTCGTTGATCTGATCGAAGTAGCCGCTCAAGGCCGCGATGTCGCCATCTCTCTGTGACTCAACATACCTCATAAGCGAAGCGATTTTGTCCAAGGCATAGGTGACACGGCGGCCTGCGTCCTTAGGTACTGTCATACGGCCGAAGCCCGCGCCGGCTGTGCCTTCGTCTGTCGGAACGACCATGGGTGTTGCGTCTGGATATGCCTGCCGGAACTTGCTTATGAAGGAGCTTTCTTTTCCTTCGGGCAGGTAATCGATGTCTCGTATTTGCCAGGCGCCGGAGACGGGCTCCATGGATATTCCGAACCTTGCGGTCCTGTTGCCGAGCCCTTTCGCGGGGCCGATGAGCGCTGCAGCCTGTTTATCCGAAAGCAACACCTGTTCGACCGTTGCCTCGGCGAAACTGAAGCTTCCGAGCAGTTGCACGGAGGCGCCCGCTTCGGTCGAGCCGGGTTTGCACAAGTGCATGGCGGCTGCGTGGTCGGCCCGCTGCAGGGCGCTCAGCCAGGCCCGGGCGTGGCTGAGAGGATCGGTCGGACGGCCGATTTGAGTTTCGTATTCTCCCGCCGTGTACACACAGATGAAGTCGCCGTCGACAACGTATCGGTGCGTGCCCAGGATGGCGCGGAGTGTTTCTTCGAGCGTTACGTTCCAGAGGTCCCTGAGCGGTACGGTACCCTGCACGCCGTCGGATGGAATAATGTTCTTCTTGAACGCTTTGCCTAACATCTGCAGGGCTTCTCTGATGGAAGAATCTTTTGCGAATGATATCCGCTCGATGCGTTTTTCGGTTTCTGCGGGGGATTGAGCCCGGAGCACAACGTCATTTTGCAGGTCGAACCCCAACTGTCGGGCTTTTTCTGGAGTGAAAGGCACGACGGCCTTGAGCTTGCCGGAGGCGGCGTCGTACCGCCAGTCCGCGTCAGCGTCGGCGGCGATATTCGACCCGGCGGTGAAGGGATTGACCGGTGCGGCCTTGATATAGGGGCCTTTGCCGGTGCGGTCGAGCAGGGCCTGCCAGCCGCCGCTGAGATCGGGCCGCCTGCCTTCGTCGAGTTCGTAACAATCCATAGCCATCCGCACGAGCTTAAGCTGTGCAGTCAACTCGGCGGCACGTGCGCGGTCGGCCGCATTGACCGCGGGCGCCGACTCTGCGGCAGGCGTCGGCACTTTTGTGCCGAGCGGCCGATATGCTATCTTTAGCCGGCCGTCGGCCGTCTTTTCGAGGACACTGACGTCGAACTGTTTGCCGTCGCCGGTCGTTATGAGAAGGCGGCAGGGAATGTTGGCGAGGTCGTATACACGGATGTTGAACCCTTCGTGGACAATGGGCGTCATCGCAGTAGAGTTAACTCCATCCCAGAGGCAGGCGCTTCCGCCGCGCAGGACGATTAGTTGCTTGTCAAAGCCCAGGTCGCCTTTCGACAACTGTGTCAGATGCGTCCGCAGGGCGTTATCGTCTTTCTCAATGCCCTCGGGCATGACGATCATCTCGCCTGTCGCCAGATCGACAAAAGCCGGCTGCTCGTCAAGGTCGGGCAAAGTGACGGAGCGCGCCGAAGCGGCTGTGGGGATCTTGAGCGTCTGGGCAGCCAGGTTTATCGCTTCAACCTGGACATTGCCATCAGTGCTGCCCACGATTCTGCCCAGCGACCAGGCCACCGGCGTCTGGTCGCTGCCGGTGCGGGTCATATAAATGACGGCGAGGTTGCCCTGGTCGGTGAGTACTGCGGCCACGAGGCCTTCCTTGTAGTCGTACTGGGTGAGCTTGCTCTGGTGAAGCGAGGCAAGGTATTTGACCGCGGCAGCCCCGGCCTTATTGAAGTTCATACCGGCATCGTGAAGGGGCAGTATGCGTCCGGGGGTGGAATGTAGAAGGAGCCGGCAGTTGCCGATAATCGTCAGTTCGTAGGCGTTCTTGTCGGCGGCGGCATATTCATTGCGGCCAATGATCCTGCCCGTGTCGAGGTCCAGCCACGTCTGACCGGTTGGCCATTCGTGGGAGGTCAACTCGGCACGGTACATGGGATGCTCAGGGCCCGCGAACGGATTGGCCGTTACTCGTTCGAGCACAGCGGCGCCGGCGCCGATGGCCAGGCGGATTGTGCCGCCCTCGTAGCGGGCGGATTTGACGAAGTCCATGGCGGTCCGGTCGCGTTCGGTTTGGGGGTGGAGGGTCAGGATGTCGCCGTCCGTCCGCCACATGCCCCGGATCGGTTCACCGGTATCGGCGCCTTCGCCGAGAAGCACAAAAGTCAGGTCCGCATTCAGCGTGAGGAACAGGGCCGTGATCTCTTTCCCGATGTCGCCGATAAATTCGCCCGACTTCCAAGAGCCTGCGAATCGCCGGTCAACTGCATCCGGATTGTACTTCCTGAGCACAACTTTGTCGTTTTCCGCGGTGATGGTCAGCGTGTCGCCTTCGAGAACGCCGCCGACCGTAGACGCGTTGACTACTTGGAACGTGACGATATTGCCCCTGACAGCATAGCGGCCCGTGTCGGTTTTGTGGCCGTATTCGGCGGAAACCACGTCCATTGTGAACGTCCCATCAGCATTGAGTTCGAGCTGTGTCGTGACGTCTTTTTCGACTCCGTCATGCCAGCCCTTCTCGGCGCGCCATGTGCCGACCACGCTGGTTGCGTTGGCGGCCGTCTGTTCCGGATCCAACACCTGTTTTTTGAAAACCGCCCTTGTATTGGTGCGGTTGGCCGTGACGATCAACTGGTCGTCTTCGATCTGCACATTGATCTCTTCGATGCCGTTGACGATCATGCGGCCATCTTTGAATCCCCATGTGCCGCTCTCAGGCTTGTGCATACCGGTGCTGTCGGAGCTGACGAAAACGCCGTCGGGTTTAAATGTCCACGTGTCAGACATTTCGTCGGCGCGGCCGGTGCCCTCGACCATCTCCCACGTGCCGAAGAAGAGCGCCGCATCCGTGGCCGGGGCAGGTATGCCTGCTTTCAATGCTGCGACGAGTTGTTCGACCTTGTTCCTGCTGAATTGACCCGCGATCTTTCCGCGACCGCCGACCGGCGTCATAATCATCGGTGCGGAGTAGACCGTGCCGTTGATCAGAATCGCCAGCTGCTTGCGGACGTTGTCCCTGGTCAGCGCATAAAACTGCTCGCTACCCTTAGTATCAAGTCGGAAATCGATACAGGGTCTGCCCATGTCATCCTGGCCCGATGACACGTCTGCCAGCCCCCATCGTCCGTCAGCCCACAACGATTCGCCCGCTGTCGCACTAAACAGCACGTACTTCTTGCCTCTATACTGCCCCTGAATGAGGTTGTTGCCTCCGGTGAAGCCTGCATCCACGCCGGCCCATTGGTAAGAATCGCCCCTGGCCTTGCCGGCCAACGGGCCTTCTTCGTCAAGCTGAGTACAATACTTCTTAATAGCATCCTGCGTCAAGTCCGGCCGGTCGCCGTTGTTCTCGGGCAGCACATGAAATTCCATCGCTGCACCCGCGACATCCAAATTACTGCCGGGGACTGCGGACGACTGGTATGCTTCGCGCTCATTGCCCCGTGTGAACCGATAGATCTTGCCGTCATCGATGAGATACAGCGCTTCACCTTGAATGCGCCATTGGATCGGTTCCCACTTGTCGTCGGGATCAGGGCCTTGGGCGAGAATCGTATCGCCTTCTATCCTGTAGACAATCTGTTCGGAGTGCACTGTTTTGCCATCGGGGCCGATCTGGGCGCTGCGTCCCGTCCCGTCGGGATTAAACTCCAGGACAAAGACTTCAACTCCCTTAATCTTCGCCTCCGGTACATCAGTGGATTTCCATTTACCGATGATCGGATGGGCTGCTGCTTCTTTGGCCGGCGGCGCTTTGATTTCGCGTTCGAAGGTGAAGTGGGTGTTGCCTTCGGTCCAGGTCATGGTGGTGTCTTCGAGGGTCAGGGCGAAGGTTTGTTTGCCCCAGTAGCCGCTGACGACGAGGCCGTTGTCTTTTAGGCGGACGTGGTCGTAGAAGGTTTTGGGGTTGGGGTCGTTTTCGGCGGATTCGTGGCGGATGCAGTTGGCGTCGGGTTTGATTTCGATGCGGCGGACATTTGCGGCGCCGCTTGATTTCTCGGCGTTGACGTACCACGTGCCAATCATCTTTTGAAATGTCTGGTACGTGCCGTCATCGGCGTCGCCGCCGTATTTGTAGGGTGCGGCCCAGAGTGTGTCGCTGCTGAGTCCGATGCAGACAGCGAAGGCTGCGGCTATGAAGACCAGGGCCACGATCGCCCAGCCCGCTGAGCGGTTGCGCAGGAGCGACGATTCGCGCTCCAGCCCGAGTATGCGGCGGATGCGGTCGACGAGGGGCCCGCCGTCGGCGGCGACGGCCACCTGCGGGAGGTTGTCTTTTCTCTCGGCGATCTCGGCGAGGGCCTTGGCGTAGTTGACCTGGTCGGCGGTGAGCCTGACCACGGCGTTGTCGCAGCAGTACTCGCGTTCCAGGCGGACGCGGTGTGATATCCACCATATCACAGGATGGTGAAAGAACAGCGTCTCGACAACCGTCTGCAAAAGGTTCACGAGATAATCGCACCGGCGAACGTGCGCCAGCTCATGCGCGATAAGCGCCTCGATGTGCTGCGGTGAGAGTTCCGTCAGAATGCTGGCCGGTATGAGAATCACGGGCTTGAGCCACCCGATTGTCATCGGCACCTTCACAACGGTCGATTGGAGGAGCTTGACCGTGCGGCGGATCGCGAGGCGCTTGCGGAGTTCATCGAGGGCGGAGATGAGGCGCTCAGGCGCGGGATATGTGCCGATCATCCGCAGGCGCCGCACGGCGACCCAGCCGCCGAGGTTCCATATCGACATGGCGAAGACACCGACGAGCCAGATCCCGCAGACATAGTCGGTCCATGGCGAAACGGCCCGGGCAAAATATTGTCTCCACAGCCTTGCCTGCGGCGTGGTCCGCAAAACCTCAGGCGTCACCGCCGGTTCTGCCGCCGGCCCGCTGTCCTGCGGCCGAGTGACCGTCGACGCTGCCGCCGTACCTTCGTTCGTTGTCGGTATAGTGCCAGATGCCGCCAGCTGCGTGCGCCACGGATTGGTGGCCGCAGGTTCTCCTGGACGCGGACCTGTGATGAAGGCCGTTGTACAGAATGCCGCCAGCACGGCCAGCAGCGCCAGACATCCGCACCCATAACGCAGATTGCCCATGCGCTTGGGAATGACGATCAATGTGAGTCCGAACATGCCGGCGACCGCCAGACCCTGCCACGCCGAATGTATGATCGCCCAACCGATACGATAGACAATGCCTAACTCCATGATCTGATCAAGCCAGCTCATTTTCTTCCCCTTTCGAATTCCCCGATCAGCTTCTTAATCTGTTCGATCTCTTTCTTCGAGACCTTCTTCGATTCCAGCGCCGCCATCACGAGACGGTCCACCGCCCCGCCGAACGCCCGCTGCATCAGGTCGTCCACCAGCCCCACCTGCGCACGCGTCTGCGACATCGCCGGCCGAAACACTTGCGGCCGCTGTTCCTCATCCTTGATGAGCAGGCCTTTTTCGGTCATTACCTGCACCATCTTCAGGGTGGTCGACAGGCCGGGCTTACGGTGCTCCTTGAGAACGTCATGAATCTGACTGACCGTAGAGGGCCCGTGTTCCCAGAGGACGTTGAGAATCTCCAGTTCGACTTCCGTGGGGTGACTCGATGCCTTGCGTGCCATGTGAAGCGCCTTTCCTTGTTCAAATGTTGTCTTACGAATAATTTCGTATAAGAATTGGAGGTTGTCAACGAAAAAATTCGTAGATTTTCGCGAATCGTTACTAAATGTTTGGCTGATGAGCAAAAAACGCAGTTATTGAGCACAAATTAATCTGCAAAAAATGCCCGCCAAAGCAAACGTTGCTTCATCGTTGGGCTTGTCAATGGTTGTCACCGCTGCCGGGGCTGTCTTTTCGGCAGGCGGAGCCTTGCAGGACTGCAACGGTTTGGCCGTCCTGATCAGTGACCTTGACTTGCCACGTTGAGACACGGCCTGAAGCGGCAATCTCAACTGCTCGGGCGATGAGCGTTCCGGCGGCGGCAGGCCGCAGCCATGTGATAGCTGCATTGACGCCGACGGAAAGCGGGTATCTGGTGTTGGCTGCCACCGCCATCGTCCATGCAGCCAAGGTGAACACTGCCCCGCCGTGCACGAGCCCGGCACCGTTAAGGTGACAGGCCAGAATCTCCAATTGCGCCGACGCCGTGCCGTTGCCGCTGTCTATCAGTTCGATGCCCACGTACTTTGCAAAATTGTCGTCGAGGAAAGGATTATCGGTTGTAGTCACTTGAAAACTCCACAAGACTGTTAATTCCGGGCATAACAGAATCCTACAACAAAACCGACCGGGTTTGAAGCAGCATTGAGGCTCTAAATCTTGGGACATGAGAAAATATCGGTCAGTTCCGCTAAACGAAGCGCGAAACTGTGACCCTGACGTCCGTCAAGTGCGTAGCCGGTAAAGGAGAGAGTTACTTAGCCCGATGTGGAAAATGACGGGCGGTACTGGTTTGATTACGGCAAATTCGGGTGGAAGGGGCGCTATCATGCTTCGGCTTGACCATTTTCGCGGGCTTGTGGATGACACTACTCTTGCGGAGATTCATCGCAGGGCTAAAAATCTTCACCGCGTACATGTTGTGCATCTGAACGCCACGTACCAGGGCGGCGGCGTGGCGGAGATACTGTATCCGCTTGTGATGCTGATGGACGACGTAGGCGTCGATGCAGGTTGGCGGATTCTGCACGGCAGCCAGGAGTTTTTCGAGATCACCAAGAGTTTTCACAATGCTCTGCAGGGAGGCGAGCTCAAACTTACGGACGCAAAGAAAAAGATGTACTGCCAGGTCAACGAAAACTTTTCGCGATTCACCCACTTGCACCATGACTGTGTCATAATACACGACCCGCAGCCGCTGTCGCTGATTCAGTTCTATCGCAAGACGCAGCCATGGATATGGCGATGCCATATCGATCTGACGGCTCCGCACAAAGCTCTCTGGTCGTTCCTTAAGGGGTTCATTATCAAATATGATCAGGTGGTGGTGTCGAGCGAGAAGTACATCAAGGAGGATTTGCCGGTCGACCAGAGGCTGATGATGCCGGCTATTAACCCGCTGAGTGAAAAGAATCGCGAAATGTCAGACAGTGCGGCCGCCAGAGCTTTTGAGAAGGCCGGCATTCCCACGGACAAGCCGATTATTGCGCAGGTGTCGCGGCTGGATCCGTGGAAGGACCCTGAGGGTGTGGTGGATGTCTTTCGCAGAGTCAAGGAGAAGATCGATTGCCGACTTGTGTTCTGTTACAACATCGCCAGCGATGATCCTGAAGGTTATCGCATGTACAACCGTGTCTATCGCAAAGCTGAGGGGCTCACCAGGAAGGGCGACGTGCTGTTCGTCGTGGGTAACAACGAGACCCTGGTCAACGCGGTGCAGCGACGGTCCGACGTCATAATCCAGAAGTCAATACGTGAAGGGTTCTGTCTGGCTGTTACTGAGGCCCTCTGGAAGGCCACGCCGGTGGTCGCCTCGGCCATCGGCGGCATACCCCTGCAGATCGACGATGGAAACAGCGGCTTTTTGCTGGAACCCAACGATAATCAGGGATTCGCCGACCGGATAATTCACCTGCTCCAGGACAAGAAACTGTGCGAGCACATCGGCCAGCAGGCAAGGGAAAAGGTTCGCAGGAACTTCCTTATAACACGGCTGCTGTCGGATTACCTCGATATGCTCAACTCACTGCTTGCCTGAAGACGGTTCACCCAAAAGCAAATAACCCCGGCGCGATCTTCGCACCGGGGTCTGCTGTAGCAAAAGCCAAGCGCGGCATCATATATCGTTGGATTTGCCGCTCTTGAACGCTTTTTGCAAACTCTCCAAAATGTCCTTGTGGCTTTCGCGCAGCTTTTCAACTTCACGTTGCAGGTTCCGCATCTGCTCCTGTATCTTCTCCAGTGTCTTCTCTGTATCAATGTTCGGTATGGTCGGCGGTCGAATCTGCCTCAATTCCTTAAAGATTTCGTCACGCTTCAGATTCGGCACTTTCGGCAGAGCCGGCATTTTGACGGCTCCGGGCTTTTCCGCCTTTTGCTGTTGGGCCTTGCGAAGCGAATGCATTGCCGGCTGGCGATACTGTTCCGGCAGTTCGTCGATGTCTTTGGCGGTTACCTTGTATTCGGTCGCGCCGCTGCGGACCGTAATCCATGCATCTTCGCCGGACGGATCTCCCTCGATCGTGATAATGTAACTGTCGCCATTGTGCTGATGCCGGAACGTGTACAGCTCTTTGAACAGTTTGGTCATGTCGCGCCGACCTTCAGGCGTTCTGAAAAAATCGCGCCAGGGCACCTCACTCCAGTCATCGTCGCCGGGCTGCATGAACCACATCCGCCCAGGCTGCCATGACTCCAGGGGTTCGGGCTCGGGCGGGTATTTCCATTCGGTATGATTCGACATTTCATCGAGGCTCATCAAACTCATCTTGACGGTCTTGCGTTCGCCCATGTGAATCACGCCGAGTGCAATCTCATTGCCGGCGCCCGCCCGGCGCACCGCATCGACAAATGCCTCACGGCTCGTCACAGGGTCATCTCCCAGGCGGATGATAATGTCGTCGCGCTCCAGCCCCGCAATGTCGGCAGGACTGTCGACCTGCACATTGACGATGAGTATACCCTCATCGGGTTCCAGTTGCAAATGCCTGGCAAGTATCGACGGCAGCGGCGCCGGATGAATCTGAATACCCATACTTCCCTGGCTTGCCCCATTCGCCTCCGACTCACACAAACCGGCGCTGCCTGACGCAAGGCACAAGAGCCCAATGCAACACACTCTCCATGATTTCATGCTGATCCCCTTTCAAGAAAAAAACACGAATACGCTGATAAGATTAAAGATCCTGGTAATATACTGCCGGTCGGATGCGTTTTTCACGCAGCCCCTCCAACAGCCACCGACCACCGGACTCATCGGTGAAGTCGTACAAGTCCACCTGACGAAACACATCACCCGGCAACGGATTGAGCGTGTCCAACTCCGCGACCGAATCCCGTATTGCCGGAGTATCCTGCCGGTCGGCGTTTGCGACAAGTCCCGCCTCGGGCCCTGCGTCGGGAGTGCCGCGTAACACAAGAGCAAACGCACCAACACCAAACATGATCCCCGCAGCCACACCGGCCGCAAACCGCCGCCATTCGGTGAGCAACCGGCGAACCGGACTTCGGCGGCTCTTGCGCCACGCCCGCTCGAATATGTCGTCCGTATTCACATCGCTTAACCCCGCACCGGCTGCAACAGCGCGTGACTGAACATGTATGCGATGGAACGCTTCGAACAATCTGCGTGATGCGATATTCCTATCAAGCTCCTCGTTCAATTGCCGCCGTTCATCAGGCGTAATCTCGCTATCCAAAAACTTGCCTATCAGAATGTCCAGCATCTCCTCGGTCATTTCTAAGTCCTCGGTATCCTCTCGCTGCGACCTGTTGTCACGAGGTCATGAATCATTCGTCTCGCACGAACCAGACGCATCTGCACCGTGGTAACGGGCACATCAAGTATCTCACTCATTTGTGCATAGGTCAGGTCGTCGCAATAAGCGAGTACAAACGCCTCGCGGTACTTCTCCGGAAGCTCCCCAATCGCCAGGCGTATCATCGCCGCCATTTCGTCCTCGGCGAGTCGGTCAAGCACCGAAGTCGCTTCATGCATTGGTTCGACGACCTGTTCATCCAGCCGTACTGACCCGCGGTGCTTAACCCTGCGCGATCGCGTCGCCTCATTGCGTGCAATCACAGCCAACCAGCTTCGAAAACGCTCCGGATCGCGCAACTGCCCGATCTGAGCAATCACCTGTACACACACGTTCTGGAGAACATCGTCGACGTCTTCAGCCTCGCCCAGAAAATTCCAGACCAGCCCCCGCAGCCACCGCCAGTTTCGCTGCAGAAGCCTGCGCAGAGCTTCCTTATCGCCTGTTCGGGCAATGCAAACCATCGCTGATTCGTTTGTGTCGCCTGCTGTATCCATCTCGTCTGTGCTCTACTATAGATGCAGCCGCCGGCCGGTTCATACACATTTTTCCGGACTCACAGGCCTCGCTCGCACAAAAAACGAGCGTTTACCAAAATTCAGGCACAAAAATATTGTCGCCGCGTATCACAATCTGTTTTGTCGGAGTTCTTTGAGCGAGTAGAAATGTCCCCGCCAGGTGATTCCCCCCGTCATGATGGTCTTTACCACTGCACGGCCGATAGTAAAAACCAGCAGAAGTATCCCTAACGGGAATACAGGTGCATAAAAAGGAGATATCTTCCAGAGTCTCGCCTGGTCGGCCCAGGAGGCAGTCCACAACACGAAGGCGGCAAGATTCAGAACACGAGTCCAACCCGCTGTGAAGAAAAACGCCAGCGGCGGCAGAACGAGAACAACAAGCATGAGCATGCAAATCAGCACCGCAAACGCCAGGCTGTAATTCAAACCGGCAAAGGCATTCTTCTCCAGCCCGCGCATCATATCGCCGCATGACGAATACCATTCGAGCTCGATCAGGTCGCGCCCTATGAGCATGTCCTGACGCAGTCCCGCCGCCTTGACCTGCTTGCCTAACATCATGTCGTCGTCGGGACGAAAGGCAATTCGCTCGTGCCCGCCTGCCTTTCTGTACGCCTCGGCAGTGATAAGATTGAACGCCCCGACACCCATGTAAAAGGGTCCTCTGCACCGCAGCAGCCAAGGCTTCTTGGCTAAAGTGAACAAGTACAGAAACGCCGCCACGAGCAGACTCAGAAAAAAGCCCTGCCTGCGGACCCCCGGCGCTACGGGCAAATGGTCTATGCCGTGTTCACGCATGTACGCCAGAGCACGCGCCACAGCCGTTGACTCCATCACCACATCCGCGTCCGTAAAGAGCAAATACTGCCCCGACGCCTTTGCCGCCCCGCAGTGCAACGCGTGATTCTTGCCGAGCCAGCCGTCTGGAAGCTCGCTTATATGCAGCACGTTGAGACTGTTACTCACTTGAGCAAGATCATCGAGGATTGAGCCCGTATCGTCGGTCGAACGATCGTCAACGGCGATTATCTCAAGATCGGGATATGTCTGACGCTGCAGCGATCCAACGGCTTCTGCAATGTGCCTTTCTTCGTTGCGGGCGGCCGCAATTACTGACACTCTGCCGCATGCATCTGCGAGCGGCTCCGTGTCTTTGAGTCTGCGTAATCTGCGGCTGCCGATGGCCATCTCCACGGTGGAACTGACGGCTGCAAGGCAAGCGAACGCCGCGAGGACAAACGCAACGGTGTGCATCAGACTCCTTCCAGGAGCATGTCGCTGTACGAACGATCCAAGAGATCGCTTTCGTCAATTCCAAGGATCCCCATAAACCGGCGGCACTGCTCCAGCAGTTCATCGTGACCGATACTGCCATCGGTGTCGATAGCTTCGATTTCCACGAAGCCGCCCAGGCCTTGAACGGCGTCGATATGAAACTTCACATTTCCTATAAAATAAATCTCACGGTCCTTGACCACATTGACGCGCACGCCCAACATTTCGGCAAAAAGCGCTTCCACATCGCCACCGTCCGGCGAGCAAGGGCATAGATGGACATTGGACTGCCTGGGCCCCTCCTGGTCAGGCCGCTTATAGAAAATGAGTGCATTCTCGATCCTGCCGCGGCGAAGCTTAAGTCGTCCGCGCGACACATTGAAATAAACATCCGTCTGACGATCCAGCCCCTTGAATACTGCGCCGTGTGCATGCAGTGTCCCGCGGACCCTGTCCTCATCGCCGCACCGCGCCTTGATCTCGACATTCACATGAGCCATCAAACCCCGACTTCATCCGTCACTGTCTGCTTTCATAATACTCTTTTCCGCTTATGAGTTCGGCGTCGATCTGCTGCTCTTTCAGCCATTCCTCGGCCATAGTCCGAACCGTCTTGTGGTGGTATTCGAACCATTGCTCCCGGATGTCCGGGAAATCGCACAGATCATCCTTGAAATTGCGAAAGGGTTTGGGACGAGTCAGTGCCTTGGCGAGAACGCGCTTTGCCTCGGACTCAGGCAGTGTGTCCACGAAGTCTTCCATTATGCAGAAAGCCTCATCCGAATCCATCGCTTCGATAAACCGGTACCTCTCAGTGTCTTCTTCAAGATCCTCCGGGTCAACATCACTGTCGCCGTATTCTGACCAAAACAGGAACTCACCTGCTTGCACGTCGAGATACCAGTCGGCACCTTCAAAACCTTCAATCGCTTGAATGAGCATGTCCTCATCCAGTCTCAATGTTGCCATATTTTACCTCTTAAAACTGCCGTTTGTTCTAACGCAAGACTATTCCGACCTGCTCGTATTTTGCGCCTTTTGAATAAGTTCTATGATGGAGGCAATTCTTGGCTTCGGCGGAGCCAGTATTGCCGCAAGTTGATCAGCAGTGAAGTATTCGCGGGCGAATTTTTCCACGTCGAAGGTCTCGAACCAGCAATCAAATATCTTGCGGCAGGGCTGTTCCCCCGAAGTTCGCCGGCAATAGCCAAAACTGATCGTATGGCCCAACATGCGGCAGTGCATCTCCCTGTTGTCGTGCTGCTCTATGCTCATTGTTCTCTCGATATCAGTGCGTTCATAGTAACATCCGTCAACACGGCCTTCAACGGCAAAATGTTGTGGGTCCGGATAAGCATTAGTGCACTGTTTCTGTCTCTTAAGTGGCCGGGCCGGTTGACTTGTCTGAAGTTTCGTCTATTATGAACGGGCCTGTTTTTGACCGAGAGAAATTACAATGAGCAAGAGTCTCTACGAACGTTTTGGACGCAGGGAGCTTATACTCCGCGACGAACTCGCCATAGACCGCACACTGCTGGCCAATGAACGCACGCTGCTGGCATATCTGCGGTCGGCGGTGGCGCTGCTGATCGCCGGTTTGACGATCATACATTTCTCGGTTCAGGCATGGTTTCTGCTGCTGGGTGCGGCGTGTATCCCCGCCGCGATTGTTGTCGCCATGCTGGGAGTTCGCAGGTATCGCAGAATGGACACCGCGATACGCGTCGTGCGCAGAAAGTTGGAGGAGACAACAGCCCCCTCCGCTGTCGAGACAGGCCCCATGCCGGACTGAGCCGCACATCCCAAACGGCAAAAGGGAGGGCACGCGTGTGCATGGCGTCCTCTTGACCGGCATTTTCACCATCCTTATGGCGATCCGAAACTTGTGCGCTCAAGGCGATATAAATGCCTGCCGTGACCAGACGCATCTATGTAAGTGGTAAAGGGCCTTTCATAGCTCTTGACTGATCCGGGAAACCGGTGTATCGTTGTCGCTGACCTGGGGGGGTGCTTTAAGGGAGGTCCGACGATGTTGAAGTATTTCAAGCAGTTGGATTCGATCCTGCGGGGAGACGCCACGCGCCTGCCATCGCTGGCCGACGGCAGAATTGCCATTCCGGTAGGCGGGCTTTCGACTGTGATCATTCTCCTGGCGGTGTTCTACGGTTTCTGCATGGGCTCGTTCAACCTCATGCAGGGACTGGAAAGCCGGGCGCGCGACACGTACATGCAGATCGTCGCAAGCGGCGTGAAACTGCCGCTGCTGTTCTTCCTGACGCTGGCGGTCACGTTGCCTTCGCTCTACGTCTTCAATGCACTGGTCGGATCGCGTCTGTCTGTGCTTTCAGTGCTGCGGCTGCTGGTCGCCTCAACGGGTGTGATTGTGGCGGTGCTGGCGTCGCTGGGGCCCATCGTGGTCTTCTTCGCATTGAGCACACCGAACTACCCGTTTATGATTTTGCTCAACGTTGCCATGTGCACGGTGTCGGGACTGCTTGGACTTGCGTTTCTGCTTCGCACCATGCACCGGCTGGTGCTGATACAGGAGGCGCTGGATTGCCCCAGGCTGGCCGCGTCGCCTGCCGATGCCGCACTGCAACCCGGTGGAAGCCATGTACCGGCCGCGGATGCAAGTCCCAGCGGAGCTTTGGACCAGGTCGGCACCTTCACCAGTCGAAAGGCTGTCCGCGTTTTTCGCATCTGGACGATTGTCTTTGCCCTGGTCGGAGCGCAGATGAGCTGGGTGCTGCGGCCCTTCGTCGGCAACCCAAACATGGAGTTCACGTGGTTTCGCGCAAGGGAGAGCAACTTCTTCCAGGCGGTGATTCACACGCTGGGCAATCTGTTCGGTTTATAATACTGCAAATGTGGCAGGCTTACACATGTTGATCTGGGCCGATGACACATTACGGGCGCGGCCGTGGGTCGTGGCGGAGGGTACCACGCGGCGGCGGCTCATGCAATTATGGCTGCTGCTGGTTGTCTTCGGACTCATGTATGGGGCGGTTATGGGCAGTTTCGGTGGGGTGTTCGGCCCGCGATTTCTCCAGGTGCTCTACTCGGCACTTAAGGTGCCGCTGCTGCTGATGGCAACCTTTGCACTCAGCCTGCCGAGCTTTTTCGTGGTGAATACGCTGTTCGGGCTGCGCGACGACTGGTCCGGGGCGATTCGGGCCCTGGTTGCGACCCAGGCCGGTCTCACGATCATCCTGTCGGCATTTGCCCCGTTTACAGTGCTATGGTACTCCTCTTGCGCCAATTACCGAGCAGCCATTCTGTTCAATGCCGCAATGTTCGGGGCCGCCAGCATTGTGGCCCAGCGCCTGCTGAGACGATTCTACGCGCCTCTCATCGCGCGGAATCGTCGGCACAGGCTCATGCTGCAAGGCTGGCTGGTGATCTATGCGTTTGTTGGCATACAGATGGGCTGGGTGCTCCGACCGTTCATCGGTTCGCCGGACAGTCCGACCCAGTTCTTCCGCGAAGGCGCATGGGGCAACGCCTATGTCAAACTGGCTGAAATCGTCATGGGGCTGATCGGCGGTTGAATGCATGTAAGACTTGTTGACCGGCATGCGCCAGCTATCGCCAGTTCGCCGGCCAGGCAACCATGTTCCTGCCGACCTTGTACTGCTTGCAGAGTGCTCTGACAAGCTCATCCGTCCGGGTCTTCTGGATCTCAGTCGGCATCTGCCGCACACCATCGGCGATAACACAGATGCGGATCGTACCAGTGTTGCCGCGCCAGTTGCCGTCCGGCAGACACGGCCGTTGCATCTGCCATCTCGGCGTCGGCTCAATCTGTCCCTCATTGCCGCCTGAACCATTGCAAATGACGAAATGGGTATTGAGATCCTGGTCGTTTGGCAGCTCGTAGAGAAGTGGAAGAAGGGTTGCATTTCCGCTGATCGTCTGGCTGTAGTGAACCTCGATTCCGCACCAGTCAACACGACTGGCTGTGGGCTCGGTCACCGTGGCTTTCTCAACCGGGTCATTGCCGAGGTAAACGTAAAGGCTGAATGCACCTCCCTGGACTGCGCCTTTGTCAAGCGCCATCAGAACTACCGCCCCGATAGTCATCGAGACAATCAGTCCTATCAGTACACGCGAAGTCCTCGCCTGCTCGGTCATTGGGTCCCTTCCATTGTAATTGCCAATCCCTTTAGCAATACTACAGGGATTGTTATAGCTAATTGTTCGGCAGATTCCAACGGGAAATTAAAAGATTCACACCATTTTCATCCCGCTCATATAAAATCTAAAAAACATTTGACGCTTCGGAAGCACTATTCAGACAGCGTTTCCTCAAAACACTGCTTTTTCAGTAATACAGCCGCATCGCAACACGTAAACGGCCCGAAAACATAGCCGATTTCTTACAATCCCGTGTTAGTTTTTCGGGCGTCGCCGCCAACCTGCACACAAAGGCTATTATCGGCAGTCGTACAATGCCCTTATCAGTACTGAAAAACAGTATGTGCCAGCGCTTGCCCGCGCAGCAGCCCTCCTCGAGAATAATCCTTGCGGAACGCCGGCGTGTCTGGCATTAATAACTCTGCGGCAACGGGCCTTTATGGAATGCAGACTGATTAGTAAGGGTAAGATGATGGCTGATGCGATCTGGAGCCGGCGAGATTTCATGAAACTGATGGCCGCCTGCACGGCATGCGGGTGTGGGGGCTGCAATCAGTCTGCCAGCCGCGAAAACGCCGTTCGGCGCCCGAATGTTGTTTTTATACTGACCGACGATCAGGGCACAATTGATGCGAACTGCTACGGAGCGACGGATCTTCACACTCCCGGTATCGACCTGCTGGCAATACAGGGAACGCGATTTACCCAGTTCTACAGCGCCGCGCCCGTGTGCTCACCTTCCCGGGCCGCCCTCCTGACAGGCCGCTATCCGCAACGGGCGCAGCTCACAGGCAACGCCCCCTCCCAGAGGGGCAATGGGGGCATGCCAACCGATCAGATAACCATAGCCGAGGTTATGAGGCAGGCTGGATACGCCACCGCCCATATTGGCAAATGGCATCTTGGCTACAACACCGACACTATGCCAAATGCCCAGGGTTTTGACTACTCCTTCGGACACATGGGCGGCTGTATCGACAACTACTCGCATTATTTCTATTGGAGCGGCCCGAACCTGCACGATCTCTGGCAAAATGGCCGGGAAGTCTGGCGCGACGGCAAATTCTTCGGCGATCTCATGCTTGACGAATGCTGCCGCTTCATCGACAAGAACAGAACACGCCCGTTCTTTCTTTACTGGGCGATCAACATGCCGCACTATCCGCTCCAGGGCCGCGAAAAGTATCGACAAATGTACTCGGATATGGACGAGCCGCGGCGGTCTTATGCTGCGTTCGTCAGCACCACCGATGAGATGATCGCCAGCCTGCTCGATCATCTCGATAGACTTCGCCTGCGCGACAACACCATTGTCGTCTTCATGAGCGACCACGGACACAGCGAAGAGATACGGAACAACTTCGGCGGAAGCGGCGGAAGCGCCGGTGCTCACCGCGGACACAAGTTCACGTTGTGGGAAGGCGGCGTACGGGTGCCGTGCATCATATCATGGCCCGGACGCATACCCGCCGGGGCTGTGCGCTCCCAGATGGCGGCTTCAATCGACTGGCTGCCCACTATTGCGGCCTATTGCGGCTTTGATGTCGGAACGCACAGAATCGATGGACGCGACATAACGGCCGTCATCGATTCTGATGCTTCGTCGCCCCATGAGGCGCTGCATTGGCAGACCGGCGGCCACTGGGCCGTGCGAAAAGGCCCCTGGAAACTCGTTCACAATGGACCCGCTTCAACGTTCCAGGGGCGCCAGTTGCCCCAAGTGGAAACATTCCTGGCGAATCTTGCCGAAGATTTGAGCGAAACACGCAACTTTGCCGAGAATCATCCAAAGGTCGTCGCCGAGCTTGCAGCCCTGCACGAGCAATGGGCTGTCGACGTGCACAAACAATAACCTTCTGATGAATTGCTTCAAGGGAACCCAAATGAGAATATGTTCAACGATTCTGACAGTGTTGGCTTTGTTGGCGGTGTCTGCCACTGCGGGCTGTAACGAGGGCGTTCATACGCTGAACGCGCGTGTCGGTCACGACAAATCGGACTCCTCTGTCGCCGGCGATCTCTCGCCGGCGCATCTGCGTTGCGAATACCGCATCGATCCTCTTGGCATCGATGTGGCCAGGCCCCGGCTCAGTTGGACACTCGAATCCAGCCGGCGGGCGCAGTGTCAAACCGCATACCGCCTGCTCGTGGCATCCAGTCCCGAAAAACTCGCGATCAAACAGGGCGACCTGTGGGACAGCGGCAAGGTCGTCAGCCGCTCAACCAGCCAGATCGCCTACGGTGGTGAACCACTGCAATCGATGACCCGGTATCATTGGAAGGTCATGGTTTGGGACGCGGACGACCGGCCCTCGCAGTGGAGCAGGCCGGCCGTGTGGTCCATGGGTCTGACTCCGGACGAATGGAAGGCGTCCTGGATAAGCCTGCAAAGCGCCGACAAGAAACAGGAGATCAGCGTCCTCAAGGATGCCCAGTGGATCTGGGCGCCCGAACCCGATCCCGCCAGAAGCGCCCTCGTTGGAAAGCGATACTTCCGCACCACCCTGAACGTACCTCCGAATCGCAGTGTTACAAAGGCCGTCCTGACTATCACCGCGGATAACGGCTTCGTAGCGTACGTCAACGGCCGCCAGGCGGGAGCCGGCAGCAACTTCAAGGCAGCCGAAATGCTTGATATAGTCGATCATCTCGTTGAAGGCGCCAACGTCATCGCTGTAGAAGCCGAAAACGTCGGCGACGCGCCCAATCCCGCCGGTCTCATTGCAATGGCGCGCATCGAGTTCGAGCAGGAGGCGCCGCTGACAATGTTTACGGATGCCGCATGGAAAGTCTCGGAAACAGCCCCCGACGGCTGGAAGAACGCAGCCTTCGACGACTCTGCCTGGCAGAACGCAAAACCGCTCGGTCACATGGGCGTACAGCCCTGGGGTCAGGTTGCGACCCGCACCATGCACCTGCCCGCCCCTCGGTTCTTGCGGAAAGCCTTCAATATCGCCAAACCGATACGGCGCGCGACTCTCTACGCAACAGCGCTCGGCATCTGTGAAATGCACATAAACGGTAAGAAGGTCGGCGATGAATACTTCACGCCGGGCTGGACCGACTACGACAAACGGGTGTACTACCACACATGGGACGTAACCCCCATGCTGCGGCAGGGCCACAACGCAATCGGCACAATCCTCGCCGACGGATGGTACGCAGGCTACATCGGCTGGGGACACCAGCGCGAACACTACGGCAGCGACAAACCTTACCTCAAGAGCCAGTTGCACGTTGAATACACCGACGGCACAACTGAGATCATCCCCACCAATTCCACGTGGCGGGCGACCACCGGCCCAATACTCGAAGCCGACTTCCTGATGGGCGAAACATACGACGCCAACAGAGAAATGCCCGGCTGGTCCGGCGCGGCATTCGACGATTCCGCATGGTGCCCCGTCTTCGTCAACAACGACATTGTAACGCCCGTTGAGGCATTCCCCGGCGTGCCCGTCAAGGTCTTCCGCGAGATCAAGCCCGTCGCCATTACGGAACCCACACCCGGCCGCTTCGTGTTCGACATGGGCGCCAACTTCGCCGGCTTTGTGCGACTCAAGGTCCGCGGTGACCGGGGCACAAAGGTCGTGATGCGGTTCGCCGAACGCCTTAATCCTGACGGCACCATCTACACCACCAACCTCCGCGGCGCCCGCACAATAGACACCTACATCTGTAGGGGACAGGGCATCGAGACATGGCAGCCGCGATTCACATTCCACGGCTTTCAGTACGTCGAACTTGTGGGCTATCCCGGCCGTCCCGCAAAGGACGCCGTAACCGGAATTGAGCTCACCTCGGCAACACCCGTGGTCGGCTCATTTGAATGTTCCGATCCGCAGGCAAACCAGCTTTATACAAACATCACCCAGACACAGCGGGCCAATTTCATTGATATCCCAACCGACTGCCCGCAGCGCGATGAGCGTCTTGGCTGGACGGGCGACGCACAGATTTATGTCCGCACCGCCACCTACAACACGGACGTCTCCGCCTTCTTCACCAAATGGCTGGTCGATCTTGAAGACGCGCAGCTTCCCAATGGCGCATTCCCCGACGTCGCACCTCGCAAAGTGGCGATGGACGGCGGCGTAGCTGCCTGGGGCGATGCCGGCGTCATCTGCCCCTGGACCATCTACCAGGTCTACGGCGACAAGCGCGTCCTCGAAACGCATTACAACGCCATGGCCCGCTGGATAGATTACTGCAAGGGCACGACAAAGGACCTCCTCCGTCCCGCCACCGGCTATGGCGACTGGCTAAGCATCAAGGCCGACACGCCAAAAGACGTACTGGCAACCGCCTACTTCGCGTATAGCACCAGACTTATGTCGCAGATTGCCGACGTACTGGGCAAGACCGGTGATGCTGAAAAGTACGAATCGCTGTTCGAAGACATCAAGGCCGCGTTCAACAAGGCTTATGTCGACGCCGACGGCCGAATCAAAGGCGACACGCAGACGGTATACGTCCTGGCGCTGGCCTTCGACCTCCTCGATACAAGAAGCCGCCTGAGAGCCGAGGAATACCTCGTCGACAACATTCGCCAACGCGACTGGCACCTGTCAACCGGCTTCGTCGGAACCAAGGACCTCATGACAACGCTCACAGCCATCGGTCGCCCCGATGTCGCCTACCGCCTCTTCGCCAACGACACCTTCCCGTCCTGGGGCTTCTCCATCAAGCACGGAGCAACGAGCATCTGGGAACGGTGGGACGGGTGGACGCCAGAAAAAGGCTTCCAGGACCCCGGTATGAATTCGTTCGCACATTACTCCTTCGGCGCCGTTGCCGAATGGATGTTCAAGACCATCGGCGGCATCGATACCGATGGGCCCGCATACCGCAACATCATCATCCGACCCAGACCAGGCGGAGGACTTACATCGGCAAAGGTGCGCTACGATTCAATAAATGGCCCAATCGCCACCGACTGGCAGTTGAGTTGGGGCAGCCTCCACCTGGATGTGACAATCCCCCCAAATACAGTAGCCCGGGTGTATGTACCCGCCTCCGATCCCGACGCGATTACCGAAGGCGGAATCCCCGCCCACCAGGCAATCGGAGTCGAGTTCCTGAGAATGGAAAACAACGCTGCCGTCTACCGCGTAGGCTCAGGGCGATATCGCTTCATCTCGAAAAACGCCCCAACAGTACCTTCGGCACAATAGCTGCCGAAGGCGAGAGTACAATAAAAACATGATGGCCTATAGTGCCCATGCGGCGCCCGCCAGCAGCCGTTTGCCGATTACGGATAAGCTGGCAGAATGCCCTGCAACTGGGAAAGCTTGCCGGGTACGTAATGACGTACGAACCAGCCAAGGTCTTTCCCCTCATTGATGGGGATGGGATACTCCTTATGGTTCGCCGCGGCCATCGATCTGGTGCTCTCTTCCAGCCACTGGTGCTTTTCCGCATGCCCATCCGCATATCCGAACGTGCTGCGATTATTGTGCCAGATGGCAAACGGATCGCCCCATTTCGTCCTGGTGTTGAGGAACACGTTCCAAGTATTGGCATTGTATCCGTACCCGTCCGCCTCTTCGAGAAACACAATCTTATGAGCCGGATTCTCGATTTCACCAGTCTTGTAGACTGTAACGCGATACTCATCAGTCGCCCACCCTACGCCCGGCGCCATAAATCCATTAAGTACAGCGCCCAGGGAGTAGCTGCGATAGCCCCCCTTCAGACCCCAGCCTGTTGAACCAACATGGTCGCCGGTAGGAGCTTTCAAATAACGCCTGTCCGAGGGGCAATGATAAAGCTTCTCGCTTTCGGCATAACTCCACAACGCCCCTCTTTCCAGTCCCCGTATTTCGTCGGCAAGCTCATTGTTTCTCGCGGCCCCGTTCTGATCGTGCGGGGTGGCGACAAAATTCCAAACCCTGCGTGTGGTGGTTGGATTCTGAGCCGGGTACTGCTGGGTATCATAGCCGGTGGTGTTATACGTGGCCGACCCCGGCATCGCGGTATCGTTATCTTCCGTGTAAAGAATCCAGCATTTAGTCAGACCGGTTTCATTGGCCATACAGACAATGGCCGTTGCCTGCACCTTCGCATAGTTCAGCGCCGGCACGATGATCGCCAGCAATAGTGCGATGATCGCAATAACAACGAGCAGTTCGATCAGCGTAAATGCATGTTCCCTCTTCATGGTACTGTCCTCGGTTCTTGTCCCTTGCACAAAATGAGGCCGAAAGGGTATGAGTGCGCAGGACTGTTTCCTTTTAACGCTCATGTCACGCTCCAGCAGTTTCCCCCTCTTCGGCCGCCCGCATGCCGCCCGCCTTCACAGCCGAAACGCACATGAACTAAAGCCGCCAACACCTAAATATATAGGACATGGCCCCTTCGTGTCAAGTAAAAGAGCCAAAAAATCGCCACCTGAAGGTCGTCGTGGCCTATTTCTCCTCTATCGCGGCCTTATCCTTCTCCGCATCGACGAACTTCTCAATCGCCTTCTGCCTCGCCTGCTCGGTCAACTCGCGAACTATGACAGGCCGAACCTCATCGATAGGGCAAGGCACCTGCGGCTTCCTGTCCAGAACCTTGGCGATATGGTAGCCAAACTCAGTCTGAAATACCCCGCTGACCTGCCCCGACTTCATATTAAAGACAACGTCCTCGAACTCCTGGACCATCTGCCCCCTCGCAAAAAAACCAAGATCCCCGCCGTTCTCCGGGCATTCTGAATGTTTTGCCGCAACAGCCCCAAAATCCGTCTGATCGCCTATCTCCGAACGAATCGCATCCATTTGACCCTTCAGTTGCTCAGGGTCGTCAATCGGCTTGAGATGCTTCACGATATGCGCCGCCCGCACCATCTCCGGTATGGTAAAACGATCGCCATGCTTCTCGTAATACCGCCGGATCTCCTTCTCCGTAGGCGCAGACGCCCGCGTCGTTATCCGCTCAATAAGCCTCTCCAGTTGAATTCGCTCGGCGATCTCGCCCTTGACCCGCTCCCGATCATCCGGCGACAACCCCATCTTCCGGTAGAATTGCTCCGGACTGCCGGACTGCTCGATCATCTGCGACAAAGTCGCCTCAACCGTGTCATCGTCCACAGCCCCTATGTCCCGCTTCGCCGCCTGCCGAAGAAGCACCGCCTCTATGACGTTCTCCCGCGACCACTCCATAAGCTGCCGCTCACGCTCGTCTTGCGGCATATCGGCAAACGTTGCGTCATGCTGCGGACGCAATTTGTCGGCTTCATCTGTGATTCGCTGTGCATCGACTTCTTCGCCGTTTACATACAATGTCATTGGCTGTCCTTTCGTGATTCGCAGGCGCCCCGAAAACTGCTAAACCCAACAATAACAACAGGATAGCGTTTGAGCACAAAGAATCAAGACCAAAATGCGCAGCCCCACCCTCTTCCAAAGAGGAATGCAATACGGGCTTGCTCATGAAGTTTCAGGGCTTTCCCCCAAGGCTCAACGGCGTCAATTCATACTGCTGCGGACGTTTGTGGCTCGTCCGACTCGCCGCTTGTTGCTCAAAGTCTTGCGACCCTTGCTTGTGGCCATCCGCGCTCTGAAGCCGCTTTTTCTTGCACGTTTAATCTTGCTTTTCCGAGCATTTTGCACAGGTTTCTCCTGTAGTAATCAGGCGTCTTGTCTTTTTTCCCTTGGCTACCACCGCGTCAGTAGCCAGTAGAGCCCGTCCATCATAACAAGAAAAATGCCTGTGGCAAGGGGGCGCAACAAAAATACTGGCCAACACCCCCTAAATACCCCCGAAAAGCGACTCCGCAGGCGCAGCCGAAACCGCCTTTTTCGCCATTTCTTTAAGACCATCCAGGCAGATGCGCGACCATGTCTCCATTTCGCCCCGCACGCCGACCAGTTCCTCAGGCGTCATGAACGTCATCTGAGTAATCATCTGCTCGCGCCGCCTGATATTAACATCCCCCAGAATCCAGTAGTGGACCACCCCCAAATGAACCTTGCCGACGTCGTTGCTGTCGTCGTTGAGAAGCGCAACGATATGGTCCGTATGACTCGCCCCAAGTGAGGTCTCTTCTGCAACTTCCCGACGCACAGCCTCAAGATATGTCGCGCCGAAATCGCCCAGAAGCGGCATGTCGTCAACCGGGTTGATGTGTCCGCCGATTCCAATCGACCGGTTGCCCACCAGACGCGTCTCCCCCGCACGCTTGCCCCGCACATATGTCAGGTACCTGCCGCCGTGCGTCATGATCACGTAAGGGATTATCTGCTTGTAATTGCTGTTCTTCTCCGCCGCCGACCGCGGAATAAATCGGGGCACACCCGGAGCAAACAGCGCCGGCAGATATGACTCAATATCGAAATTCAGACCGTGGAAATCCCCGACGTCTTCGACTACCTTTCGCTCAACTGCAAGTACGTGCTCTTCGACCATCCGGCGGCTCCCGTTCCCAACATGATAAGCAATTTGCGCCAAGGTAGATTAGGGGCCGCGTACGCCGTTGTCAAGAATCAACTCGAGCATTTGCACTGCCGCGCCGCCGTAAACCTGGCCGGCAACGCTCTCTACTCGATATGAACAACCCGTTGCTTTCGATCCGCTTCCAGGGAGACCTTCTTAATCAAGTCGTAAAGGTACTTGGGATCGCGGATCTTGACAAATTCGAACTGCGGGTCAGTCAAGTCCCTTGTTATCACCGTGACCGTGCCGATACCTAATATAACATCGATAAGGGTTCTGTGAAGTTTGAGGTCGAGAACGCGAAACATGTCAAGATTGTCGATCTTGGGTTTTAGGATGCCGCGGGACCATTCGATGCGGTCGGGCGTGACTTTGTAGCTGATCCTCTTGACGCTCGCGATCTTCCACGCTGTCACCAGAAGCGTTGCCAGAAGCAGCACGCCTCCGATTAAATGAAGATAACCGATAATGACGCCGACATGCTCTTCGGTCAGGTCTCCGGTCGGCTTGATGATCCGCCTCAGCGGATAAAACCGAAGGAACAACGCAAAACCAAGCGTCACCGCCGAGCCGACCAAAAACCGGCCCAGTGCCAGCACCGATGGGCGGCTGTAATAAGATTCATCTTCCTCATCGGTTTGGGTCGCCTCTTTTTCGTACTCTTCATGCTGATCGAACAGACACCCCGCCGGCGGCGCCGGGGGAGCGGAGGTGTAGTTATACCGCGGATCCAGGAACTCGCAGCAATAGCGGCACTTCACCGCCTGCGCCTGAATTGTCTCCGCACAAAAAGGACATTTCTTCGTTCTTGGCTTTGCCTCCGTCGAATCAGGCATTGTTCGCCTCTCTAAGACCTCTGCAGAAGGCCTAACATCTTCCGGTCCAGCTTATGACCGTGAAAGTCTTCGTATTCGACGTCCGCTCGACCCGAGTCGAGAATACCGAAGGACCCGCGGAAGTTCCAGATCGCAAAGCCCCACTTGTTCGCCTTCAGAATATCCATTACATCCTCCAGCCACGCTAACACTATGTTGTGCGGCGTCTTGTTGTATGCGCCGCCTTCGCCGAAATGCACCGGAACACCGCTATTGTTAAGCGCAATCCACGGCTTGTAAAGCTCTTCCAGCTTCGCCCGATCATAACCGTTGCCAGGCCACGCAGGCTCGGGCCGGTCGCTGTTGGCAACCCAGCTCGCCTTGTAGTGCGTCAGGCTGTGAGGATCGTAAGCATGGGCGCTCTGAACGCACCCCAGATCCGCAAGCTCGGGACACGTCAGCCGTGACCAGCGAATCCCATCGATGAAGATGATCCGATCCGGCGAAATCTCCCGAATCGCCTTCACCGTCGTCCTCACCACGCGCTCATGATCAGTCCGCGTCATATGGGCCGGATTGTCGTCGCCTCTCGGCTCATTGATAAGGTTTATGCTCAGCTTGTCCTTCGAGATCCCCTTGTACCGCTTCGCCAACATCGTCCAGTGATACACGAATGCATCCAGCGCTGTTTGGTCTTTCCAAAGGTTGTGAGGCTCCGTGAATTCTCGATTGACCGAATACCCCGGACCCCTGTGGAAGTTGAGATTGACATGTATTCCGTACTTGTCGCCAAGGTCCACCGCACGGTCCAGTTTGGCTAACATGCCCTCGTTGATCTTGTAATCGTCCCCATCAACAATCCATAGCCGATAGCACAACGGAAGCCGTACAAAATCGAACCCCCAATCCCGCATCCACCGGAAATCATCCTCCGCGAAATCGCCACGGCTGCGCATCGTAAACATATCCAGCAGGTTGAAACCCCGCCACCGCGGAATCGTCAGATGCGGCGCCGGTTTCTCAGCCGCTTCAGCCCTGCAAATGCCCTGCCCGCTCGCCGCAAAAGCCGAAGCCGCCGCCGCCCATTTTAGAAAATCGCGTCGATTGTTCATGTCCATCTCCCTCAAATCTATCGTCATACCGGCTGCAATTACCTTGACAATTTTATCGATGGCAGCGCACAAAAGCAAGTCGCCAACGCTAAAGATATGACCCCAGACGGTCGGGAGCAACCAGCCCGCCCGAGATGATCGTCTTGAATGCCTCTTCTATCGTCAGATCGGTTTCCACCACCTCATCCGCCGGCACAATCTCCATAAAGCCCGTCGTCGCGTTCGGAGTGGTGGGGATGAACAGACGCAGGTAATTCCGCCCGTCGCCGGTATCGAATCGACCCGTAACAAATCCAAGCGTCTTATAGCCCAAGCGCGGGAACTCCAGCAGCACCACTGATTGAAAGCCCATCCCGGGCTTCAGCGAGACTGCGTCGATAACCTGCTTGGTCGCGCGATAAACATTGCGAGCCAGCGGTATCCCAAGCACAACGCGCTCCAGCAAGCCTACGAACCGACGACCGATAACCTTCTGCCCTATCACCCCTACAATGTAGATTATGCCCAGTAGAAGCAGAAGGGACAGGACAAAAAGCGTCGAGCGAATTACCACCTCCGGCATAACGTCGACAACCGCAACGTCCCTCAATGCGAAAAGCAGATATCGCACAATAGGCCGAAGCACTACCCGCAGCCGCCCGAAAAACCACAAGAGAACCATCAGCGTGATGACAAAAGGCACAAGCAGCAGGACCCCGGACAACAGCCGGTTGCGCACTTTCCAATATGTGGGATGACCGTGTTCGCGGTGCACCCCCCGATCTTCATGGGCGTCTTCCATCGCCATGCCCTGTATAAACCCGCACAATGCGAATAATATTGTCTCGGCTATCGCTCCGGCCGGCAACACAAACCATGCAAAATGATCCGAGCAAACCGTACCTCTCAAAAAAGAACTCCTCCCGTTGGCCTGTTGAACCGAGGCCCATGAGGTCGATAACATAAGATGACGCTTTGACATTACGCGCCCATTGCTTATAATGGATGTTTTGACACTGCAGCGGGGCAATTCAGTTTTTTTGTAGAGTGTATCTGTGGCGTTACCGGTAGTTGCAATTGTGGGTCGCCCAAATGTGGGCAAGAGCAGTCTTTTGAACGCTCTCTCAGGCCGGATGATCAGCATCGTCGAGCCGACCGCCGGTGTTACGCGCGACAGGGTCTCCGTAATCGTCAATCTCCACGAGCGGTACATTGAACTCGTCGACATGGGCGGCTACGGCATAGTCGACAGCGACGCCCTCAGTGAACACGTCGAGAACCAGATCCACCGCGGCATAGCCCTTTCCAATCTCGCCCTCTTCGTCGTGGATGTTCGCGACGGCGTAATGCCGCTCGATGTAACCATCGCCGAACTGCTACGCAAAAGCGGATTAAAGGTGCTCCTGGTCGCCAACAAGTGCGATTCGCCCAGACTATTCCCGAACGCAGGTGAATTCGCAAAGTTCGGCTTCGGTGAGCCCGTCTGCGTGTCCGCCACTCAGAATGTAAACAAGGCCCTGCTCATGGAGCGAATCGCCGAGGCCGTCGAACACCTGCCCGCTGAAGCGCCCGAAAAGGAAGTCATGAAGATTGCCGTCGTAGGCAAACGCAACGCCGGCAAGAGCACCCTAATCAACGCCATCTGCGGTCAGGACCGCGTCATCGTCAGCGAAATACCGGGCACAACGCGCGACGCCGTCGACGTGCGATTCGAAAAAGACGGCCGCATCTTCCTCGCAATTGACACCGCCGGCGTACGTAAAAAGAGCAGCCTCGCCGGCGACATCGAATTCTACAGCTACACGCGAGCCATGCGCAGCGTACAAAGGGCCGATGTCGTACTCTTCCTTATCGACTCCACCCTGAAAATCTCCCAGGTCGACAAAAAGCTCGCCCACCTCATCGCTGAAGAATACAAACCCTGCATCCTCGTCGTCAACAAATGGGACCTCGCCAAGGACGTTGCAAGCACCGATGATTACGCCGAATACCTCGGCAAAGTCCTCACCGGCCTCAGGCACGCCCCCATAGCATTCACCACTGCCAAAGACGCCAAGAATGTCCAAAGCGTCCTCGACCTCGCCGCCGAATTGTACAAGCAGGCATCTGTCAAAATATCAACGGGCAAGCTCAACAAGGCGATCAAAATGCTCGCCGAAGAGCGCGTCGGAGGCTCCCGCAAAAAAGGCGGCTATCCAAAAATATACTACGGCACCCAGGTCGCCGCCAATCCCGTCTCGCTGCTGCTGTTCGTTAACCGCCCGGAACTCTTCGACGAGACTTACCAGCGATTTGCAATCGGACGACTGCGAGAATGGCTGGGCATCGAGGAAGTGCCAATCCGTCTGCTCCTGCGGGCCAGGCGCACAATGCAGAAATGAGGCCCATTCTTTCAATTCGGAGATCCAAATGGAAGCTTTGCTGTTGATGATCGTCAGCGGGGCGGGCTTTGTCGTCGCGTACCATACATACGGCCGCTTCCTGGCCAGAAAAATCTTTCGATTGGACCCCGACGCCCCCGTGCCCAGCAAGCAGTTGCACGATGGAGTCGACTACGTCGCCTCGCCCAGAGAGATTATCTTCGGCCATCACTTCACCTCCATAGCGGTCACCG
>Ga0334882_1000997_pt1 | contig 37647 bp, 34 predicted proteins | sample GraSluR1_MG_5_FD_207226 | JGI IMG/M metagenome (GOLD analysis project Ga0334882, IMG submission 207226) | Sludge microbial communities from methane-producing bioreactor in Wageningen University, Netherlands - Granular Sludge_15_04-R1 | ecosystem: Engineered > Bioreactor > Anaerobic >... | reverse complement strand
AGTAGAACCACAAAAGAATATGCCCAATTCTTTCGAAATGGCTCTTTTGAACTTGTCACAACTCGTGTCTTCTATCAACACTCAGTTCATGACAACTCGTATCCGGCAATCCGAACGCCACCGTTAATTGACAACCTTGTTAATGGGGTGTTCCGTTGTCTTGATTATCAAACTTCGTTAGGTTGTATTCCCCCCTTTCTGCTATTGTTAGCCTTAATAAACGTAAAGGATTATTCATTGATAATCAATCATTTTGATGATCTTAAACCAACAACAGAAAATTCATTAATTCTTCCAGAGATTTATATTGAATCTGTACCTGAAAGCCTTGGTGATACCCATGAAGTATTACAAAATACCTTTGATCAAATATGGAATGCCTTTGGACATGAGAAATACTATCAATAAAGTCAGTCTATAAAAGGATCCACTGAAAGCAGGTTTCTTTGCAGTAAGTAAATCCGTTATAATGGGGAAAATATTCTTTGAGCGAGGGGCAGGCGCGGTTATGCGCCTGATTATCTATATAGACAACAACCGTTGTATGCGAGAGGTGAACGATGGCAGTACAGGCAAACCCTTTCAGTGACACAGCCAAGCGTGCCAACTGGCGCACTGCGTTCTTATGGATTCAAGGGATTTTTTATTTCTTTCAGGGTTTCTATGTGGCAGGCAATGGCAATTTCATCGACGTGACCCTGGGCAACTTCGGCCTCTCAGTGGAGCAATTCGCCGCCTATAGTGCCATGATCGGCATTCCCACCTACTTGAAATTCGGCATCGGTTTACTCTCTGACCGGCTGCCCTTTGTGAAATTCGGCAGGCGCAAGCCCTACATCGTCCTCGGCGGCTTGCTCTATATCCCCGCCTTTGCCCTGCTCTTTTGGCTCAAAGAGTTCAACTGGCTGTGGATCGCAGCCGCAATTGCGGTTCAGATCGCCTGGGTGCTGGTCGACACCACCCTGGACGCCATGACGGTGGATGTGACCCCGGAAGAGCTGGCAGGAAAAATGCAGGGGGCAGCCAACGGGGCACGCATGGCGGGCATGGGCCTCGGCATTCTGGTGGTCCCTCTGATCGGCCCGCGCATCGGCTGGCCCACCACGGTGATCATCATCGCAGCATGCGCCGTTGTCCAGGCAGCCGTGGCGCTGCTGTACCGCGAACTGCCCGTCAGCAAAGAGGATTTGAAACGCGACATGGCATTCGGTACTGTAATTAAAAACATGCTGCGCAAAAAAGTCTGGTGGCTGAGCATCATCTACGCCATGTTCTTCATGGGCTCCATCGGTATCGGGCGCGCCATCACTGGTTTTCTGATGACCGACCTGGGATGGGGCAAGGACCCTGACCTGCTGGCTGTCTTTGGCAGTTCCAACCTGCTGCATTATCTGGCAACCACCGCCGGCGCTTTACTGCTCGGCCGATTTTTGGCAAAGCATAAGAACAATATTCTATTCTATATTGTAATTTCCACGCTTTTCTGGCTATTCATTCTGCCCTGGTTCCTGGTGGGCACCTCGGTCGAGAATATCGCCTGGGTGTATGTGGCGCAGTTCACCTATGGCATCGGACGCGGCATGATGATCGTGCTGGTCTATTCTGTGGTCATGCGTGTCTGCCCCAAAACCCTGGAAGGCTTCATGTTCGCCACCCTGACCTCGGCCATGAACATCGGCTTGACAGCCATCACCCCCAATACAATCGCGTTCTTTACAGAAAGAATTGGCCTGGCGCCTTCCATCTTCAGCACCATTCCCTATACCATCATTGGGCTGATCGCGCTGCACTTCATCCTGCGTGACCTGAAGAAAGCCGACCAGGCGGTATAGACCTCACAGCCTGTTCTGTCCGATAATTAACGCAATTTCCGTGTTTTTACTGCCCGATGCTCAACACCGGGATGAAAGGCGCGTAGATCTCCATGCCCTGCTGCACAAAGCTGAGCTGGGTGCGGCGGGTGTTGTCAAAGCACAGTTCTTCGCCCAATTGCGAACGGCCATACCCCACGGTGGTCACCTGGAAAAGCTCGTTGAGGTAGGGGAACAGCGGTGTCGCGCAATACTGTGAACCGCCCTCCTGCCGCAGCGGCATGACATAGCCAAAACCAAAATGCAGGTGATTGATGGAAGTGCCCACATCACCCACCACCCCGAAGGCATCACCGAAGCGCAGGCCTTCCGCAGAAAACTCCTCCACCGAAGGCGCCGCCAGGTGACCGTAACTGATCAGGAATTCTCCACCTTTGCTGGCTTGGGTGACCCCGACCACAATATTGCCAAAGACCTGCAATGATTGCTCCGGCATAAAGGTCGGCGGCAAAATACATGACCAGCGCACGATCTCTGCCTGTTCAGGATAATAGAAATCAAACCCGGTGTGGTTGTCGGAATGATAATTGCCGAAAGAAGGATCAATGTCCTTTAGTTGCGGCGGTACACCGCCATCAAAATTGACAATCGAGCCCTCCAGCGGGTCAAAATCATAGAAATTCATCGGCAGCAAGTCGGTTATGTCAGATTCCGCAAAAGGCAGTACGCATGGATAGTGCGAGAAGCCGATCTTGAATTCATTGTAGATGCCATTGGTCGGCAGACTGATGGTGTCGCTGCCCGAAAATTGCGGGGCGAGGATGATGTGGCTGCCCTCCAGCATGCCGTTGATGGTGCCGGGTTGGTTAAGGGTATAGTAGCCATACTGCCCGGGGCGGTTCTCAATACGCAGGGTTAGCTGCAGGCGGCTCTCAAACACTGCTTTGGGGATCAAGAAACGTATGCTGCCGTTCGCATCCGGTGATTTGCAGTTGAGTTCATAGCACAGGCGCACTTCGCTGCCCGTCAGGGTTGGTTCCTCGACCATCAGTACATCGTCATAATCTTTCACGTTATACACACGGATAAGATTGCCTTCCAGCGCGGGATCACCCTGAATCCCGTCCAGGTTCAGGTCATTAAACAACTGGATGGTGACCGGCACGAACAGGCGGCTGTCCTCCTCAACCACGGCAACCGGCAGTCCTTCTTGAATGAGCATGCGCATCTGGCTGCCATTGACCGCTGGAACAGAGCCGGACAGTCGTTCCTCCGGCACGGCGGTTAAATACAGCAGCCTGCCGGGTACGGAGATCAAAACGATGATGACCACGATAGCCAGCAGAAAACGAAACAAATGTTGGGGCTGCTCGTTGGGGGGGAAACTATAGCTCATACGTTAAATCCTGAAAAATACCGATAAGGAAAATACGTTTGCATTTTCACCATCACTGCCATGCAAACGTAATATATATTCATTATACAATCTAATTTCCTAGAATTTTATGAGAACTTCCACCAATAAACACAGACCTTATTAATCTTCATCAGAAAATATCCCGCCATTGAGTTTGTGTTGCCTTTCCTTTACAATTGAACCAACCTATTAATCACATTTCAGGAGAGAACCGCATGGCGAAAGAAACCCCCCGATCCCTGCAAAATATCACCATCTACCAGGTGTATGTACGCAACCACGGACCCAACGGCACCTTTACCGATGTACAGGCTGATCTGGACCGCATCCGCGCGATGAATGTGGATGTCGTCTATTTCATGCCCATTCACCCCATTGGACAGTTGAACAAGAAAGGTTCGCTGGGCTGCCCCTATTCGATCACCGACTACCGCGCCGTCAACCCCGAATACGGTACAGAAGAAGATTTCCGCGCGCTGGTGGACGCCATTCACGCCCACGGCATGCAGGTGATGATTGACGTGGTCTTCAACCACACCGCGCATGACGCCGTCTATATACACGAGCACCCCGACTGGTATCACACCGACGAAAACGGCCAACCCTTCACCACTGTGCCCGCCTGGAGCGACATCATTGACCTCAAGCACCCAAACCAAGAACTGTGGGAATACCTGATCGGCTCCCTCACCCACTGGGTCGCCTTCGGTGTGGATGGATTCCGCTGCGATGTGGCATCGCTGCTGCCGGTGGCTTTCTGGCGCCGCGCGCGTGAAGCATGCGCCAAAGTCAAGGCTGATACCCTCTGGCTGACCGAATCCGTGCACATGAATTTTGTGCGCGAACGCCGCCGCGAGGGCTTGTTCGCCCTGTCTGACAGCGAACTCTACCAGGCATTCGACATGTCCTATGATTACGACATCTGGCCCATCTGGGACGCCGCTGCGGCAGGCAAAGTGCCGGTCGCGCGTTACCTGGAAATGCTGCAAATGCAGGACAGCATCTATCCTGAGAATTTCATCAAGATGCGCTGTGTCGAAAACCACGACCAGATCCGCATTCACGACCGCACCGGCAGAGATCTCAACAAAACCATCGCCTGGACGGCCTTCATGGCCTTCAACAAGGGGCCCTTCTTCGTGTATGCGGGGCAGGAATCGCTGGAAACCAACCGCACCTCGCTGTTCGACATCGACAAAGTCAACTGGGGTGACTATGCCCTCACCGATCTGATCACGCGCCTGAATGCGCTCAAGAAAGACCCTGCCCAAAGGTACGGTTTGCTGACCTTGCTGGCAGCCGACCCGGCCATCCAGTCCGCCTGGGCACACGGTGAAACGAGCCTGTACGGCGTCTTCAACGTGAATGGCAAAGCGGGTGAGGTATCTGTGCAATTACCCGACGGTGACTACCACGACCTGCTCAGTGACGCTATGGTCAGCGTGCGGGACGGTAAATGCGAGTTACCCTACGGAGCTTTCATCATGCGCTTTTCCGCCAGCCAACCGCTCCGCCAATGGGTGAGCATGCTGATGGAATCACATATTGAATAGACAATTTTCCATATTAAAGAGGAAAAAGTAGGTTATAATTCTACAGGTAGAACAAATTTTCTTTGAGGATTATGAAATATATCAACAAAATCTTGCAAGGTGATTGTCTGGCGATATTACAAGATATCCCTGAAAATTCTGTGGACCTAATTTTCACTTCTCCACCTTACGCAGATCAACGAAACAACACGTACGGAGGAATTAGGCCGGAAAAATACGTTGACTGGTTTTTGCCACGCTCTGCGCATTTTCTTAGGGTGTTAAAACCAACCGGAACATTTGTTTTAAATATAAAAGAACGAGTGGTCAGCGGTGAGCGCCACACCTATGTTTTGGAATTAATCCTCGGCATGCGTGAACAAGGCTGGTTGTGGACCGAAGAGTTCATCTGGCATAAAAAAAATTCCTATCCCGGAAAATGGCCAAACAGATTTCGTGATTCATGGGAGCGATTACTACAATTTAATAAAGAACGCCAATTTTCTATGTATCAAGAAGCTGTGATGGTGCCTGTTGGAGATTGGGCACAAACAAGATTAAACAATCTGAGTGACACGGATAAGGTTCGTGATGAGTCAAAAGTGGGAAGTGGCTTTGGTAAGAATATTTCAAATTGGCTGAATCGCAAATTGGTTTATCCAACCAATGTCATCCATATGGCAACTGAATGCAGTAATAAAGGCCATAGTGCTGCTTTTCCAGAAGAGCTGCCCGAATGGTTCATAAAGCTTTTCACTAAAGAGGGGGATCTTGTTTTAGACCCATTTTTGGGTTCAGGAACAACGGCAATTGTTGCAAAAAAAATGAAACGCAATTATCTTGGGATAGAAATACTACCTGAGTATTGCAAATTGGCAGAATCGTATTTGGAAACAACCCAAACACCTTTATTTTCAATTGCAGAGGATGAAGTCAAAGAAGCATATGAGGATGGAAGTGATACAGATGAATGAATTAAATTTTGACAAAGTGAATCAATTTGTTAATGAAAATATCGTTGCTTTCCATAACAACCGGCTTAGCGCCTTGAATAGATTGACTCTTTCACGTTTACTGGCAAAAAACCCATACCTATTTAAGGCCAAATATTTAGAAACAGCCAGTGAATTAATAAATAGCCTTCTTGAAGCGTTTCTATCCTCATCAGAAGAAAAAATCTTTGGTGATTTCCTCGAAGATTTAGCCATTTTTATCGCTCAACAGACATCCAATGGAAAAAAGTCCTCAGCAGCCGGTATCGACCTTGAGTTTGAACGTGGCAATATCCACTATTTGGTGTCAATTAAATCAGGCACAAACTGGGGCAACAGTTCACAACATAGGCGTTTAGCAGATGATTTTATATCTGCCAGAAGAGTATTGCAGCAATCCCAATTCGGCATGAATGTACAGCCAGTATTAGGGATTTGCTATGGGAAAACAAAAACGTCAATCACAAATGCCGGGTACTTGAAAGTAGTGGGGCAAAACTTCTGGTATCTTATCAGCGGAAACAAAAATTTATATGTTGACATAATTGAACCAGTTGGTTATCGCGCGAAAGAACATAATCAAGACTTCAACCAGCAAAGAAATAAAATTGCTAACCGGTTCACAGGTGAATTTATTACAACCTACTGTTATCCTGACGGTGGTATACATTGGGAAAAGTTGGTTACCGACCATTGCGGCAATTTTGATATGCCAACAATGACCTAATTATGAATTTGTTGCCATATCACAAGATCAAATTCGCCTGCCGCCGGATCACCTGGCGGCAGCGCGCCCAGCCCGCATTCCTCATCATCGGGGCGCAGCGCGCCGGCACCACCAGCCTGTTCCGCGCCCTCAGCCAGCACCCGCACTTGGTTCCTTCTTTCGTCAAAGAAGTGCACTATTTCGACGGCGGGGGGCAGCCGGGCACAGATAACTACGCGCGCGGTGAAGCCTGGTACCGCAGTCATTTCCCTTTGCGCGCCACCCTGGGAACTGACGGCAAGACTTTTGAATCCTCACCGCTCTATCTCTTCCACCCACAGGCGCCCGCACGTCTGCATGCCCTGCTGCCAAAGGCGCGCCTGATCGTATTGCTGCGCGACCCCGTCGAACGCGCTATCTCGCAGTATTTCCTCGAGCAGCGCCGCGGAAACGAGCCCCTGCCATTGCTACAAGCCCTGAAGGCCGAAGAACAGCGCCTGCAGGTCACCTCCGCCTTTTCCTTCCACCATCATTCCTACAAAACCCGCGGGCATTACGCCGAACAACTGCAGCGCTATCTGACGCTGTTCCCGCGCGAGCAATTACTGATCCTGCCCAGCGAGCACTGGTTCAGTCAACCGCAAACGGTCCTGCAGTCAGCATGTGCTTTCGTGGGTGTGCCGCCCTTCTCCGCACCGCCCGATCTGCGCAACAACCCCCCCAGTCGACCCACGCCGGCCATTGAACCGGCGGTGTATGCCTATCTCAACGATTACTTCACGCCCCGCAACCAGGCGCTGTTTGCCCTGCTGGGGGAAGTGTTCGACTGGTAGTTCTGGGGGTCACACCACCACAAACGGATCCTCTGCCGGAATGTGGTTGATGCTCAGGTCAGGATAGACACCGCCCAGCCACTGCGCCAGCCACGCCATGCCGGGTTCTTCGCTGTTGGCGTGACCGATGGCGAGGATGGCCTTGCGCTGCCCCTGCTGGTTGGCATCACGGATGTACTCGCTGACCTCCCACTCGTTCAGTTCACCGCACACGATCACATCCGGTTGGTATGCCTTCATCAGTTGATAATGCAAGCCGCCCCCCGCCGCACCCACCGGCAGCACCACTTTGCTGACCTCGGCATTCAGGTCGCCCACCAGGCGGATATGGCGGATGCCCAGGCGCTCTTTGATTTGCGCGCACAACTCCGCCAGCCTCATCGGCGGCAGCACGCAATAATGCGGTTCACCGTTCTGCATGCAGGCTTCCCAGCCCAGCGCCTGCACCAACCCCAGCACAATACCATCCGGCTGGCGGATGTGGATATGGTCGTGCAAGCGCCAGATGATAATGCCGTTGTCATCGATCAACCTCCGCTTGGCTTCATACACGCCATCGTCAGACAGCCAGTCAACGCTGTCATGGTGGGTATAAAAGGTCGGTTCATGCGTGATGATGAAATTAGCGCCCAGCGCCGCCGCTTTTTCGATCACGGCATGCGTCGCCATAAAGGTGGTCACCAGCGAGGTGACCCGCCGGGTGGGGTCGCCGGTCTTGACTGTGTCACAGGTTTCGGTCAAATGCGGACAGTGCATGCCGTCCAGAATGGTGTTGATCATATCCTGGATGATAGGCTGGTTCATGGGTGCTCCTGTTGGTGAATGAAAAGGTGAGTTTATAGAGAGGGTTGAGACAGATGGCGCAGCATCTCGTCATATTCTGCCACCCATTCCGGGTGGGTGCGCCAACGCACGTTCTGCTCATCGCCCAGATGGCGCGGCACGATATGGAAATGCACATGAAAGACATCCTGCTGGGCGGCTTTGCCAGAACTGTTGAAGATTTGCACATTGTTGATGCCCAGCCGCTCATAATACAGGTCGACGATCTTTTTCACTGTCTGCATCATTTCTACCAGCACCGGTTTGGGTGTATCGAAGACGTTCTCGTAATGCATCTTGGGGATGACCAGTGTGTGATAGCGGTTGACCGGGTGAATATCCAGAAAGGCATAGGTATGCTCATCTTCATATACCTTCCAGGAGGGGGCCTCTCCGCGCACAATCTGGCAAAAGATACAATCTTGCATAGTCTTCGACCCCTTTGTGAGTGTCTCAGCGCCTGATCTGCAGGCTCTTGTTTTTCGCCAGGCGCTTCAAACCTGCCTGGGTCACACGCGGCAGCCCGCGCAAATTGACATAGGTCAGCTGGCGCATGGTCTCCAGGCGGCGCAAACCCTTGTCGCTGACGCCGGTGCAGTGGCTGAGGTCAAGCCAGATCAAAGCTGGCATGTCCATGAGATGCTCCAGCCCGATGTTGGAAATGCTGCAGGCGCTCATGTTCAAGGCGCGCAGCTGGCTGAACCGGCTCAAAAAGCGCAGCCCCTCGTCCGTCACCCGCCTGCCCTCGGAGACATCGATCTGATAGAGCAGCGGTACGTCGCGCCATTCGTTGCACAGGATCTCAACGGTTTCATCTTCAGCGCGCGGCAGGTACAACATCACCTCCAACGCGGGGTCAATCTCAAAATAGCCGGGGCCTTCGTCGAACGGCTGCCAGAAGCCGTCCTTCTCGCCCGCGAGGCGGGTGAACACATGTACAGGCAGGGTAGTGGAACATTTCATGGCTTGATTCTAACATACAAGCGACCGCCCTGTTGACACCGCTTTCGCAATTGCTCCTTTGGTGCAAAAACAGGTAAAATAAAGAATGTATCCATCACACAGGAGGGCGGCATGCAGTTCACCATTCATTCCATCGGCAGCATCCACCGCAGCGACGGCAAAGTGCTGGTGCGCGTCGATCCCGCTTACCGCACCGGTTTGCAGGGCATCAGCGGGCACAGCCACATCGTCGTTTACTGGTGGGCACTTGACAATGACAGCGAAGACGTGCGCCAGACTTTACTGGTGCACCCCAAACCGCTGCCCGATGCGATCATGGGGGTATTCGCCACGCGTTCACCGCGCCGTCCCAACCTGATCATGGCCACCACCTGCCGCCTGCTCAAGGTAGATGAACACAAAGGCGTGCTGGAGATCGAGAACATCGATGCCTTCGACGGCACGCCGGTAATCGATATCAAATGTTACTCGCCCGGCATCGACCGCGTGGCGGGCAAAGTACGCTCACCCTGGAAAACCGAAAATGAGCATATCCCCGACGGCGGTGTGACTCCTTAGGGTCAGGTTAATAAGCATTGGTTGCAAGGAAATCAAAAAAATTCTGAAAAAAAGAATGGTTTTCTGTTCGTCCCCCCTCGGTCGTCAAAATGCAAGTATTTTGACGACCACTCCCTCGGCGTCCCTTCCCGCAAAACCCGGGAAGGGACAGAATCCAGATGTTTTTTATCTGGATTCAGGGTTAGGATGATTTTGTAACCACTTTTTTTCACCAATGATATATCTATAAAAGATGATGGGAAAGTGATCATCTTATCGATTTTGATACAGACCCCACAGTTCGTCCAGCACCTGAGTCAGCCGTTCGCCCAGCGCCGCACCCTGCGTGGTGGTGACATCGTCCTGGTTGTCAAACACAACGAATGGCACTGATATGCCTTGGATGTCAATGGTTCCCTGCGGCTGGGTGGTAATCTCGTCCCAATCGACATGGCGGTAGAGCCGCGCCAGTTTCTGGTCTGACAGTCCATGCTCCAAAATGCTGTCCGGCCGTTCGGGGTTGAAGCGCGCGCGGTTCTTGCGCAGCGATTCTTCCCATGACACCTGCAGATACAGGATGGCAGCGTTAGAGAGCACCTCCGGCGTGAGGTGCACAAACGCGCTGCGATAGCCGCCACGTTCGCTCCCGCGTGAAAATTCCATGATGATGGTCTCGCTGGCATGGTCGCGGCGCATCTTCTGATGTTCCAGGCACAAGCGCCGGATCAATAGATCCCACAGATGCTGTTCCAGGAAATAACCGTCCGGTGTGGTGTGCAGGCGCGGCTTGCCCATCTGCTCCAGCAGAGCATCCTCCTCGAACCACGTCCACAGCATGGGGAAATCATCCACCTCTAAAAATTCGCCGATGTGGAAGCGCGCCAGGCGTTCTTCCAGTGAACAATGCTTGAGGTAGTTGATGATCTCGCTCTTGCCGGCAGCCGGCCGCGCGATCAGGATCAGGGTGTCAAAAGTGTCGGGCATGGGCATCTCTCCTTGGCTGATGGCTTAAGTATACCCGCAAGCAGGTTGCTCAGGCCAGTAAAAACAGCACCCCCACCCCCGACAGCGACAGCAGCGTACCCAGCACCGCCCGTCCGGTGATGCGTTCTTTGTAGAGATAGTGCGCCACCGGCAGCATGATCACCGGCGCCAGCGCCTGCAGCGTGGAGGCAATGCCCACATCGGTGAACTTCAGGCCGGTCAATGACAACCAGATGCCCAGAAACGGCCCCGCCAGCGACCCCAGCGCGATCAGCAGCAGCGCACGGCGGTCATCTTTCACGGCGGTCACGGTCTTTTTGACCTTGCCGGTCATCAGCGCCAACAGCCAGAACACCAACGTGGCGACCACCGCGCGGATCAGGGTTCCGGTCAGGGCGGGAAACTCACCGCCAATGCCATGCCGCGCCAGCAGCATACCGGCCGACTGCCCCAGCGCACCCAACAGGCAGAACACCAATCCCTTCGAGAAATTCTTGCGATCTTTCGCCAGGATATCATTTTCATCTTCTTTTTCAGACAACACCAGGAAAATGCCCGCCACCGTCACCGCGATGCCAACATAAGCATAGATGTTCAGCACTTCGCTGAAGAACAGCCAAGCCAGCAAGGTATTCAACACCGGCACACCGGCGATGATCAGCATGGCGCGGCGCGGGCCGATCCACAGGAAAGATTGGAACAGGAAGATATCGCCGAGCGCCAGCCCGAACAAGCCCGACAAACCCAGCCACAACCAGCGTTCCGGTGCCGCGCTGAGCGGGATCAACTCGCCGAATAGCAGCCAGTTGACCAGCGCCAGTAGCACCAACCCGAACACCATACGCACCCGGTTGACGACCATCGAGCCGACACGTTTGCCGCCTTCGGTGAAGAACAGGGCACTCAAAACCCAGCAGATCGATGTTAGCAGTGACGCAATTTCTCCCATGGCAGCATGCTCCTTGCAGAATCCGCAGAATGATACCACAGGTTGTTGGATAATGACACCGCCTGAAGGATAAATCACGCCAGGCGGTGTTTTCAATTTTCACTTGCTGCCCGGTTCAATCCTCATGCAAGATGCCGTGATGGACATAGTGATGGATCTCTTCGATGGTCAGCCCTTTCATACCCAGTTTATCAATGGTACGCCCGCGCCGCCAGTAATCGGTGCCGTGGATGATGCACGCCATGCGGATCAGGCTGTCCATGCCGCGTACCGACACGCCATATGACTCCCCCAGCGAGGCGATCGGCACCAGGCTCATGGGTACATCCTCAAAGATGTAGCGGTGGTTGAGCGTGCCCGGCGCCTTGATGCCCATATAGCCGGTCTGGTTGTGAATGGCTTCGTTCAGGTTGCTGCCGCCTACGTTATACGCCACCCGCAGCCATTCCATGGCGGTGCGCGCGCGGATGCCCAGCGATGACGCCACTGTCACCCGCTCGCGGTCGATGGCTTCTAACACCGCCGCCACTGAGTCGGTGACCCCTTCGATGTAGAATTCAAAGTTGCCGCGCGTCGATTCGATGCGCGCCGCATTCAAGATGGTCAGTGCCGGGTGGAAGATGGCGCCCATGTTGTTAAGGCCGGTGTGCAGTACATCCACCCCGTCAATGAACTGCGGATATACGCCCGCAATGGCATTTAATACTGTCTGGTTCTTCACCGAGGGCAGCGCCGCCAGCGGAATGGCGTCTTTAATGCGGAAGATATACGCCTGTGCAGGGCCTTCCGCGCGGCAGGCATAGATAAGGGTTTCGGTTTCAGCGACAATGACATCTGCCTCGCAGCCCATGTCGCGCAATGTGCGGTCAAATTCGATCGCCCCGAAGGTGCGCCCCGGATTCAGGATCACGATCTGCCCATCCTTCAGGTACGGCGCCGCCATCTGAGCGACATTGCGGTGGGCAGAGGCCGGGGTCGCTACCATGATCACCTCAGCATCCTTCAGCGCCAGTTCCATGTCAGATGTGACCAGCTTGAGTTTACCGAAACCGACCGGCCCGCCCTCGTAGCTGTCGAGTTCAATGCCGCCACGCTTGGCGATCACCTCGATATGCGCATAGGTTCTGTTAAACAGCGTGACTTCTGCCCCCTCCAAAGCCATATGTGCCGCCATCGCCTTGCCGGCATTGCCCGCCCCCACCACGGTAAATCGAGTTGCTGCTTGTTGTTCCATATCAATCTCCTGTTGTTTGGTTATGTTCGCAGAATAGTCGTAATCCTGTCTTTTTCACTGATCACGCTGCCATGTGCATCGATCGTCTCGCAGGCTCCATTGACAATCTGGGTGCGCACGGTGCCGCGCGCAAAGGGGTTGTTCTTCAAATGCGGCGCGTCGAGGATGCCGCTGGTGACTGCCTTCGCCAGCACCGCCGGGTCGGTGAACGGGTCTTTTTCATCAGCACCCGCTAACGATTGAATCGCTTCCAGCGTCACCTGTGCTTCGCGCATCAAATGTGCTTTGCGCGCCTGCACCTGTTCATCGGCGGTCAGGTCGGGCTGGCCTTTGATCACGGTATCGATCACCCGCCGCGCCATGTGGCAGGCGTCGATTACATCCTGCGCGGTGGCGGCATGATGCGCTTCGGTATGACCCACGATGTGCACGATATGTGGCTTCAGCGCCATCTGCACATACAAATTGGCAGCCAGGTGCGCCCGCGCCGCATCCGGCTGCAGCGGAAAACTGAGCAAACCGGCGCGTGTCTGGCGCCATAAGCGAAAATCATCCCGCGCCAGCGGCGCGATCATCTCCAGCAGCGCCAGCATTTTCGCCAGATCCATCGGGTCAGACAGCGCCGGCGGGCTGTTGAACATCATCTGGATGATATGGTCATGCACCCCGCAGGCGCGCGCGTTATACGCCGCCAGGTAACTGCTGACCACGAAGGTCACATCTGAAGCGTCACGCATGCCCCAGTGGTGGGCTTCATTCAGCTCTACCGGAATATCATGCGCGCCGTAAAAGCGCATCACCGCCTGATGCTCACGGATGGAACCTGCCAGTTTCCATGGCCCGCGCCCGTCCATGGCGTTAAACCAGAACAGCGGGATGGCGCACCAGGCGATGTTGATGGTTCCAATGTACATCTCTGCCAGTCGCAGAAAATCATCCGTGCCGCTGTAGGTGCGCAGCAGGGGATAGTTGCCACAGCGGCTGGCCTCATATAGCGCGCGGTAATCTTCTGCTGACCTCACCGGCACACCGCCCGCGCCGAAACGCTGCGGATTCTGCCGTTCGGGGTGGAAGAAATTCTCCTGCGCGTCCTGATCGACCCCCAGCGAGATCACATCCAGCAGTTTTGATGCTGCGATCTGACGTACACCTTCCAGCGTAGCCGCCATGGTCGGCTGGCCGAAGTGATGCCGCAGGATGGGATAGGGTGATTTCCAGCGGATGCGCGCGATGGCGCTCTGGGGATAATCCTGCTCTTGCTTTTCACCCGGCGGTTCACCGCGCAGGTACGAGAGAATGTCTTCCGTGGTTTCATACCCATCGAAGACCTGCTCGAAGAAACCGAAGTTGCGCGCTTTCTCCGCCACCGGCGGGGTGCCGCCGAAGGTGAAGGATATACCGCGTTCCCGCAGTTCATCGGCCGCCTCGCAGAATTGCGCCAGCAGGCGCTCGCCGGTTTCGGGCGTCAGGCGATAGGAAACCGCCACCATATCTGCCCGTTCTTCTTCCGCGGCACGCAGCACGGTTTCCGGCGGCACCGCAGGCCCCAGAAAGACCGTACGCCAGCCCGCCTGTTCAGCAAGACGAAGAAAATTCATCACACCGGCCACGTGGACGCATTCGCCCAACGCAGCCGCCACCACGGTCTTCATAATCACCTCTCGCACGATTGGCTGTTTGTATTTGCGGAAATTTGTGATGAGGATACCTGTCTGACCTGAAAAATCACAGGGTCAGCTCGTGCACCCTTCTTTGTTTCATTATACCTGTAAAATGCAGGAAACAATCCTCCAGTCCGTTAACTGCGGGTAAACGCTGGCTGCACGCCCGCTGTTGTAAATAATTCATCAGAAATGTCTAAGAACACTTTCTTTCACCGTACGGCTTTGTTATAATAAAAATTAATAAAGATTAAAATAATAAAAATTGTACTATTTCAGAAGGAGTCTTACCAATGATCGGCAAACGTATCGAACAAGCCATTAATGAGCAAATTAAAAATGAACTGTATTCCGCCTATTTATATCTCTCCATGGCGGCCTATTTTGAAGACCAGAACCTGCCCGGCATGGCAAAATGGATGTATGGCCAGGCCAAAGAAGAACAAGAACACGCCATGAAATTCTTCCGCTTCATCGTGGAACGCGGCGGACGTGTGGAACTGCATGCCATCGACAAACCTGATTTCACCTTCGAAAGCCCCCTGTCAGTGTTCGAGAAATCCCTCGCTCATGAAAAACTGGTGACCTCTTTGATCTACAAACTGTACGAGATCGCGCTGGAAGAAAAAGATTATCCCGCGCAGGTCATGCTGCAGTGGTTCATCGAAGAACAGGTCGAAGAAGAGGACAATGTCACCGGCGTGATCGAAATGCTGAAGATGACCGACGGCAAACCCTACCAGTTGCTTATGCTGGACGGCAAACTGGGCGCGCGCTAAGACGCACCGCTTAACGAAACACATACCTCTCTGATGGGTGCGCCTGACACGGCTGCCGCCTTGAAAGAGATCTCAGTCCAATGATTAACACAGCGGCGGTGAATTCACCGCCGCTGTGAAATTATGGATCAACCGCTATATCCTCATAGTGGCTGATCCATGTAGTTGCGGTAGATCTACCGCAACTACACAACCATATCCGCATTCACTCACCCAGCGTTTTGTTTATTGAATCGACAGGCAAGAGTAGTTATATATGAGTTTCTATTTTTATATTCATACCATAATACAATAGCCTCTTATCAGACCTTAACATACGGTTGTCCGACAATTTCAAGCAGAACACCCCTGAACAGGGTTTCATGGCTATAATAGATTTAATTGCCATCGTTCATAACCCAACGCAAACAAGGAACAGGAATACATCTCATGCAGGTTTTGGTCACTGGCGCAGCAGGATTTCTCGGTGCCGCTCTGGCAAACACACTGGCAGCACAGGGGCATCAGGTGATCGGGCTGGACAATATGTCCACCTCGTCGCCCAACGAGCTCTCACCCAATATCCACTTCACGCGCGGTGATATCAATGACCGCCCCAAACTGTGGACGCTGCTGCAGGATGTGGATTGCGTTTATCACCTGGCGGCGCGCGTGCTGGTGCCTGAATCCGTACTCTATCCCAGCGAATATAACCTGGTCAACACCGGCGGCACGGTCAACCTGATGGAGGCTGTGCGTGATGCCGGTGTGCGGCGCGTGGTGTTCATCTCCTCAGGCGCCATCTACGGAAACCAGGAAACCCAACCCCTCACCGAAGAAGCCCTGCCCAACCCCAAATCACCCTATGCCGTCTCCAAGCTGGCGGCGGAATACTATGTGCGCACCATCGGCCAGCTGGCCGGTATCGAAAGCGTATGCCTGCGGGTGTTCAACGCCTATGGCCCCGGACAGCAGATCCCGCCCTCCTACACCCCCGTCATCCCCAGTTTCCTCAAGCAGGCCCTGCAGAGAGGCACCATCGTGGTGCATGGCGCTGGCAGCCAGACCCGTGATTATGTCTATGTCGATGATGTCGTACAGGCCATGATCACTGCCGGCATGGCGCCTGATATCGATGGCGAGATTATCAATGTCGGCAGCGGAATTGAAACCAGTATCCTCGACCTGGTCACACTGGTGTCACAACTGGCAGATTTTGAACCCGAAGTCATCTACAACCCGCGCCGCGGCAGCGGCCCAACCCGCATGTGCGCCTGCCTGAAGAAGGCAGAACGCCTGCTGGGCTACCAACCACGTATCAGCCTGCGAGAAGGCTTGCAGCGCACCATACAACTGGACACACATTTGCGTACCAATGGGCAAAACCATCACTGAGCCCCTGCCGCAAAGCTTTTACCTGGCCCCACCCATCACCTGCGCGCGCGACCTGCTGGGCAAACGGGTGGTGCATGAGATCGACGGACAGCGTGTAAGCGGCATCATCACCGAAACCGAAGCCTACGACGGCGAAGAAGACCTGGCCTGCCATGCCCGCAGCGGTAAGACCCGCCGCAATGAACTGCTGTATGGCGCGCCCGGCATCGCCTATATCTATTTCACCTATGGCTTGCACTGGCTGCTGAACGCCGTCACGCGTGCGGAAGGCGAACCGGCAGCCGTCCTCATCCGCGCCCTGGAACCACTGGAAGACATCAACTTCATCGCCCGCCAGCGCGAGAGCCAGCCACGGCGCTTATGGTGCAACGGCCCCGCCAAGTTAACCCGCGCGCTGGGCATCGACGGCAGCCAGCACGGGCTGCCCCTGTATGACCCGGACAGTCCGCTGCGCATAGAACCCGGCATAGAGATTTCCCCCGCCATCATCGTCCGTGGACCGCGTGTGGGCATCGATTACGCGCCGGAACCGTGGCGCTCAATCCCTTGGCGCTTGCGGGTTTCGACAAAAGACCTGACACTCCCTGAAGCATAAAAAGTTTGTTTTTACGATCAACCTGATCCTGACTCCATAGTAAAAAACTCATCCAGATCGACAAGATCGGGGGGGGGACGCCAAAATGAAACTATTTTGGCGCTCGCGGGGAGATGAAAAGTGATATTTTCTTTTTTCTGCTGCCCGTTTGTTTCTATTGAGATGGACAAAAAAAGGACTGGCAATTGCTCGCCAGTCCTTTGCGCGTTGTTTTTTTATTGTAGACTACTCTGTATACGGCATCCACAGCGGGCTCATTTGCACCAGGGTGTTGTTGGTCAAACGCACCTGGTTGCTGCCATCGCGGTTCATCGTCCACACATTGGTGTTGCCGCCCTGGTCTGAGACAAACACGATCTTTTCGCAGAACGGCGACCAGTCGGGTTGATACTCGTTGGCGGTGGACGAAGTTACCTGCACGATAGACTGGTTATTCTGATCTGCAATCAGTTGTACGGGATCCGCCATGTAAATGTTCCAATCATCACCGCTGCTGGTGCGCATGCCAAAGACAATACGCTCATACCATTCTTCGTTTTCCCAATCATAGCCCGTGCACCATTTGGGCGACGAGATCTGGGTGGTATTGACGTCATAGAAGGTCAGACGCGTGCCGGGATAGGCAGCGGTTTGCGGCAGCATCAAATAAATATTCTGCGCGCCAGTACCTGGCCGTGTCACATACAGGATTCGGTTATTGTAGGACGAATTAGGTGAGATCACCCACGAAGGGCTGCTATCATCCCAACTGGGATTATCACTGATCTGCAGGGTTTGCGTGCCATCGCCGCGCGAGATATACAGGTTGCGGTCAGTGTTGGAACCGCCTGCGGCAAAGGTGAACACCAAACGGCGTTCGCTTGCCAGGCCGATGTAACGGTCAACAGACACTTCTCCGACCCACGGCCTGATATCAGTGGCAATCGATTGAATGGTGGCAATCGTGGAATAGAGCACACGGTAGATGTTGGCAGTAGCGTTGGTCGGGTCAGTAAACAATAAGAAATGGTTGTCCGTGTCACCCATCCACCAGGCAGAAGCCGGGCGTGCATCAGGGTACAGTGAGCCGATGTTGAGTTCATATTCGGTGGCACCGTCTGTGCCATTGATTAACTTCTGGGTATGGAAGCGTTCTGCTGTCTGTAGATCAGAATCTGTATCTACAGAATAGGCGATTGGATTCTCCAGAATGATGACCGCCTGCTCGGTGCGGGTTGCTTCCGCCGCCACCGTAACCTGCGCCACAGCCGTGGCGGTGATGACAGTGGAAGTCTGGGTAAGGAAAGCCCCCTGGGTTTGCGTCAACACCTGGGCGGTACCGGTTTGAACAATAGCGGTCTGCGTGCCGCCAGCATTCAGGGTCTGTTGTGCCTGCAGGGTCCTTTGGGCATTCTGCGTTCTTTCCTGTGCAACTCTGGTCAATGCCTGGCTGGTTTGCTGGGCTTGCGCCGTGCGTGTGGCCGCAACACCGGTTTGGGCAATCTGGGTGAAGATGATGGGGTTGGTGGTGCGTGTCGGGGTGCGTGTGATGGTTGGTGTAATGGTCGGTGTGCTGGTTATGGTAGCCGTCAGTGTCTGGGTGACAAATTGAGTCGAGGTGACGGTGATCGTAGGCGTAGAGGTGATCGTCGGACGGGTGGTCGGTGTGTTGAACACTGTCGGGGTATTGGTCGCCGGGAATTGGAACAGGGTTGCTGTTGGCGACGGCAAGACCACAACAGCCGGCAGGTCTCCGGGGGTGAATGCATTAAAAGGAACATTGGGGTTGATAAAGACGATGCCATAAATCACCAGCACCACCGCAGTGGCTGCCAGCATCATCACACTCAAAATGTCCCACAACACTGATGATCGAATGTCCATAGCCAATCCTTACCTTCTGAAGGAGAAAATCAGACCTTGTTGGAAGTGTCCTGAAACCAGGATCAATTTTTAATAAAAAACACACACTTTCTTCCAAGTTGAGTATACCTTAATTCACAACTTGAATACAAGCATAGAAAGCCCCATGATTTTTAAGGTGAATTCTTGCAATCAATTCTCCGTAGAGGGCTTTTGCAACAAAATGACCGGCGTAAGCAGGGTATCCAACCGCAGGTTCAACTGTTCTGCCAGAAAACGGATGGTTTTGTGGGCATAAAACATCACATGTGTCGGTTCGGTGGGATAGTGCCAGCGTGCAAAGTCAATGGCATCAGTACGCAGCGCCGTCATCACCCCCAGCCACCCACCCGGACGCAACAGGTCAGCCAGTTCCTGCCAGTTTCGCAAGGGCTGGTAAAAATGCTCAACCACCTCTGTGCAGGTCACAAAATCATACTGCCTTGCCAGCACAGAACGGTCAGGCGCATAAAACGGGTCGTACAACTGCATGGACATGCCCGCTTCGCGCAGCATCTGCGCCAGCGCCGGTCCCGGTCCGCAGCCATAATCAAGCCCCTGAGTACCAGGAGCGATGCGCTGCAGCAAGGGTGCTGCCAGTTGGTTCAGAAACCTTCGATAACCGGCATCTTCAGGGTCATTTTCATGCAGTTCGTAGCGCGCCAGTTCTTCCTCAGCGTTGAGGAATGACCGCGGGTCAGCCAGCACCAACTCGCACCGCGGACAATGGAAGTAATCCCGCAGGCGGTCAGTGTGGTAATGACTGGTTTGACTGCCGCACAGCGGACACACAGGCACGGGTGACAAGGCCTCAGCCTGCCTTCTGATACGGCATCAGGATTAACTCACGCTGGAAATTCGATAAAAACACCGCGCCAGTTTCGGTCACCAGCACATCTTCCTCCAATCCGACGATGCCGTGCCCCTCTACCACCAACGTAGGTTCCACTGCATAAACCTGCCCCGCCTCCAGCAGCCCAAAGGGCGTCTGGCCGTAACGCTCCCAGGCCGGTCCCAGCACAGTGCCGCCATCGTGGGTTTCAAGACCCACCTGGTGCCCGGTGGCGTGCATGAATTGCGGAAAACCAGCCTCCGTCACAGCTTTGCGCGCGATGGCATCCACTTCTACCCCGCTGATCCCCGGCCGCATGGCGTCCACGGCTGCCTGCAAAGCATTGATGACCGTATCAAAACCATGCTGCACAGCAGGCGGCGCGCTGGTCTCGCCTTCGTCAAGGAAATACACCATGCGCTGAATATCGGAACAGTATCCTCGTTGGCGTACGCCGAAGTCAAAATGCACCAGGCTGCCCGGTTCAATGCGCAGGTCTTTGGGGCTGGCATGCCCCAGCACACTCTGCGCCCCCACATTGACCCCCGGACAGGAATGTTCCGCCCAGGCGGTGGTCAGCCCGCGCGCCGTCACTTCTGCCCGCATTAACGCCGCCACATCCACTTCGCTCATGCCATACGCCAGCTGGCGGAAGGTGTGCGCGTAGATGGCTTCCGCGCTGGTGACAGATTGGCGCAGCCGTTCGATCTCCGCCGGGCTTTTGCGTCCGCGCAGCGCTGCCACAACCGCGCCCGATGAGACCAGGCGCTCCGCATAGGGGGTATCCTGCAGGTAATCCAGCAATTTCAGATACATACCGTGATGCAGCCCGTCAGCGAATACATCATCTTTCGACATGTTGACGGCAATAGTCTGCGGGTCAAGCCTCTGGATGGTCTCCAATAGCAGTTCGCGAATGGATTGGTCGTAGCCGATAACGGTTTGATAAGCGCCGGTGTCATCCGCCAGGGTCCTGTCGAGGTTGCCCAGCAGGCAGATGGACTCACCGCCCGCTGTGATCAGCAGGGCGCTGTCCCAGGTGAGGGTCTGTTCGCCGAAAATCATCGGCAGCACGGGATCATAGCCTGCCACCGTCTCACGTACATAGGTCAGCCACACATCAATGCCTTTTTCCTGTAATACACCCCCAGCTTGTGCCACTTTTTCCTGTACAATGCTTGCCATACCTGCCTCCTTAGCCTGCCTGTATTACTTTTCGTTGACCACTGTAAAGATTATATCGCAAGCCTCCTTTTTTTTATCACCCCAACCACAGCAGGCAGAACAGAAAAAACGATGCTGTCTTACTAAACCGCCATCACATTGAAACTTACACATTTGTTGGGTGTTGGAAGGCTGCCGACGCCTTGTTATAATCAATGCACAACAGGAATTCGTTGATTATAGAAAGAGGTTTCAGGGGTGAACAAACGTAAAGATTTTGAACGCACTTTTTCTTCTCATTCTTATTTAATCATTCGCACCGGCTTCACATTGTCGCTGGTGTTGCTGCTGCTGGCGCTGGCATGGCAGCCCGCCAACGCGACTGCTTCCGACAGCCTGACCGGCATCTTGAGCATTCTCTACGGGCGCGGTGAAGACAGCGAAACCACCGTGCTCTACACCCTGACCAGCGATGAGGATCAGGTCACACAATTGCATTTTGCCCCCGGCATTGTCGATTTCGAGACCCTTTTTTACCTGAATGGCAAGCCCGTGCGCGTGACCGGCACTGCTATGCCGGACAGCGTCCACAATGCCCACTGGCAGGTGCTGAATGTGGCAGAAATTGTCCCCGCGGATGGCGCCATGCTGCAAGACCTTTCCGCGCCGCATCTGAGCGGTTCTTTCTCCTTCATCTCGCTGCTGTGCAAATTCCCTGACCGCACCGGCACCACCAATGACCTCAGTTACTTCGTCAACCAATACAGCGCCACTTACCCCGGGCTGAGTCATTACTGGATCGAAGCCAGTTACGGCAATTTCGACCTGGCAGGCAGCACCGCCAAAGACTGGAAAACCCTGCCCCAACCGCGCAGCTACTACCACAACACCAACGGCACATTGAAACACAACCTGCTGGCACAGGACTGCACCGCCCTGTTTGACAACGAGATCAACTTCTCTCAATTCGAGGGCATTAATTTGATGTTCAACGATATCTTCGAGCAGAATTATGCCTGGGGCGGCACGATCAGCCTGTGCCTGGATGGCAAATGCTACTGGCGCATGACCTGGGAACCGCCCTGGGGCTGGGGCAAGAACACGGTCATGGCGCATGAACTTGGGCATTCCTTTGGCCTGCCGCACTCCACCGGACATGGCATCACCTACAACAACGCCTGGGACATGATGAGCGATTCTTACGCCAACTGCAGCCGCCTCACGCATGGCGTATATGGCTGCCTGCCGCAGCACACCATCGGCTACCACAAGAAACTGCTGGGGGTGTTCACGCCATCGCGCATGGCCGCCGTCCAGCCCGGTGAGAGCGCCACTTTCACCATCGAACGCCTCGCCAACCCCAGCAACGGCAATGTGCAGTACGTGGAGGTGCGCATCCCCAACACCATCCGCCAATTCTACACCATCGAAGCACGCACCAACACCACCGCTTCCGGCTATGATTACAAACTGGTCGGCAGCGCCGTCATCCTGCACACCGTCAACCTGGATATCTCCAACGAACCGGCGGATGTCATTGACCCGGGCAGCAACACCAACACCAACGACGCCGGCGCCATGTGGACACCGGGCGAGTCCTTCGTGGATGAGGTCAACAACATCACCATCTCGGTGCTGGAGCAAACTGCCAGCGGTTTCGTGGTGCATGTTTCTAACGGCGCTGTGCCTGACACCCCCATCCATCTTGAACCCACCAATGGCGCGCTTGTCGGACAGATAACGCCAACCTTCCGCTGGGGTGCAGTCGACGGCGCTGACCGCTACACTTTCGAAATCAGCCGCGTGGACAACAGCACCAGCGTTATCAAACAGGACTACATGGCGGCAGATATTTGCGTTGCTGGTGAATGCTCGCTGACCAGCCCGGTCAACCTGACCAACGGGGTTAATTACAAGTGGCATGTACAGGCACTGAATGGCACCGTCGGCGGTAGTTGGAGCGGCTGGTGGACTTTCACTATCCTGATCAACGACCTCTCCGCCGTGCAGCTGCGATCGCCCGGTATAGATACTATCGTGTATGGCGGCCGCCCAACCTTCAAATGGTATCCCCAAAGCGCCGCCACCGTCTATGACGTGGAAATGTTCGATAGTGCCAAGGTATCGATGGATGTGTGGAACAAGGGCGTGGCTGCCTGCGACCCAGGGCCCTACTGCGAGCATCGCATCCCTACTGACCTGCAGAGCAACTACGGCGACTACCACTGGCGTGTACGCGCGCGCAACACCGTCACCGGCGAGGTCGGTGACTGGTCAGAAACCCGCCAGTTCACCTACACCCAGTTGGAGCGCACCAGGCAGATCAGCCCTGCCGATGGCTACACCACCAGCGACACCAGCCCCACCCTGCAGTGGGCACCCATCACCGGCGCCACCATGTACCTGATGCAATTCCGCCTGCCGGATGACACCTTTGTCTTCAACGTACTGGTGCCGCACGCTACCTATTGTGATGAAACCGCCTGCACCTGGGACGTCAATCCTGCTCTGGCAATCGGCGAGTACAAATGGCATGTGCGTGCCAAGAACGGACGCAACTTCGGACGTTGGACCGCCTACAGAACCCTGATCATCGAATAAAGCCACCTATCGCTGAATGCACCTGTCGCGCCTGGCCTGTTTTAAGTTATAATGCTAACAGGCTGAGTATTAACCGCCTCGCCCTGATCCAAACTGTGCAGATAGGATGTGCCCGATATGTCCAAACCCATTCGCATATTGATCGTTGACGACCATGCGGTAGTGCGCAAAGGTTTGTCTGCCATTCTGGAAACAGAACAGGCTTTCGAAGTGGTGGGCGAAGCCGCCAACGGCAACCAGGCAGTGTGGAAGGCGCGTTCGCTCCAGCCGGATGTGATCCTGATGGACCTGGTCATGCCCGAAAAAGACGGCATCGCTGCCATCAAAGAGATCAAGAAAGACGATCCCCAGGCAAAGATCCTGGTCATCACCAGTTTTTCGGAAGACGAAAAGGTATTCCCCGCCATCAAAGCCGGCGCGCTGGGTTATTTGCTCAAAGATTCCTCGCCGGATGAATTGATGCAGGCCATCCAGGAAATCTACCAGGGCAAAGCCTCGCTGCACCCCACCATCGCCCGCAAGTTGATCATGGAACTGAAACAGGACGAGCCCAAATCGCAGCCCTCTGAGCAGGTGCTGACCGCGCGTGAGGTGGATGTGCTCAATCTGATCGCGCATGGCCTTTCCAACCAGGAGATCGCCAACCAGTTGATGGTCAGCGAGACCACCGTTCGCTTCCATGTCAGCAACATCTTGAGCAAGCTGCACCTTGCCAACCGCACCCAGGCAGTGCTGTACGCGCTCAAAGAAGGCTACGCCAAACTCGACGACCTTTAAAACGTCAATCCCATAAAATCTATTTGCACTGCGCTTGTTTTTCGGTAGAATAGGAACAGGAAACCAAGCCTGTTCCCTTTGCTGGGACAGGAGCCAACACCATACCGGACCACAAGGAGTGCAACATGGCGATGACACAGGATGAGGTGAAGGGCGCAATCAGTTCGCTCGATTTTTCGATCAGGAATGTACAGCGAGATGTTACCATGTCTTCGCTGTCTGGCGAGGTGAATCGCATCTCGCAGGATCTCGTCAAACAAAGCACCCGGTTGAAGGAACTGCGCGACCAGGGCTATGTGTTTGATGATGAATTGGAACTCAAGATCAAGCAAAATAATGCCAACTGGCAGCGCATAAAACCCTCCATCGAGAACGACATTCGCAGCTATGTTAATAAGTTGAAGACGGAAATGAACCAGGTGGATGAAACCATGCGCCGCTTAAAAAGTCTGTCTGCCAGCCCGGTCATGGCGGAACCGCAGATTAAACGCGCCAAAGACAGCCTCGATATTCTCAGCAAAAATGCCAAAGCCGCCAACGATGCTGTCTCCAGCCGCTTCAGCGCCATCAAGAACGATGTCAATGCCATCAATACACGCCTCTCCGCTGTTGAATGGATGATGAACGAACTGCACCAGGCTTCCTTCAAACTGATGGGGGTAGAAGCTCCGGTCAGCGCGCTCAAAGTAAGCTGGTACCATGACGGCAAAGAGAGCAAGGATGACCCCGAAGGCATCCTGTTTTTGACCGACCAGCGTGTGATCTTCGAAATTCACGAAAAGATCGTCAAGAAAAAAGTGCTGTTTGTCACCACCGCCAGCGAGATCGAACGGCGGGTTGGTTTTGAAACCATTTTGGCACATGTTGAACGGGCGGAGCACTTTCAGGAAGGCGCGCTCAAAGGCAAGAGCCACCTGCGCCTGATCTTCACCAGCCAGGGGCCCTACAGCCAGACCCAGTTCCGCGTCAACAGCGGGTCTAACAGCGAGTTTTCTCGGCTGATCAGCCGCATCCAATCCGGTGAATTGCTGAAAAACCGCACCGAGGAAGTCGACCAGGAAAGCCTGGAACGTCTGCGCAATGTACCATCACAATGCCCGTCCTGCGGAGGGTTGGTTACGCAAAAGGTGCTGCGAGGCCAGAACGAGATCAACTGCGAGTATTGCGGTTTCGTGATGCGCTTCTGAAGATTTAAGCGCAAGTCGGCAAGAAAAATGGAAAATGTTCGCGCAGCGGCGGTGGGTCCACCGCCGCTGCTTGCAACACGCGCCTGCTCCTCCATGAAAGCACAATAAGCCGATAAAGAAAGAATTGTTCATTGCCGCAAGAGCGGTTGGTAGACCATTTATTCCAACTCAATCCAAAAAATGATGGGGATGGGAAAAAGATTTCTTGTGCGTCCCCCCACGACAGCAAAAATGCATGCATTTTTGCTGTCACTCCCCCCTGATCTCGGCGATCAGGAGGAAGATGCGCGGGTCCCTTCCCGCCGCACGGGAAGGGACAGAATCCAGATGGATTTCCTATCTGGATTCAGGGTTGGGATGGTATGAAACCCATTAAATATTCAAAAAAGGGCGAACGGATGTCGATATCTCCCTGTTCACTCATGTGACAAACTCCTTTCGCAAACATAACAACAATGGGCAGCCATTTTGTTTCATCTGCTCTCAGGTTCAAGGTTATAATGAACCCACAGATATCCATCCCCCAGGCAATCACCGCATGAACACCAGTTTCAGCAAAATTTTTTCCGCCCCGCTTTTCGACCAGAAGGAACGCAGCGACCAGGCAGCATTGCTCAACCGCTTCCTGTTGCTGTTCATGGTGGTATTTGGGTTAGTTGCGACTCTCCTGTTCATGCTGCAAAACCCGCGCGCCGGCATTTTCTTGCTGCCCATGCTGGTTTTTACCATTGGCAACAAGCTGCTTCTGCAATTGAAACGCTACCTGGCAGCCGCCTGGGTGTTCGTCGTAGGGCTCAGCCTGCTCAACCTGCTGTTGGGTGGTATGCTGCCCACGCTGCCGATCCTGGCAGTGCTGCTGCCCTTCATTACGGCAGCGACACGCCTGATGATCAGCCGCAAAGCCGCCCTGGTTTTGTTCATCTTCAACGCGCTGGCCTATGCTCTGCTGGTGCAGCCGCCCTGGGCAGATGGCCTGTACTCACTGGTCGTTTTCGCTGGCGTGCTGCTGTTCAGCACACTTAGCGGGCTACTGGCTGATTGGTTCGCAAGCGCGCAATCCCGCCACACACAAGATTTAACCAAACTCTGCCAGCAGCTGCAATCCGATCACCACGCAGCCCTGCAAGAGCTCAACCACACCAAAGAAATCCTGCTGCGCGAACATGAAGCCCGCCGCGATTTGGAAACCAAAGTCGGCAGCGCCACCCTCGAAGAGGTCGGACAACGGTACAATCCCTTCACCGGCATCTTCAACGAGAACGCAGTAAAGGAAACGCTTGAGATGGAGATTTCTCGCACCCGCCGTTACCAGCGCCCGCTCTCACTGCTGTGTGTCAAGGTGGATAATTTCGATGGCATCAAAGAACAGGCAGCCATGCGCCCCGAGAAGCTGCTGGATGTTCTCAGTGATGCCTTCCTGGAGGCTCTGCGCCGCGAAGACATGCTGGGGCACAGCGGCAGTGATGGCTTCTTCGTGATCCTGCCCGAAACCGGACGTTACGCCTCCTACGTGGTGGGTGAACGCCTGCGCCATCTGGTGGAGGTGCTTTCGCTTGCCAGCGTCGGTGAAGAAATCTCCCTCACGGTCAGTGTGGGCATCAGTTCTTACCAGGACCAGGGCAAAGCTACCGCTGAAGACTTCATGCAGCAATCGGTGATGGCGGTTGACTCCGCCCGCTCGCACGGCGGCAACTGGACCGTCAGCTGGCACGACATGAGCCATAACGCTGTATGACCACAAAACTTGATATTCACAGAGTTTTTTCATTAATCAATACAGTACTTGACGGATTCGTGCAAACTGGGTAAACTCATTGTATAAGGTCGGACGTTTTTAGGAAATAATCATTTTGCTCCCTCTTTACCTACATTAAAAATCTGTGAACCCAAACATGCAAGTGTTTGATTATTCATAGTTTTCTCCTTTCTTTTCGTTTTCTTCCTTCCAAACAAGAACCGCGTAAACGCGGTTCTTGTCATTAACCAACCTGTTACGCGGAGAAACCAACCCCTGGCTGACGCTGTATGCGCAACTGGCGAAGAAGTATAAGAATGTGTATCCACAACGTAGGTTAGAATAGGAGTAGTATTTCTGACAGTATAAAAATGAAAGGTCGCCATGCCGCATAATGCCCACATTCCATTGATCAAACAACTGGACGTGATTGCCTTCGATGCCGATGACACCCTGTGGCGCAATGAAAGCCTGTTTTGGGATTTCAAAGATGCCATCAAAGCCATCCTCGCCAAGCATATTGATGTCGAGAGCCAGAAGGCGGTCGAATACCTGGACGAGGTGGAGATCAACAACATTGGTTATTACGGCTACGGGTTGAAATCCTACACCCTCTCGATGATCGAAGCCACCATTAACCTGACCGACGGCATCGTTGACACCGACGACATCAAGGCGGTGCTGGCATTGCTCAAAGAAAAACTGAATACCGCCACCGAGGTCTTCATCGGGGTGGAAGAAACCCTGATGCAATTGAATGGCAAGATTGACATGATGCTGATCACCAAAGGCGACGCCCACGAACAACATCTAAAAATTGATGCCTCGGGTTTGGCGCATTACTTTCGCTGGATCGAGGTGGTGCCGCGCAAAGATGAAAAAATCTATGAAGAATTGCTTCACAAATACAGCATCCAGCCTGAACGATTCATGATGATAGGCAATTCACTGCGTTCAGACGTGCTGCCGGTGTGCAAATTGGGCGGTATTGGTGTGCATATCGCCAATGAAACCCAGTGGGCGTATGAGAACCAGTTCCCCGAAGAATGGAAATCACTCCCCTACGAAACCCTGGATTCTATCCTTGACCTGATCCCGTTCCTGTACTGACAGAGAGAGAGGCACAGGCATGGACAGATAGGGATGGTCTTCCCCTGAACAGGGGTCATCTTTCACCTGTCAACCGTGCCTCATTGGCAGTATGATGAAAACTGGCGGTTTCACCCGCAGATTGGAGCAGCATGGCAAAACTGGATGTGGTCGGATTGGGTATGAATGTCCTCGACATCCTCATCCGCCTGGATGAGATGCCCACCTGGCAGCATCCCGGCAGCCCCTCACGTGTACTGGTTGACGGCGGCGGCTGGGTGGCAACCGCCCTGGTGGCCGCACAGAAATTCGGCCTGCGCACCGGTTTCATCGGCACCCACGGCAATGACCAGAACGGGCGTATCAAACACCAGTTACTCGCCCAATACGGCGTGGACCTGACCCATGACTTCGAGATACCGCATCCCGAGAACCAGTTGTGCGTGGTCTATGTGCGTGCGTCAGATGGAGAACGGTTTTTCAGCGGGCCGGCCGATTTCTCCTCCTTTTTTCTTGACCCATCTGTGCTGGATCGTGCTTACATCACCCAGGCGCCGCTATTGCATTTGGACGGTTATCACCATCAAGCTGCCCTGCAGGCCGCTGAATGGATGCGCGTCGCCGGCAAACGCGTGGTGCTGGATGGCGGCACGCGTGAAGGGCCTCATCTGGGCGATGACCAGCATGCCCTGGCAGCGGTCACCGATATCTTGATCGGAGGATCCGGGTATCTGCAGGCGTTCACCGGCGAAGCTGATATCGAAAAGGCGGGGCAAATCGCCCTTACGATGGGTCCATCAGTGGTGGTGCAGACCGAAGGGGCACGCGGCAGCTACACCTTCAGCGCCGAGGCAAGTTTCCACACCCCGGCCTTCCCCATTGAACCGGTCGACACCACCGGGGCAGGGGATGTCTTTCACGGCGCTTATCTTTACGGGCTGGTGCAGGGCTGGGGTCTGACGGATATCGCGCGCTTTGCCACCGCCGCTGCCGCATTGGAATGTATGTCGGTGGGAGGCCGTGTCGGCATTCCCACTTTGCATGAAGTAAAAGAATTTATGAAGCAACGACCCTGATCGTTACAAGGAGAAAACAACATGCCATTGGTATCCATGAAAACCCTGATTCAAAGCGGCCGCAAACAACACTTCGCGGTGCCCCTGTTTGATGTCCCCAGCCTGAACGCCGCCATCGGCGCGGTGGAAGCCGCCGAAGCCGTGAACGCGCCCGTCATCCTCGGCATGTACAATGCCTGGTTTGACCTGCCCGAAGCCCCGGCCGTGTGCGCCGGCCTGCATGCCCTGGCGCAGGGTGCAAAAGTGCCGGTGTCTTTGATGCTCGATCACGGTGCCTCGTATATCCAGTGCATCAAAGCCATCCGTTTCGGCTTCACCGACGTGATGTTCGACGGCTCTTCGCTGCCCTTCGAAGAAAACCTGCGCATCACCAGCCTGGTGTGCGAGGCAGCCCATGCCGTGGGCGTTAGCGTCGAAGCCGAGTTGGGCCATGTCGGTTTGGGTGCAGAGTACGAAGTTGGCGAAGCGCGCGCCCACTTCACCCAGCCGCAAATGGTGCAGGAATTTGTCAGCGCCAGCGGTGTGGACATGCTGGCAGTGGCATTCGGTACCGCGCACGGCAACTACAAGACCACCCCCCAGCTTGATCTTGACCTGCTGACGCAGTTGAACGCGGTCTCGACCGTGCCGCTGGTCATGCATGGCGGTTCCGGCCTGAGCGAAGAACAATTCAAAGGCGCTATCCAGGGCGGCATTGCCAAGATCAACGTCGCCACGCACATCTTCAACGAAATCGAGGCGCGCACTGCAAAGAGCGCGGCAGAAGGCAAAACCAACCTGTTCGCCATCGAAACCATCATCCGCGAATCATTCCGCGATTTGTGCACCTATTACCTGCAATTGTTCGGCACTGCCGGACAGGAGTAATCAGCAAGGCGGTTGGCTCAGTCAACCGCCTTTTTCATGGCATGCACTTTTGAGAAGCCCGCACCACGGGTGAATAAGCCCGTGGGCATGGTGCTGATGATCTCAAACCCCAACCGTTGATAGAGGCGCAGCGCACCTACATTGGTATCCACCACATCCAGTGTGATGAACTGCCTGTCAAGTGTGCGGGCATATTGTTCGGCTTCCCCCAGCAAACGCGTGCCGATACCCTGGCCGCGAGCGGATTCTGCCACGAACAATTCCGCCACATGCACACTGTCCTTGCCATGCCGCCGTGAAAAAATATGATAGAAGAACTGGCGGAAGATGAACCACAGCGCTTTCAGCCAGCCATAGAATTGCCGGACCTCGGCGAAAGTATAATGTTCATAGCCGCCCTGCCCGGTGAGCAATGCTATGCCCCCAATGACGCGCTCATCCTGCAGGGCATACATGCCTTTCTGGTAGTTCATGCCATGCCGTAACAGGGCAGTCGCTTTGTCCGCATCGCCCCTCAGCCAGTAGAAATGGTCGAACTTTAGCGAAAAGCTCTCATAAAACAGGCGCGCTGCCTGCTCTTGCTGTTCCTCGTTCAACTGACGTGTTATGGTGATCTCACTCGCGGTCATGGTTTTCTCCCTTCACTATCAACGCAGTCAGGTCTGCTTTGATTATACGCTGAACGATTGCCTCCCTGCACCAATCAAATTCTACTCCTCTCTCCGGTATAATCAACCCATGATAGCTGAACACAAATCAAAACGAACCTGTGGCCTGTGGCTGTTGGGGGCAATGTTTGCTTTCGCCGCACTGATCGGCATCCTGCGTGTGGAACAAACCGTGCGCCTGGCAGACTTCCTGCGTGAGATCGCGCCGGACATCAGCCTGCCCTGGCTGATCATCAGCGGCGCGCTGGCTGCCCTGTGCGGCTTGAGTGGGCTGGTGATCTCACAACTGCGCAAACATTGGTCGCCGCAGGCAGTTTTTCTGCTGGCTGGCGCGTTGAGCCTGCTGTTCTGGCTTGATCAATGGCTGTTCATCGCCGATTACAGCCTCTTGCAGCGCCTGTGGGGCTTCTACCTGTTCAGCAACACCCTCGTGCTGGGTGTGGTAGTATGGATATTGACACGCAAACGCGTGCGCCGCTTTTACCAAGGAGAACCACCCTTATGAACCTCCCGCAAGAATTGGAAGGCAAATGGCTGCTGAAAGACCTATCCGCCTTTGCATCACGCCTGACCGCTTTGGGCGCGCAGTTGCTGCAGGCGCGCTGTTACGAGAACAACCTGCGCTTCGACACCCCCCAGATGAGCCTGACCCCCGCTTTGCAGGTACTGCGCCTGCGTAAGGACAGCCAGGCGCGCCTGACCTACAAAGGCCCGCTTGACCTCACCACTGGCATCAGCCTGCGCCATGAGATTGAGGTCACCGTGGATGATTTTGAGCGCGCGCGCCAGCTGCTGGAAGCGCTCGGTTACGAAGTTTTCTTCCAATATGAAAAATTCCGCACGGTTTATCAACTGGATGGCTGCCACATCATGCTGGATGAACTGCCTTACGGCGATTTTGTCGAGATCGAAGGGCCCGATCCTGCCGCCATTCTGGCGCTGGCAGAACGCCTTCACCTGCGCTGGCAGGATGCCTCTGCCGTGACCTACGCCGGTTTGTTCGACATCTTCATCGACAACAGCGGCCATGATTTCCGCGACCTGACTTTTGCCAACCTGGCTGGCATCAGTGTGACGCCCGACCAGCTTGAACTGCCCTGGGCTGACCAGAGCGGATGAACATTGGCTGACCGCGATCTGACGCTGGAAGGTGTCGCCTTTCTGAAAACTACCCCCGCTCAGGAAGCGCTTGCCTGGCTGCACACGCAGGACCCTGAAAAGGACCATCTCGCCCTTGTAGAGCAGCTGCGCCAGCGTTTCAGCTTGACAGAAAGCGGCTGGCTGCTCGACCAGGCGCGCCTGCGCGCCAAAGCCGCCGATAAATTCGCCCAACCGCTGTCCTGCCTGTACCTGGAAGAAGCCCTGCAGCAAGCCTCCAGCCTGCCATTGGCGCAGTTCCATGCGCAGCAGTTCACGGACTATGACAGCGTCGCCGATCTGGGAGCCGGCATCGGCGCCGACACCCTCGCCCTGGCCAACACAGTTGAACGCGTCATAGCGGTGGAAAAAGACCCCATACGCGCCGCCCTCCTGCGCCACAACCTGCATGCCTGCGATGTCAAAAACGTCACCGTGCTCGTAGAAGATTGGACCAACCTGCCGCTGCCCGTGCAGGCGGCCTTCATCGACCCCGCGCGGCGCGTTGAGGGACGGCGGGTGTTCTCCCTGCATGCCATGCAGCCGCCCCTGGCTACCATCCTGTCTTTGCAGCAACGTGTGCCTGACCTGCTGGTCAAAGCCGCGCCGGGCGTGAATCATGCCGAGATTCCCGCAAATGCGGAAGTGGAATTCGTTTCTCTCAACGGAGAGCTGAAAGAAGCCCTGCTGCGTTTCGGCGGACTGCGCCGCGGATACGCGCGCTGCGCCACCCTCCTGCCGGGCGGCCACCAACTCAGCACCCCCGACAACGACGACCCGCCCCTGCCGATCGGAGAAGCGCGCGCCTACCTGTATGAACCGGATCCGGCTGTGATCCGCGCGCAACTGGTGCGGCCGCTGGGCGCGCAGCTGCACGCCGCCATGCTCAGCACCGACATCGCCTACCTGACCGCTGACCACATCATCGAGACGCCCTTCGCACGCAGCTGGCGTGTGCTGCGCCAGGCATCCTTCCACCTCAAGACCCTCAACCACTGGCTGCGCGAGATCGAAGCCGGCGAGGTCATCATCAAAAAGCGCGGCTCACCCATCGACCCAGACACCTTCGGCAAACGCCTCAAAACCACCCCCGGCGGCCGCAAAGTGACCGTCTTTTTCACCCGCTGCCAGGATCAGCCATGGATGGTGTTGGGCGAGGAGATAGATTGAAAGAGGTTAATTAATGAAAGAAGGTCTAGCTTTCCAAGAAGTAGTTGCTGAGATTATCAGAGGATTAAACCCCACCATCGAAGTTAGAGAAGAACAATGGACAATGGGGCCAGATGGAAGAAGAGACAAGGATGTAGAGATTATCACAAAACAAAACGGAAAATTGGTCAAGGTTCTAATTGAATGCAAAGATTACCATCCAAAAAGCAAAATAGGGATTTCATATATTGATGCGTTAGAGTCCAAATCGAGGGATTTACAAGCCGATCTAACAATCTTATGCAGCAATGCCGGTTTTACTCAACCTGCCATTAAAAAAGCAATTCGAGTGGGGATAGGATTAATAGGCGTAATGAAAAAAGCTGACGACCGTATTAGATATCTAGTAACTGAAAAAATGTATGTACGAGATATAAACTACGATCACATAAATTATTCACTTTTTTCAGGACCAGATGAAATCGATCTTTCACAAGCTACTTCAAATGAGATTTTATTTAACGATAAGTTAGTAGCAACATATGCGTTACGAATTGTCAATAAAATCACAGCAATGAACCCAATAGTAAATGGTAGATATTCAATAAACCAAGAATTTGTGAAACCTCTATTATTTAACATAAAGAATAATGAGGTATATTGCACAAAAATTATTGTAAATTTTCGTATTACCGGGAATTGGCATGAGCATGTTGTAAAAATTGACGCAACCAATGCAATATATGATTGGGTGTCAAAAAAACTTATGTACAACACATATTATTCACGTAAGTTTTCAATTCTGGATATTGATGTTTTTGGCAACAAAAAGATCATTAGGATACCTCCAGGCATGGAAAATCCTCACCATAGGATTGACGTAAAAGATGGAGAGAATTTTTTTGGAATCTTTACAGCAACTGGAGCTGATGACACAATACTAAGGCAACCTAATCCGTCATTAGAGGAATACGTGGTGCAGGAAGATAAAGATATGTATATTGATGAACTTACAATAGAGAGAAAAATGTCATCAAAATATTTGAGTACAACAGTATTAGAAAATTTGTAAGAGACAAAAATAAGTTGTATTTACAATGAAATCATAAATGGAAGGTTAATCTGCCGTTGGTTATTCAGCAGAGCGCAGCCTACCCCGTCGGTTTTTTGCCCAACGCCGCCAGATAGATGGCAAACTGGCTCTCACCATCCAGCCCCAGCACCGCGTTGACGGCTTCGTCGTCGTAGGCGGCGATGGCGCACACCCCGCAGTCGATGGCTTCGGCGACAATCGACACATTCTGGCAGACGTGCCCGGCATCCAGGAACAGGTAGCGGTAGCCGCGCTCCACATAGCGCCACGCCATGCGCTCCACCACCGCCACCCAAACGAAGGTCACCGCGGCGTTCAGCACCTGTTTCTGCCCAAAGCAGGCCTGCGTGAGCGCTTCCGCCGCACCGGGGTCGATGCTGATCTCCACCAAAGCATGCTGCAGCGCGCTGTAGCGGTACAGGCCGGGGGTGAGGCCCTCCACCTGGTTGATCAGCAGGTAGGTCTCGAAGGCATGCCGCGCGCCGGCCGAAGGCACCGTGCGCAGCGTGATTGAGAACTTGCGCCGTTCGATCAATTCGGTGATGCCTTGCGAGGTATGCAGCAGCAGGCTCAACTCGCCCATGCTGAGCGCTTCCTGGCGGTACTGGCGCAGGCTGCGCCGCTGCACGATGGCATCCACCAGCGTCATCGGCGGGTGCTCCACCGCATCAAACGGCGGCAGGGGAATCACCACCGCATTGGGCGGGATGGGCAGTTCCAGCGGCGGCTGGGGGGCGCCCTGCTCCTGCGCTGATTGGCTCACACGGTCATAATAGGTGTCGCGGATGAATTGTTTTCCTGTGTCTTTCATGGCTTCGCTCCTTCTTCTCTTTGTTCCATTATACCCAGTCCGCGCCCACTCCTGCCCTACAAATGAAAATGGTTTTCCACCACTTTCATCAACCCTGGCGCCACTGACTGTATAATGAACGTATCCCCATTGATTCACAGGAGCAGCTATGGCAGACACACCCCGCTATCACTATCAACCCGCCGTGTTGAAAGATGTGCGCATCACGGGCGGATTCTGGGCGCAATGGCAGCAGGCCATCCGCGAGGGCAGCCTGCCCGCCATCCTTGATTACCTGAAATCCACCGGCAGGATCGATGCCATCCAATGCCAGTGGCAGCCGGGCGACGAACCCAAACCGCATATCTTCTGGGATTCCGATGTCGCCAAGTGGGTTGAAGCCGTTGCTTATTCCCTGCAGCATCACCCAGACCCGGTACTGGAAGCCGAAGTGGACGCCATCGTGGGTGCCTACGCCGCTGCACAGCAGCCTGACGGCTACATCAATTCATACTTTGTGCCGGTCGAGCCTGGCATGCGCTGGAAGAATCTGCGCGACTGGCATGAACTGTACTGCGCCGGTCACCTGATCGAAGCGGCGGTGGCATATGCGCAAGCCACCGGCAAAACCAAATTTCTGGCAGTCATGCGCCGCTATGCCGATTCCATTGACAGCCTGTTTGGGCGCGAAGCAGGCAAAAAGCGCGGTTACCCCGGCCATGAAGAGATCGAACTGGCGCTGGTGCGCCTGGCGGAATACACCGGCGAGCAGCGATATCTTGATCTGGCGAAATTCTTCGTGGACGAACGCGGCGCCCAGCCCCACTATTACACCCAGGAAGCCATCGCGCGCGGTGACGACCCCAACAACTGGCATTGGGTCACGGTCGAGAATGAGGTCAGCCGCGTAGATTATTCCTATAACCAGAGCCACGCCCCCGTGCGTGAACACAGCGACGCCGTCGGGCATGCCGTACGCGCCATGTACCTGTATGCCGGGGTGGCGGATATCGCCGCCGCTTATGGCGACAATGAGTTAAAAGCCGCCTGTGAGCGCATCTTTGACTCCGCCAGCCAGCGGCGCATGTATGTGACCGGCGGGCTGGGTTCTACTGCCTCCAATGAAGGCTTTTCGGAAGATTACCACCTGCCCAATGCGGATGCTTACGCCGAAACCTGTGCTGCCATCGCCTTCATCTTCTACCTGCAGCGCATGGCACGCTTCACCGGCGAGCGAAAATATGTCGATTATCTCGAACGCGCCCTGTACAACGCCATGCTGGTGGGCGTGTCGTTGGATGGCACGCGCTTCTTTTATTCCAGCCCGCTGGTCGTGCGGCGTGGCGCTACCGGCGAATACAGCAACTTCCACGGCCATCGTGTGGGCTGGTTCACCTGCTCCTGCTGCCCGCCCAACGTGGCGCGCCTGGTGGCTTCACTGGGGCAATACCTCTATCAACACAACCCGCACGAGATCATGGTCAATCTGTTCGCACAAAGCGAGGCTGATTTTGAATTGGCGGACGGACATGTGCATCTCACCCAGCAGACCGAATACCCCTGGGAGGGTGTCATGCGCTTTACCCTGAATCTTGCCGCCCCACAAGCCTTCAGCCTGCGCCTGCGCATCCCCGATTGGTGCCCGGCCTACCAGCTGACCATCAACGGCAAATCAGTGGAAGCCGCCAACCGTGACGGTTATGTACGCCTGCAGCGCGAATGGCATGACGGCGACACCATAACCTATGAACTGATGATGCAGCCGCGCCGTATCTACGCCCATCCCGCCATCGCCGAAAACCAGGGGCGCATGGTGCTTGCCTATGGCCCCCTGCTGTACTGCCTGGAATCAGCCGATAACGACGGCGCCCTCGACAGCCGCATCATCCAGCGCGAAGCCTGGATCGATCCTGTCTTCCAACCTGACCTGATGGGCGGTATAGTCACCCTGCAGGGGCACAGCCTGGCGTATCAGGCTGACCATGGCAGTTTACCGCTCTATCAGGAGCATCCGTATCCCACCCATGGCAAACACTTCACTGCAGTGCCCTTTGCTTATTGGGACAACCGCACGGAAGGCGACATGCAGTTGTGGATCCGCGAGAGCGAATAGGTGCTGCGGCGTGCTTTTAGAATAATGCCGGCTGGCGTGCGTTGTCCGCTTGCTGGTAGACGGGCACATGGTCGTCAAAGCCAAGGGTTTCGCGCAGGCTGTCTTGCTTTTCGAAAGCAGCGTCTTGGCCTGGATTTCACGAATTTTCATGGTACTTCGATTATACCGGCTCAAATGTGCCACAGACCATGTCAGTTACCGCAGTCGGGTTATCTAAAAAAAAGACGACTGCTTACCCGAGCAATCGTCTTAAAAGACAACCAGTTGTTATGCTTGAATACCTTGGCAATGAATCGTTT